>Ga0310696_10005301_pt1 | contig 15595 bp, 9 predicted proteins | sample AusTroGonzalo_MG_4_FD_203885 | JGI IMG/M metagenome (GOLD analysis project Ga0310696, IMG submission 203885) | Bovine rumen microbial communities from tropical cattle in Woodstock, Queensland, Australia - Gonzalo_02 (v2) (version 2) | ecosystem: Host-associated > Mammals > Digestive system >...
GGCGGCGGCGTCTCCGGCGCGGCCGTTCCGCAGGCCGACAGGAGGAGCATCAGCGCCCCCGCCGCCGCAACGGTGAAGAGGTGTCTTATGCCGCAGTTGCGCATTTTCTTTTTCTCCATGGATCCCATGATGTTCTTTCCCCCCTGTACTGTTATGTTCCCGATCCGACGGGGAAAATATAACGGCGAAACGCACTTTTTTCAACCGGGGCCCCCGCCATTTTTTGCATCGTTCTTGAAAAAAGGCCCCTCCTGCGGTATATTGACGGAAAACGAAAAGACAGGGAACCCATGGAACGCTTTCAGGTGACGCAGGAGGAGGCGGAGTCCCTCTGCCGCAAGGCGCCGGAGTTCCGCAAGATCGTTTCCCGGACGGAATTGCCCTCTTTCGAGCGCTGCGAAGATCTTTTCACCGCGCTGGTGCAGAGCATCGTCTTCCAGCAGCTGGCGGTCAAGGCCGCCGGAGCGATCTTTGCCCGCGTGGAAAATCTGCTGGGGGACATCACGGCGGAAAATCTGCTGGCGGCCCCGGAGGACGCCCTTCGCGGCTGCGGTCTCTCGGGACGCAAGACCGCCTATCTGCGGGGCATCGCCGAAGCGCGGCAGTCGGGAAAAATCGACTTCGACGCCCTGCCCCGGATGGAGGACGCCGAAGTGATCTCTCAGCTCGTTCGGCTCAAGGGCGTCGGCGTCTGGACCGCGGAGATGCTCCTCATTTTTTCCCTGGGCCGCCCCGACGTATTGAGTTTCAACGATCTGGGGATCCGCAGAGGGATCATGATGCTCACGGGGACGGACGTCCTCACCCCCGAGGATTTCGACCGCTTCCGCCGCCGCTGTTCCCCCCACGGCACCGCCGCCTCCCTCTACCTCTGGCGCATCAAAGACGGCGGGCTGGGCGTGTAGCGTCCGGAGGTTTTCACTTCGCCCTGGCGGTCCAGGTGACGATCTCGGGCTTTTCCGGGATCTCTCCGTGGGTGCTGCCCTGATACCACTTGACGGTCTTGTCGGGCGCGGCGAGGTTGTTGTAGAAGATCGCGATCCCGGAGGGGGGACTGGTGTAATCGCCCAGACCGGCCCGGGGGATGACCACTTTGGCCTTCTTGATCCGCTTCGCCATGAAGACGGGGTCGTAGTACTCCAGCGCGGGGAAATATTTGACCCGGCCCATGGCGGGGCAGCGATCCTTCTTTTCGGCCCCGGCGAGGTCGCAGAGCCAGATGATGGAGGCGTAGGCCGCGGTCACGTCTGGATCCAGCGCGGCGACCCACACGGTCTGGAGTCCGCCCTGACTGCCGCCCTTGACGATCAAGTCTTTGCGATTCCATTCGGGAAGGGTCTTCACATACTCCGCCGCGCGGAGATCCCGCAGGGCCATGCCGTTGAAGAAACTCGTCTCGGGATCCTGATTCTGCTTGTGATCGTACGCGTACCCCTTGCCGCCGATGGACTTGAAAAATGCCGTGTAATATTCCGCGCTCTGTTCCAGTTTCTGCCCGTGGGCGTTGACGTGAAAGGCGATGAAGTTCTTCGGATCCTCCGCGGGAGGCCTCTGCGGGTTGATCCCGTAGCCGAAAAAGATCAGGTGGACCGGCAGGGAGCCCGGCTTCGCGTTTTTGGGTATCGAAAGGTATCCCGTCGCCGGACGGGGGCCGGGGGCGGGGAGACTGACGGCGTAGACGCGGCAGTTCTTCGTCTCCTTGACGAGCTTCCTCTCGACCTTCCCCGCGAAGGGAACGGCGGCGAGACGCTCTTTCTGCCGCGCCCAGAAGGCGTCGAAACCGGCGGGCTCGCCGCAGTCCTTCAGCGTTTCCGGGCTGACGGCCGCTCCCGCCGAGAAAATGACCCTGCGTTTCAGCCGGGTCCCGTTGGGCCGGAGTTTTTCGCTGAAGACCACCTTGCCGTTTTCATCCTTGAGGATGACCTCCACGTTGACGAATCCGGGGCGGTCGAGGCTGGTCTTGAAGACGAAGGGCCTGTCCGCGGGCGCGGTCCCCGTGAGCGTCTTTTTGTCGTCGCCCCGGCGGAGGTAGTGGAGTTTCCAGTTGCCCTGTTTCGCCTCGCCCGCGTCGAGGGTGAAGGTGAAGACCATCTCCTCCCCCGGCCGGTAAGAGAGGGGGGATTTGTCCGTTTTGCCGACGAGCCGGATGTCGGCCGCCGGCTCCGCGGCCGCAAGGACCGAAAAGAGGGCGAACGCCCAGACGGCGCGCTTCAAAAATGTTTTCATGACGTATGACTCCTTTTTTCTGATTTCAGTCGGTCACCAGGAACACGTAACTCTGTCCGGCGACGGCCTCCCACGCTTCTCCGGAACGGACCGTCTTCTTCATGGGCCCGAGGATCGGTTTCAGCGCCTTCCCGCGGGGCAGGAAGATCTGCTTTTTCCCGCTTCTTGCCGCATGGAGCGTCACCAGATCGTTGCCGATCCAGAGCGGGTCGTCCAGGGTCTTCACGTACCGGAAGACCCCCGCCGTTTCCACGATTTTCGCGAGCAGGGTCTTGGGAACGTCGGGGAACACGGAGAAGACGTGGACCGCCCCGTCCAGCTTTTTGACGACCGCCGCCGGACGGCCCCTGTCGTCACGGGCGAGGACGGAATCCCAGCCCGAAACGGGGATGAACAAGGGCGAACCCGTGAACTGGCTCTCGAATTTCTCCTTCCCCCACAGAAGCTCCCGGGTCTGAACATCGGTCTCCATGGTGAATTTCAGGCCGAGGAAGTCGCCGCAGTTCCCGCCGGAGGGTCCCTTGTCGGGATAACTGGATCCCGCGGAATAGAGCCACAGCACCGTCGCCTTTTCCTTCGCGAAGCGCTCCGCGAGGGCGCGGCGCTGTTCCTTCGTCAGGACCAGCGTCGGGAGCATGACGTAGAGCTTGTGCGCGGGGATCCGCCCCTTGTCGAAGAGATCGTCGAGCACGATGCTGTGATAGGGGATCCCGAGGCGGTTGAAGTCGCGGAACAGTCCCTTGATCGCGGGCGGGAAGATCCCGTTCACACCGTCGGCTGAGTAATAGATGCTCTCCACATCCCCCACGACGGCGGTCTCCACGGGGGTCAGGCCCCGGACGGGCGGCAGAGCGGCGAATGCCTTGTACTGTTCGGCCAGGACCGCCACGATGGCCGGTTCGTAGAAACTGCCCGGGGGATTTTCATACCAGTAGTGGGCAACGCCCGCGGCGCAGGCCATGCCGAACTCCCGGTTGATCTGCCCCACCGATTCGATGGGCGTGGAGGGGCGGCCGACGTAGACGTCGACGGAATCCCCCTGACTGGGAGAGTAGGCGGTCCGCTCGTCGTTTTCGATGAACACCACCTTGCCGTGGCTGATGAACGACGTGAACGGGTGCATGAGCCCGTTGGTGTCGCCCGGCCGCCGGAACCCGTAGCTGGAGGGGGCCCGGAAGAAATCGACGGCGTCGCTCCGGAGACAGGTCATGAATCCGTTGTGCCCGGTGATGAGCTGGCTCCGGTAGGCCGATGCGGCAAGCTCCGTCCAGTAGCCGTAGTAGCACCCCACCAGAGGACCGTTGCCGGTGAGGTTCTTGAAACTGCGGCCGAAGAAGTTGATCGCCTCGGCCAGGGATTCGTTGCGGAAGCGGCACCAGTCCATGAGCTGAGCGTCCTTCGTCGGGTCGAAGAGGGAGCCCGCGGCGCCCTTCGTGCGCTGCCTGGGATCCGGCATTTTCGCGCCGCCGATGGTGACGCCGGGCATGTTCCACGCCCGGGCCAGCGCTTCGTCGGTCTTGTAGCGTTCCTTGAGCATGGCCCGGAAAGTTTTGTAATCGGCGGGACTGAAGCCGGGATGGGCTTTTTTGCGGTAGAAGTCCGTCCCCGCGGACGCGCCGCCCCAGAACCACTCGCTGCCGCGGCCGTTGGTGAGGTTGAAGGCCCAGATCCGGTCCGCGTAGCCGGTCCGGCGGATGTGGTCGAAAATCGCCTTGACGGGGACGAGGGAATCGGTCAGCCAGCGTTTCGAGGCCAGCGCCTGAACGTCGTCGTAGGTGTTGCGCCGGGTCCCCTCGAAGTAGGCCGAGGCCTCCTCGGGGTAGGCTTCCAGCCACCACTCGGGCATGTAGAGGCCCACGTCCAGGATGAAGATCGCCTCGGGATCGATGGTGGCCAAAAGCTCCAGCGCGGTGTCGAGCTTTTTGAAATCGTAGCGGCCGAGCCCCTGCCAGATGTCGACCAGTTCGCAGCTTACGGAGTAACTGTGGACACCTATTCTTTGGATCGCCTCCCGGCGCTCCGGGCCCCGGTTGAGATAGAAGGCGGGATTCCAGAGTTTCCCCCTGAATTTCAGCATGGTCCGTCCGCCGATGCCGACGAACTCGGCCTTTTGAAATTCGGTCGGCTCGACGATCCGCGCGGGGAGCTCCGCAAGCGCCCTGCCCCCGGCGATCTCCCAGAAGTCGTCGACAAGATAAGTTTTGCTCGGCTCGGCCACGGGGAGGATCTTGGGATAGGTGACCGTGACCGTGCCGTCGGCGTTCCTGGTCATGCCGGCCGGAAGCAGGAGTCTCGTCTTCTTGCCCGAGGCGGTGCGCCGCTCGAAAAGCAGCGTGCGGAAGAGCGAGATCACCGGACGGTCCAGTTTCGCCGTGAATCTGCCGTTTTCGCTCGAGAGCAGCGTGAAGCGCCCCCGGGGGCCGACGTAGACGAAGCCGATATAGGCGGACCAGGGCGCCGTGTTCGCGGGATCGCCCAGTTCGACGACGGGAGAAGCGATTTTTTCGGGCTTTTCGCCCGATCTGCCGTTCTCATGACAGAGCCACTTTTTGTCCGTCAGGACGTAGCCCTCTTGGCCGTCGGCGTTCTTCCAGTAGAGATCGGCGCAGAGCCCCGCCGCAGAATCGAGGTTGTAGACGCGGACGGTGAGTTTGTTCTCGCCTTTTTTCAGGTGATCCGTTATGGTGAAGCGATCGGGGATGCTGTAGCGGAAGGTCGCGCCCACCCGCTCGCCGTTGACGAAGATCTCGGACTTGTCGTCGGCCATGAGCCCCAGAACGGCGTACTCCGGCTTATCCGCAAGCTCGAAGGTGCGCTCGAACCACACGTAGGCGTAATCGGGCCCCTTGCCGAAGCGGGACCAGATCCAGCGGCCCTTCCAGAAGACTTCGGGCTTGTAGCGCATGACGTAACGCAGGCAGTCCAGCTGCGGACGGCCTTCGACCGGCCCCTCACAAACGGCGGCGGCATAGATCATCATTTCGGGCGCGGTGAAATCGACGCTCTTTTCGCCCTTCCCCAGCGTGACGGCGGTGCCGGGGAGCTCCTCCATCAGGTGGTTGAAGAACGTGATCTTGACGCCGGGACAGGAACCGTCTTCCCAGGCGAGGCGGTATTTGCCCAGCGGACGCATTTCGTGGAGGAGGGTTTTCTCCCCCGCCTTGACCGACTGCGCGCCGGGGAAGAGGTTTTTGCGGGGCAGGAGCCGCGGATCGCGGATCCCCATGATCCGCCCGTTCTCCCGGTAATCCACGATGCGGATGGTCCAGCCGGTCACGACGGCGGTCTTGTCCCATTGGGCCTGTTCCTGCGGGAAAAAGAGATAGCGCCGGTAGTTCCCGTCGGGGATGACCGTCCGGGTCGGCGTGGTCACGTAAAGGGTCTTGCCGTCGCTTTTTTTGAGGATGAACATCACCCGCACGTGACAGCTGACGTCGGACTTCAGATCGAACTCGAACTGCCCGACGGAGGAAGCGGGGAGATCGAGCCCCCGCAGAGCAGTCCCGGACCAGTAGACCCGCTTGCCCCGGGAGGTGAAGAAGTGATTCGTGAAAACGATCTCGTCCGCCGTTTTCTTCAGCACCTTTTCATACCCGTAGGGGGTCATGCTTTGTTCGGCAACCGGAGCGGCCGGGGCGGACTTCGGGGCAGCTCCGGCTTTTTTCGCCTCGACCGGCAGAAAAGAGCACTTCGTCACCCTGACCGGCTCTTTCGAATCGGTCGAAAGGGCGATCTTGACGAACGCCGCCTTTTGCCAGAGCCTCGCCGGAAGAGCGGCGCCGGAGTCCGCGCTTTCAAGGTGTTTTTTCATGGGAGAAGTCAGGGGCAGAGCCGCCTGACACCCCAGCGGGCCGCCGTCGCGGTGGAGACGCACACCGCAGCCCGCCGGACGGGCAAAGCGCAGCGGGCGGTCGAATTCCACCCGGTACCCCTCGGCGGTCTTTTCGACGGCCGTTATATAGAAACACAGCTTGCGGTTGGGGAGATCGCTCCCGTCTTTTGCCGCATCCAGCGCCAGCAGTTTGCCCTTGCGGGGGAAGTCCCATTTGGACGCGTCCGAAACGACGACCGACTTCTCGCCCCTGACCGCGGGCCGCGCCAGAACGGTGTACGTTTCCGGCGCCCCGCTGACGTTGTGGAAAGCGATCCTCGTGCGGCTCCGGTCGAACTGATGGAGAACTGCCCGGAGTTTTCCCGAACCGCCGGAGGCCTCGCAGAGAAATTCGTAACGTTTGTTCGGCTCGACCGCAACGAGATCCGAAACGTCGACCTGTTTCCCCGGCGCGTCGAGCAGAATATCCGCCGCCGGCAGGGCGAGGGCGAGCGCGAAAACAGCCGGACACAAAAATTTCTTCGGGATCATGACGACCTCCTGTCGTTGCTTTGGGGTGCCTCGCGGCAAAGATCACTCGGCCTGGACCGGTTTCAAGCTCCACTCCGTGATCGTCACGGGCGTATCGGCCGTGGGCTGGGCGTAGAGCTGGACGAGTTTCACCCCCGGCGACCAGACGCCGGAATAGGGTCCGAGCCCCTTGGCGGCCCTGATCGTCGCGGTGAAGGGTTTGTCGGCCGGGAGCGGCGCGGTGACGCAGAGGTGTCCCCCGTCGTAGTGCTGGCGGACCAGCGTCCCCGCGGGATGGCTCCGACGCAGGGGCGTTTTCATCTCGATCTTCCACGTCCCGTCGGCCTGTTTCGTCACGTCCTTGACGTAGTAGTCGATTTTGAGGTTGGGCAGATCGCTGAGATCCGCCTTGGCGTCGAAGGCGACGATGTTCCTTCCCGAGGTCGGCTTTTTCCACTGGGAGGCGTCCTTCACGACGAACTCCGTCGCGCCGCGGACGGCGGGTCCGACGAGCTCCGTGAGGGAGGCGGCGTTCCCCCAGACATGGGGCGCGCCGATCCGGCGCTGGTCGCCGTTGAACTGGAAGAAATAGATGTGCAGCTTGCCGCTGCCGCCCCTGGTTTTGAGCGTGAGGATATGATCTTTCGTTCCGTCCACGGGGATCTTCTGCGAGACCGGCTGAAGTTTTTTCGCCTTGGCGAGGGTGATCTCCTCCGCCGCGAGGGAAAGAGCGGCCGCGCAGACGGCGGTGAAAAGAAGCCTTTTCATGACAGTTCTCCTTTCGTCAGAGGATGTAGCCGGCGAAAAGCTGGCGCATGTACGCGAGATTCTGGTTCGTCACGGTCTTGGACGACGGCGGGACGTCGGCGGGTCCCTCCATCTGCTCGACGTTCCGGGGCGCGACGTGGCCGTCCACGTAAAGGATGTTGGCGTCGCCCGCCGCGCCGACTTTGGCGTCGGCCCGGACCGCCCGGAGATCTCCGCCGCCGCCGTGACGGAAGCAGAGCTTGCGGATGCTGGCCGCACTGTAGGTGTTGTCGAGATTGCTGTCTCCCGCGAGGAACGCGACCGTGGGTTTGACCACCGAGGAGAGCCTGCGGTAGATGATCTGGCCCCGGGTGTAGGTGTGGAGCAGATACCCGTTGGAGGTATAGTGCGTGTAGTTCCAGCTGATGCGCCGGGCTTCCGAGGGACAGCCGAAGGCGCCCATTTTCGTCGAGCTTTCGTACTTGAGGAGCCCGCCGCCCTCGATCTTTTTCGTGCTCAGGTTGTAGCCCGAGAGGATGCCGTACCACGCGGCGCGGACGTCTCCCAGTTCGTTGACGTCGGCGTAACCGCGCACCAGAAAGTCCTCGTTGCTCTGGGAGTAGAGCATGCTGGCGATGCCGATCTGTTTCAAATTGTTCTGACAGGCCGACTTGCGTCCGGCCTCCCGGGCCTGCTGCAACGCGGGCATGAGCATCGCGGCCAAAATCGCGATGATGGCGATCACCACGAGGAGCTCGATCAGGGTGAAGGCCCTGTGTCCGTTCGACCGAAAGACCCGCATTCCGCCGCATTCCGCCGTTGATTTTCCGCTTTTCATTTCGTTCCGTTTCCTTTCCTTTTTGTGTTTTCGAGGGTCGTCATTTCCGTTTGTATCGGTCCACTTTTGTTTCAAATGTTGAATTCGACGTTGTCGCTGCCGTCCTTCCGGGCCGTTTTCGCGTATTCCCAGGCGAAGGTGCTGAGGAAAGAGGCGAGATACGCCCAGCGGCGGATCGCCCCGGGGTCCCGCAGGGAGCCGATGATCTTCGCAAATTCCGGCAGGGCGGGAAGGATCTTTTCGGGCGTCTTGTTGAGCACACCGAGCTGGAGATACCGCAGGGCCAGATCGTTCCCTCCCAGCAGGGGGGCCATGACGTCTTTTGCGAAGTCCCCGCAGCTTGCCATGGGGTGGGCGGCAAAGTAGTTCAACGCCTTGTAGTTCATTTCGGCGTTGGCGTGGAAATCCGAGCCTTCGCCGAAGATGGAGACGCCCTGGATGCCCGAGGTGAAACTCAAGCGGCACTGGCGGCGGATCTCGTCGACGGCCAGCGTGTGCCGTCCGCCGATCCACTGGGTCCCGTGGTGGGCGCGCATGATGTGGCGGAACTTGCGCATGGGTTCCGGGAGCCGGTCCTCTTCGGTCCACGTCCCCGCCTTCAGGCGCTTGTCGCACTTCCACTGCCAGAAGATCTGCTCCGGCATCCCCGTGATGGCCTTGAGCGCGGGGGAGTCCGGATCCTGAAAGAACCGGCAGTCGAGGAAATGGGTGTAGGTCTCGCAGATCACCCAGGCGTCGGGGGTGCGGTCGAAGATGACGCGGGCGGCGTCCGGATAGATCGCGGCCATGTCGCTCATGCTCGTCAGGGGGAGCTGTTCCTCCCCTCCCCGCATGGCGGCCCGCCGTTCGCGGCAGGCGTCGCACATGCAGATGAAGGAGTCCCCGGACTCGATCTGCGCGCCGCCCAGATCGGGGATGGCGTGGAACACGTAATCGAGGGAATCCATGATGAAGTTGTGCAGCGTTTTGCTGGAGGGGCAGCCGATGGGCTGACGTTTGAAGCCGTGGGGATTGCTGAAGGTCCAGTAGAAGGGCTGGCGGTCGACCCAGCGGGCCATGCACTCCGGGTTCTTCTGCAGGAAGCGGTCGAGGGAGAACTCGGAATCCCCCTCGTAATAGATGCCGCCGTAGGAGAAAAGCCCGGTGATGAGGTAGATCCGCACGCCGTGCTCCCGGGCGTAGCCGCAGACGCGCCGGGCGGCCTCGAGACCGCCGTGGCTGTCCCGGAGCAGACCGACGATGCCGATGGCGTCGATCCCGTTGGCCCGGCAGAAATCCACCGCCCGCTTGTAGTCCTCGACGAAGGTCGCGGCCTTTTTCGTGTAGTAGTTGCCGACGCCGGTGTTCTGCTTGCCGACCTGGTTCATGCACCAGTTCGTCGAGTGGTCCCACGTCCAGAAGACCTTGTACCGGAGAGAGTCCGTTTTCTCCATTTTTCCTTTTCCTTCCCCGCAAAATTCTGTATCGTTACAGATATTGACAAAAAACGAGTTGCTCAAACATTCCCCATTCGGAAAGACGCCCTTTCGACGTAGGTGAAATCCTCCTCCCGGTCCTCGAAGGAGGTCTTGTGGGCGGCGATCCCCTCGACGATCTCGAGGGCGTTCCGCGAGATGTTGCAGTCGAAGGTGCTCAAAGGCACGCGGAAACACCGGCAGCCGTCGTCGTTGCCGAAGCCGAGGACGCCGATGTCCTCCGGGATGCGGAAGCCCCTGTCCAGCAAAGAAGTCATGATCCCGGCCGCGAAACTGTCGTTGCCGACGAAAACCGTGCGGAAGGGCCGGGTCCGGTGCAGAGCGCAGAGACGCTCTCCGAAGAGGATGCCCTCCTCGTAACGGTTGGTCTTGAAATCCGGGTGCAGAATGTGCTCGGGGCAGGCGAGAAGGCCCTCGCGGAGCATCTCCTCCTCCTCCCCGCACCAGCTGGCGACGACCACGGGCCCCTGCCCCGCGTCGTTGATTTTTCTGATCCACCCCCGCATGAAGCGGCCGATGTCGGTGCCCATGCGGACGAGCCCGGTTTTGACGCCGCCGTCCGCGGGGCGGGGGAAGAGGTAGTTGACGGCGTAAAGGGTCATGTCCTGAAGGAGGGCTTCGGTGTATTTCCAGTCGCTGATGAACTGGTCGACCCGGCGGTTGGACTCCTCGTCGATCCGCAGGAAGGCGCTGGGGTGCTTCACGGGGCAGTACTCGAGAAGCGGGCTGAAGGCGATCACGTGCTTCACCTGAAGACCCTTGAGGAGAGTCAGCGCTTCGGCGAGGAAACGGTCTTTGTAGGCGAGCACCTGATAGTTGATTTTGAGTTCCCCGAGCCGGGTCATGATCCGGTTCATGGAGTGGAACTGCCGCTCCATGCCCGCCCGCTCGCGGAAGAGCAGACCGACGGAAAGGACGGCGTCGGGCCGCCTGAGATTCTTGGCGTTGAGGTTGGGGGTGTACCCGTGGTTCCGGGCGTATTCGCGGATCAGTTCCGCCTTGCGGGGCTGGATCCTGTAGCGCGGATCGTTCTCCCGGCGCGCAAGGCAGACCGACACCGTGGTCGTCGAAAACCCGAGCTCAGCCGCTATTTCCCTGATCGTCACGGAACCCCCCGTTCCATCGCCTCTTTATCGTTACAGAGAAAGAATGTAGCACCGTTCCCGCGCCTTGTCAAGCGCCGGGCCGAAAAAAAGCGCGATTCCCTCGGGAGGGACGATCACCCCTTCGGCGGCTCGTACCACGGCCGGGGCAGGACGCGGGGCGGGACGGGCGCGGAAAAGAAACGGTAGGAGGCGCGTTTCACGCGCGCCCGAATGGCGGGGACGTCGATCTTGCGGATGTCCCCCGAGGAAATGATTTCCTTTGCGGCGGTCCCGGCGAACTCGCCGATCGCCATGCAAGTTGCGTTGATCCGCGTGGAGCTGAAGGCCTCGAAATCGCAGGAGATGGAGCGCCCGGCGACCAGCAGATTGGCGACCCCCTGCGGCGTGATGCAGCGGTAGGGGATGCCGTAGGGAGAGGCCGCCGCCCTCCCCACGCCGGTGTGGACGCCGTCGGGACTGTGGATGTCGATGCTCCACACGCCCAGCGCGATCTCGTCTTCGAACCGGCGGCCCGAAAGCACGTCGTCCGAAGTCAAAACGTAGTCGCCGACGATCCGGCGGCTGTCGCGGACGCCCATCTGGGGCGCGAACTGGCTGATCCACGCGTTTTCGAAGCCGGGGATCTCCGTGCGGAAAAACTCCAGCAGGTATTCCGCCTGTTTCACGCACGTTCTGCGCATGGCGGTAAGTCCCGCCGAAGAGAGCGGATCGGCGTTGACCGCGTGGGTCATGTTGACGGCGATCTCGTTGCTGTCCTCTCCGTGGGGCACGAACTGGAACACGCTGTGGTCGATGGGGACCTGCCGGACTTTGGATTTCCAGATCTTCCGGATCTCCATGTACTCGGGCATGCGGGTTTTGTCGATGCCGCCGATGATGAAAATGAGCGTGGCCGACTGGACTTTGCCGTCGGCGGGACGCCCGACGACGAAGGGGCATCCCGACAAAAAGCAACCGTCCGCGTCCCCCGTGGCATCGATGAAGAGCCGGGCATCGATCCGGCGCAGGCCCTCCTTCATGGAGACCAGCGCGGTCGTGACCCGGGAGCCCTCCTTTTCCATGCCGACGAGCCTGGAGTAGCCGTAAAAGTCGATACCGTAAAACGCCAGCAGATCGAAGAGCTCGGCGGCGAGGGTCGAGGGCGGCAGATTGATGTTGCTCCCGCCGTACTGGATTTTGGCCTTGCCCCGGGCGTCGAGCCGGTCGGCAAAGGCCCGGGGAAAGCCCTCCACGGCGACCTGATCCAGCCGAGTGAAGCCCGAAATGGAACCCAGACGGCCGCTCACGGGGATGCCCCCCGGCTCGCCGAAATACTCGATCATGCCGACGGCGAGGCCGTTCTCCGCCGCGGCCGCCGCCGCGGTGATCCCCGCCATTCCGGAACCGCAGACGAGCACGTCGTATTTGAGATCGGCAGACATGGCAGACGGGCCTATTTCGTCCACAGTTTCCGGTACCGCACCTCGCCGAGCGAGTCCAGCGCGGCGCAGATGTCGGAGATCCGTTCGAGGGTGTTCAGCGACAGATTTTTTCTGCGCTCGTACAGCTCCATGGCCGAGTACGGATACTTCCGGACCATGTACTGCCGGGTTTTGGGAGAGATGGGCAGCAGACTGCGGTTGAAGGGGATGTGGTCGTATTTGAGGTCGAAGAAATCGTCGGTCTGTTTCGTGAAGATCTCCCGGTAGGGCCGCATGACTTCCGGCAGGGGCGTCATGATGTAGGACCCTGCCGAATTGAGGTTGGTCCGGGCCAGCATGACGTATTGGGTGAGACCCCCGTTTTCGTTGAACTCCGCGTAATGGATCTTGCGGTAGTACTCGCAGAACTGGGTTTCGAAATCCCGGTTGTTCCCCGCGACGGCGGGGCGGAAGTCGCGGAGATAGGCGTTGGCGGACATGGCGCCCAGAAGTCCGCACAGCTGCATGACGGCGTAATAGGAAGCCCTGTCGCGCAGTTCCGTATCCTTGAGACGGTGCGCCATTCTGGCCATGGCGGCCATGCCCGCGTGCATGATGCCCGTCTCCTGCAGACCGTTGCCCACGCGGATCCCGGAATAGGTGTCGTAACTGATGCCGACGGGCCAGTCGTGGCTGTTGGGGATCAAATTGTAATACCGTTCGATCTTATCCCAGTTCCGCCGGATGAAATCATATCCGCCGCAGGACCGGGCGTAATCCCACAGGGCGTAGAGCCGGAGCGACTCCCAGCAGCAGGAGTCGATGGCGAAATCGTCCTCGTTGGGATGGAAGGTCGCAAGTTTCTTCCCCGAGGGGGCGACGACCGTCGCGGCGACGGGGTGCTCCCTGAGTTTGGGCAGGAGCATCTTCCCCTCCTCCGGCGGCAAGACGCCCTCGAAGAGGAAAAAGTTTTCGATCTCCTTGCGCAGTTCCTCCTTCTGCCTGGCCGTGATGTTCGAGGCCGTGTAGCGCCAGGCGTCGATGACGTCGGAGATCTCGCACCGCCCCTCCGCACAGCCGGGAGCGTATTTGCCGCGCCAGAACAGCCAGTCCCCGGGATGTTTTTTCATGGGACCGTGAAGGAATTTCATCGTAAATTTGTTGAGCCGGGAGATCATCGCTTTCGTTTCATCCGTCGGCGGAGCCTGTTTCACGACGCGCTCCTCGCTCACGAAGTGCAGCAGATCGCGGAACTGGACGGTCACGCCGTCCCCCGGAACCGCGAAGAGCGGACCGTGGAGCGTGGCATAATCGAGGTCCTCCGCCTCGGCGTGGACCGCCCCGCGGATGCTCCCCGACGAGAGGATCAGCGGCAGAAGCGGGTAGACCGGAGCCGTCTTGCGGACGGGAGTGTGCCAGTCGTCCCCGAGGAGTCGGTGCTTGTACGCGTCGTGGATCGTGAGCCTGTCGGCGGCAAAATCCGCCGAGAAGGTCCTCTCGGGCGACATGGGGGCGGCGGCGAGGATGCTTCTCCAGCGGCGGCAGGCGGCGAGAACCTTTTCGGGAAGCTCTTTTTGCCACTTTTCCGTCACGGCGGGCCGCTGGAGCGTCACGCCGAAAAGCGGCATGCCCAGAACTTCGCCCGCGCCCCGGGAGCCGAAGTCGAACTCCAGCGCCTCCCGGACGGCGAGAGACTTGATTTTGTGTTTGAAGACGAAGAGCCACGGGATGTCGAACTGCCCGTAGGCCTTGTTCCCCGAAAACCAGACGAGGAGCCAGTTTTCGGAGAGTTTGTCCGCGGGGAAGGAGCCGTCGGCCCGTCCGGCGAAGGGCTTTCCCTCCACGATGCCCGCGGCGCGGACCGGCAATCCGGTGCCGTAGAAATCGGCTCCGTCGAAGACCCGCAGTTTCGGAGCGTCCGCCGCAACCCGGAACGCCGGATGCACCGTGCTGAGGGTGAACTTCATCCGGCCCTTTTCGAACGTGTAATTCCACGCGATCCCGCCCCAGTCGGCGGCGGCTTCGATCGACTTGAGCGCGCCGCTCCCGGAGGGGCGGACGCTGCCGAAGATCCACGCGTCGGGAAAGCCGTCGTACTGGCAGCCCTTGGCCGTGAGAAACGCTTTGGGAGAAGGCCGGTTCTTGGGGGACGGCGCGACGTTGGGCATCAAAATCAGCGGCGCGTCCGGCGCCGGGCGCACGGAAAAGGCGAGCCCGCCCCGGGTGTCGGCGAGACTGAGATCGTAGACGAGTTTGCCCTCCTTGTGATGCCGCGGACCGAAATGCCCGGCGCTGACCGCGGAGACGTTGTACTTCTGCTGGGCATTCCCGAGACTTGCATCCACAGGCAGCCGGAAGCGGATAGGCTCCGTGACGGCGAGAGCGCATTCCTTCTGCCAGAGCGTCTCCCCGTCCCGCGCCGCAAAGGACATCCGGAAGCGGTAGTTCCCGTACTTCTCCGGCGCGGTCAGCTTCAGCGGGTCGAAGAAAGTTTTGCATCCGGCTTTGACCGTCCCGGCGGTTTCGGCCGTCTGCAGGACCTTGCCCGAATCGTCGAGGATCTCCGCCCGGAGAACGCCCGGCCGTTCCGCGCCCCAGATGCAGGAAAGGTTCATTTCGAGGTTGAGAGGAACGCCGGGGCGGAAGTTGTTGAGGTGTTCCGCGTCCGAGAGGTTGAAGGCCAGCGCCTCCCGGCCGGGCGTCTTGAGATTGAAGCCGGGGAAATAAAGATTTTCGGTCTTTCTCAGCGCCGGGATCCCGCAATACATGCCCGAGGAGGAACCGGGATAAATAAAAAGCGTCAGCTGATTTCTGCCGGGCTTGAGAAACTTTTCCCCTGCCGGCAGGAGATAACGGCGGCGGACCCACGAGGAGCCTTCGATCCCCTTGGGATAGGTCCCGTAGCCCCCGACGCGGCGGCCGTTGAGGTAGACGTCGTCGTAGAAGGAGATGTATCCCAGATCCAGCAGCAGATCCTCCTTTTCCATCCCCGCGGGCAGATCGAAAGTCTTGCGGATGGTGTGGAGCTTGCGTTTGCCGAACCCCTGAGACGAAAGCGGAAGATCGGCGGAGCCGGACCGCCACGAACTGTCGTCGAAGTCGGGAGAAACGGCTTTTTTCTCCTCACCGGCAAAGATCTTCCAGCCGGTCTTGCCGAGGGAGAACCCCTCCCCGACGGTTTTGTAGGGCAGGAACAGCCTTTCCGTCGCGCTGAGCGGACGCATTTCCCCGCCGCCCAGCGCGAAACAGGCGAGACACGACAGAACCAGCAGGCGCTTCGGCATTTTTCGCCTCACAGGGGCATGCTTTTGATGACGAAATCAAGTTCCCGGTAGTAGAACGTCGCGGGCTTGTTGGTGCTGTTGCTGTACATGACGTTGAAGTTGCTCACCATGTCGCCGGGTTGCTGGAAGGCGGCGTGTCCGTCGACGAACGTGACGTTGGCTCCGCCGCTGTGCCGC
>Ga0310696_10005302_pt1 | contig 15595 bp, 11 predicted proteins | sample AusTroGonzalo_MG_4_FD_203885 | JGI IMG/M metagenome (GOLD analysis project Ga0310696, IMG submission 203885) | Bovine rumen microbial communities from tropical cattle in Woodstock, Queensland, Australia - Gonzalo_02 (v2) (version 2) | ecosystem: Host-associated > Mammals > Digestive system >...
TACCGTTTGGCGCGTGTCAGCAAGATAGCCCTCTTTATGAACGGAGCTGGTGATGCTAATATCATTTTCGGTGACGGATTGGATAATGATCCGGCAAAAGGAATTGAAAACGGCAAATTTGACATCTTGGTAGCTAATCCACCATACGCTGTTTCTGCTTTCAAGGCACACTTGAAATTGCAACATAATGATTTAGAACTCCTGCCATGCATTTCTAATAGTTCGGGAGAAATAGAAACGCTTTTCGTAGAACGTATTGGCCAATTGCTCAAATCCGGTGGATTAGCAGGGGTGTTCTTGCCACAATCTATTCTTTCTAATAACTCTCAAGCATACAAAGGAGCCCGAGAACTCATCCTCTCCAATTTCTATTTAAAAGCTGTTACATTATTTGGGACAAAGACATTTGGAGCAACAGGAACTCAAACAGTTGTGCTCTTCATGGAGCGTTTTCATGAGCCGCCGGTACAAAAGCAATTAGCTGTTGATACTGCTAATAGTATTCTTTCAGGAAACGATAATAGTGATTGGAATGATAGCGATATACTGAATGATTATTTATCCCTCATTGGTATAACGGCAGAACAATATCAGTCTTTTGTTTCGGAAACAGCTTCAATAGAAGACTTACGCGCTATTGAGTACTTTAAGCCATATGTATCTGAGTTTGAAAATACTCAACAAAGATTCCCTCGTAATTACACCCCGGAACAAATTGAACAGGAGCGCAAGGATCGGCTATACAAGAAAATAAGGGACGTAGAGAAAGATAAACTTATCTATTTTACTCTTGTGCGCGGTCAGGAAACTGTAGTCATTACTGCTCCAAATGATAATGCAGAACAAAAGGCATTCTTGGGTTACGATTGGAGCAATCGTAAAGGAAGAGAGGGCATTGTTTTGAATTCCAATGGTGGTTACTTGACAAATGAACAGAACAGATTTGCGCATGGTACGTTAGCTACATTCGTGCGTAATGCTTTCTGTAATATGCGTACGGAGATGGGAGAAGAAACAACTTTCCAAAAATATGCAGCATCGTACCGCACTATTGATATGCTAGATTTTTCCAAAGCTGATTTTGACAAGACACTTAAAACTACTCCTGACAAGAAGATTATCTTTAAGAGCAAATATCCTATTGTAGTATTAGGAGGTGAGGAAGGTATTTGCGAAATTAAAATTGGTGGTACTCCTGCAAGAGCGAATGCTGCATATTTTACAGGTACGCATTTATGGGTATCTATTGCGGAAATGAATGGACAGATTATAACTGATACAAAAGAAAAAATAACAGACGAAGCCATTAAAAATTCCAATGTTAAACTGATACCTAAAGGTACTACTCTTTTAAGTTTCAAACTTTCTATCGGGAAAACCGCTATTGCAGGTGCTGACTTATACACAAACGAGGCTATTGCTGCATTGATACCGAAAGATAAAGAAAAAGTACTTGATAAGTATTTATTCTGTATCTTTAATGGTGAACTTATTGATTTGAAGAATGTTGGCAATAAAGCATTTGGTAAGAGCCTTAATAGTACATATCTAAACAACGAGGTTAAAATTCCACTCCCTCCTACCGATATACAGCAGCAAATCATAGATGAGTGTGCAAAAGTAGATGAGGAATATAATACATCCCGTATGGCAATAGAAGACTATCGTAAGAAGATTGCACAGATCTTTGAAAATCTGCAAGTTATGTGGGGGGGGCGAAGGCTGAGAATCAGCGACTTAGGATCTATAAGGATGTGCAAACGGATAATGAAACATGAGACTAATCAAGAAGGGGGAATACCTTTTTATAAGATAGGGAGCTTTGGAGGCACAGCTGATGCTTACATATCTAACGAACTATATGAAACTTATAAAACACAATATCCATATCCCAAGAAAGGGCAAGTTTTAATATCGGCAGCTGGAACATTGGGGAAATCAATTGCTTTTGACGGAGAACCAGCCTATTTTCAAGATTCTAATATAGTTTGGATTGATAATGACGAAAGTAAAATATTAAATTCATTTTTGTTATGGGCTATTAGATTTGTTGATTGGTCTGCATATATGACTGGAGGAAGCGTTATTCCGAGAATTTATAATGATAGTTTGAGAAGTGTTGAAATTCCTGCCCCTTCCATTGTAGACCAACAGCGCATTGTGACCCAAATAGAGCAATACGAAGCCGAAATCCGTCAAGCGCAAGCAATCATGGACGGCTGTGCCGCACGTAAGAAAGAAATATTGGATAAATATTTGAATTAAAAGCGGCATAATAGCATTAATCCCCGACTGGGAACCGACGGTCAAGGCTAAGATGACAACAGGAACGCCCCAAGAAACAACCGTTTTTGGCGGAAAAGAGTGACAAGTCGCTTAATTGTGAAGATAGAATAGAAAATATTGATGAGAAAACAGAATTAGAAAATATGGCAAACAGCGAGAGTAATATCATTATTTATAACACCATCGACGGAAAGGCGAGTGTGGTGCTATATGCGCGGGATGGGAGCGTGTGGATGAACCAGAATCAGCTTGCGGAACTTTTTGACACCTCTAAGCAAGGTATAGGGCAGCACATTGCTAACATACTGAACGAGAGAGAATTAGATGCAAATTCAGTTGTAAAGAAATTCTTTACTACTGCCGCAGATGGGAAGAAATATGAGGTAACGTTCTACTCGCTGGAGATGATTATGGCTATCGGTTTTCGTGTACGGAGTAAGCGCGGTACACAGTTCCGTATATGGGCCAATCAGCACCTGACGGAGTATCTGGTGAAGGGTTTCACGATGGATGATGAGCGGTTGAAGAACCCCAACGGAAGGCCGGATTACTTCGATGAGTTGCTGGAACGGATACGCGAGATCCGTGCGTCCGAGAAGCGGTTCTATCAGAAAGTGCGGGACCTTTTGGCGCTGAGTAGCGATTATGACAAGACAGACAAAGCGACGCAGATGTTTTTTGCCGAGACGCAGAACAAGTTGCTATACGCTGTGATGGGACAAACGGCTGCGGAGATCATCGTGGGTCGTGCGGATGCGTCGAAGCCGAACATGGCGTTGACGTCGTGGCAGGGGAGTATTGTGCGGAAGGGCGATATTTACACGGCTAAGAACTACCTGCGGCAGGAGGAGATAGACGTGCTGAACCGGTTGACGACGATGTTCCTGGATTCGGCTGAGTTGCGTGTGAGGGAGCGGAAAGACTTGACGCTGCGTTATTGGCGCGAGACGGTGGATTCGCTGCTGAACTTCCAAGGGAAAGTGGTGCTGCAAGGTGCCGGAAGCATCAGTAACAAACAGATGGAGGCGCATGTGGACGTGGTGTATGAGGCGTTTAATGCGCGGAGGAAGGCACTGGCAGCTACGGAAGCAGATGAGGAAGATCGGGAGTTGTTTGCGGTGACGGAAGGTGAAGCTTCTGCTGTGAGTGGAGATGCGGAGTTGGCAAAGATAAAAGAGGTTGTAGAGAAGAGGGAGAAGGAGTAGTTTTAGATTGAAAATAATATAGAATATGAAGATAACATTGATTGCGGGAGCGAGACCGAATTTCATGAAGGTGGCTCCTATTATTAAGGCGATTAAAGCGGCAGAAGCTGCGGGGAAGGATGTACACTACCGGCTGGTGCATACGGGACAGCATTATGACAAGAACATGAGTGACACGTTCTTTGAGGAGTTGGGGATTCCGGCTCCGGACGTGAACCTCGGTTGCGGTGGTGGAAGCCAGGCTGAACAAACGGCTGCTATCATGATTGCGTTTGAGAAAGAACTGATGGCACATCCGACTGATATCGTGTTAGTTGTTGGCGACGTGACGAGTACGATGGCTTGCTCGATTGTGGCGAAGAAACTGAACACAAAAGTGTGCCACGTGGAGGCAGGAATCCGCAGTTGGGATCTGACGATGCCGGAGGAGATCAACCGGATGGTGACGGATAGTTTGGCTGATTATATGTTCACAACGAGTGAGGTGGCGAACGAAAACTTACAGCATTTAGGCGCAGTATTGATAAATGGAGATGAGTCCAAAATGTCCCAAAAAGATCCAAAAAATAAAGTTCAGCAACGGGTGTGGTTTGTGGGGAATGTGATGATTGATACGCTGTTGGCAAACAGGAGTAGATTCAGGAAGCCGGAAGTGTGGGATGAGTTGGGACTGAAGGACAAGGAGTTTATCGTGATGACGATGCATCGTCCGGCTAATGTGGACGAGGAGAACCATCTGCGTGCTATGATGGAGCAAATTATTGACAATGTGCATGGTCTGCCGGTGATCTTCCCGATTCATCCGCGTACAGCTAAGTTGTTCTATGGACTCTGGGGCGATGAAGCAGAATTGGCAAAACGCCTTCCGAACTTGCATATTGTCGAGCCGATGGGGTATCTGGAATTTAACTATTTGGTGGAACGTGCCAAAGCGGTTGTTACCGATTCCGGAGGTATCACTGAGGAGACAACGGTTATGGGCGTGCCATGCATCACACTGCGCGACAACACCGAACGGCCGGAGACGTGTACGGTGGGAACGAATGAGCTGATCGGCACGAACCCTGCGGCAATCAAACCGGCATTGGACAAGCTGTTTGCCGGAGAGTGGAAGAAAGGGGCGATACCTGAACTGTGGGATGGACATACGGCAGAACGAATCATTGAGATTCTTGCTAATTTATGATTCTGCCGCATGAAGTAGGCTGAAGCGAAGGCAAACAATTAACGGATATTCTCGTATTTGTCAAGGGCTGCGGACATGAGGCGATGGCCTTCGGCAATTATTTGTTCGGCCTTGTCGAAATCGAAGGTGTTGAACGCGTACTGCGGCATGGAGGCCAGCACGTCGGGTGGGGTGAGTTCAATCGCCAGTTGCGTGTTGCGCTGGATCTGCATATCGCTCATGCGGTCGAGCATCGTTACGTAGTTGACTGTACCTTGCAGGTTGATGTTCTTTGCGCGCTCGATGGCTGTGAGTTTGTGCGACAGGTTGTCCTGCAGCCGCTGGATGGCTTTGGGTGCATAAGGTATATGTTTCTCTTGCAATGCCTGCGCAATCTTCAGTACATCCGACTGCCTGCGTTCGATGGTCAGTCCATCCTTGCCGGAGATATCCATGGCTACAAGTATGTCGCCCTCGTGCCGCTGTATTTGCCTCAGTGGCAACGGATTGAGTATGCCGCCATCCACGAGCAGTCGTCCCTGCCACTGCACGGGTTGGAAGAACAGAGGGATAGAGATGGAGGCACGAATTGCCTCGAAGAGTGAGCCTTCGCGGAACACTACCTCATCCGTGGTGAGCAGGTCGGAGGCAACGAGCGTCAGTGGTACGGGTAGCGACTCAATCTTGCATTCCGGCACGATCTCCTGCAAGGCCTGAATCACCTTCTTGCCTTTCACGAGCGAGTTGCCGGTGATCGAGAAGTCCGTCAGTTGCAGGATGCGCTGACGGTCAACCGACAGAAACCACTCCTTGGCTTCCCGCAGCTTGCCTGCGCAGAACATACCCGCGATGATCGAACCCATCGAGCAGCCTGAAACGGAAGTTATGTGGTATCCGCGTTCTTCCAGGGCTTCGATAGCACCTATGTGCGCCAAGCCGCGTGCACCGCCTGAACCCAAGACAAGCGCTACGCGCTTATTTGTCATTTTATTATTTGTCATTTGTTATTTACCATTTTATCATTTACCATTTTGACATTTATTTAGTCATTTAGCTATTTAGCTATTTCGTCAATAGCGCTGCAAAAAGCGTACCATGTTTGTGACGATATGGCAGAATTGTCAAGTGCACTGCCAAAACATTGTCAAAAACAACAGATATCATCTGCCAAACCCTGCCAATGTGTCACGGTGGCACGCTTATTGATTGCTTTATGAATCGTAAAGACGGTAATCGAAATAACCATGAATTACTCCGATCCACCGCAAAAAACGCAACTAAATTTTCACACACAATGAAATCAAAGATATTTATTCTTTTGTGCGCTGCCGTGGGCATGCTGGCATGTACCGACAGCGCATCCGTACGCGATGCCAAGGGGGCATATCGCTACAAGACAACAGGTAAAGTAACCCTGGAAGAGAACTATCCGTCAGCCACGAAGGCCGACACGCTCGTTGCCAATCTGGAGAACGAGTCCGGCACGCTGGAGGTTGTCAGCCTGCACGATGGCGACAGTTTGCTGCTGACCATCGACCAGCTCAATGGCGATGTTAATGTCACGCGCGGAGCGATCACCGGCGGTCGTCTGCATTTCCAGCCTTATCACCGCACGCTCGATGTGCCTACCACTGTCAAGTACTTCGATACGATCAGTATAGGCGGAGCGATCCTCAGTTATGATACGGTACTCGTGCGCGAGCGCAATGAATACGAGACGTACGATATTACCGTGAAGGGTTATGCCGATGTCTATGACAACAACTTGGTATTCACGCTTGAGTACGCCGGGCGTTCGCAATCATCCGAGCGCACGCTGCGTGGCACGGGTATCAAATCGTTGGCAAAGAAGAACTAACAGCTGTCAGGGAAGATTATGATTTCCAGAGTTCGATTACTTATAGCATCATCCTTGATGCTGGCTGTCAGTTTGCACGCGCAGGATACTCGCACGGAGGCTCCACAGGCTGCTCAGCCCGCTGTTGCCGAGGAGTTGCTGCCCGTATATACCTTGCAGCAATGCCGCGACATGGCGCTCAGTGCCTCGCATACCAGCGAGCTGCGCGAGGAAGCGTTGGCGGCAGCCAAGTACAACGAGCAGGCTTCCGTAGCCGCTATGTTGCCGAAGATCAGCGCCAATGCCTCGTATATGTGGAACAGCAAATCGCCGCACCTGCTGGCCAACGAGATGCAGTTTGATTTCGGTACGGCGCGCGTGGGTGCGGATGGCATGGGCTCGTTCGAGTGGAGCGAGACTTCGTACGTCAACCAGCTCAGTCAGGATACCCGTTCCTTGCCCGAGATGCACGATAGGGTGCAGACGCTCAGCAACGTTGGCGGACAGATGTTAGCCGATGTGTATCAGAATCTTTATCGCGCCTTGAGTCCTGACTTGACGCATGTAGTGATAGGTCAGGTAGGCGTGACGCAACCGATCTATGTGGGCGGCCGATTGATCGCCTTGCATGAGATAGCTTCTGCCACACGCGATATAGCGGAGATAGAGGCCGACAACAAACAGCAGGAACTGCTCGTGTCGGTGGATGAGGCGTATTGGCGCGTGGTGAACGTGGAGCACAAGCGCCAATTGGCCACGCAGTACTACAACCTGCTCGTCACCCTCGAAGGGAACGTGCAAGCCTTAGCCGCTGAAGGCCTGGCTACGCAGCAAGACCTGCTCAAGGTCAAAGCCAAACGCGGCGAAGCCGAGGTGAAAAAGATGCAAGCCGAGAATGGTCTGGTACTGTCGAAGATGGCGTTGTGCCAACTTATCGGTCTGCCGCTGGATACGCGCTTCAAGCTCGATGACAGCAACCTGCAGGAGCTGCAGCTGCACACCGCGCAGGACGTAAGCGACGGTATGCTCGATGCACGCTCCGAGATCCAGCTGCTTGATGCGGCGCAGAAGATTGCCAAATCGAATGTCAGGGTTATGGCAGCCGGTCTGCAGCCGAACATCGTGGCGCAGGCCAGTTACATCTATTCCAACCCGAATCTCGATAACGGTTTCAGCAACGACTGGAAAGGTACAGGTTTCTTCACGGCAGGTGTGGTAGTGAATATACCTATAGCGCATGCCGAGGATATATTGCGCCTGAAGGCTGCCAAGCACCAAGCGAATGTTTTGGCACTGAAGCGCGAGGAAGCCAAGGAGATGCTTACCTTGCAAGTCACGCAAGCCAACCAGAAAGTGCTCGAGGCGCAGCAAAAGGTGACAATGACCGAGATGCAGGTGCGCAATGCCGAAGAGGTTTTGCGCTTTGCGCAGGAGGCCTTCGATGCCGGAATGGCTACTGCATCCGACCTGATGCAGGCGCAGACTGCCTGGCAGGCTGCATGTGCCGATCATATCGATGCCGAGGTGGAAGCACAGGTCGCTGAAACCCGTTACAAACATTTCACTAATACATTGGAATAAATCATGAAAGAGGATAAGAAAGGCAGCCTGCTCTTAGGTTTGGCTGCAATGTTAGCGGTAGTAATCATCGTTGCCTTGGTGGGTGTGTTTGCCCTGAAGGAGGAAGAGGTGCTGATCACCGGCGAAGCCGAGGCTACGGAGTACCGCATATCGGGTAAGGTACCCGGACGAATAGAGATGTTCCTGGCCGAGGAAGGCGACCAGGTCAAGAAAGGTGACACGCTGGTGGTCATCTTCTCGCCGGAGGTAGAGGCGAAGATGGCACAAGCCCAGGCTGCCCGCGAGATGGCGGAATCTGTCAACCAGAAAGCCAAGAACGGTGCGCGCCACGAGCAGATAGTAGGTGCGTACGAGTTGTGGCAGAAAGCCAAGGCGGGTGAGGAGATCTACCGCAAGAGTTACGAGCGCGTATCGCGACTATACGAGCGCGGCGTGGTCAGTGCGCAGAAACGCGACGAGGTAGAGGCGCAGTATAATGCCGCCGTAGCTACCGTCAAAGCCGCCAAGAGCCAGTACGACATGGCACTGAAAGGTGCCCGCGAGGAGGATAAAGCCGCTGCCGAGGCACAGGTTGCCAAGGTTGACGGTGTGATCCAGGAGATAGAGATCGCCCGTGCCGAGCGGTACTTGCTCTCGCCGATTGATGGCGAGGTGGCTGAACGTTTCCCGAAGGTCGGCGAACTCGTAGGGCAGGGTAGCCCCGTGATGTCGGTGGTGGATCTGAACGATGCCTGGTTCACCTTTGCGGTACGTGAGGATATGCTACAGGATATCAAGGTTGGCACGTCGCTGAATATACGTATTCCTGCACTGGGCAACGAGCTGTACCCTGTGGAGGTGACATACATCAAGGCGATGGGAACGTATGCCACATGGCGCGCCACGAAGCAGAACGGGCAGTTCGATGTCCGCACGTTCGATGTCAAGGCTCGTCCGTTGCGTCCTATACGTGACCTGCGTCCGGGTATGACTGCCATCGTCGTGCGCGATAAATCCCGCAACGTCAACATGCCTACCATCATCATCCAGAAGTAGCTGTATCCGCCATTCTTGGCGGATCTATCCCTATGAAACAAATTTTCCTGAACATATGGAAAGTGACGCAGCGTGAGATAGGGCGGATGCTTATTCGTCCGCTGTATCTGTTTGCGTCGATCGGTGTGATGGGACTGTGCACGTTCTTCTTCCTGAGTATCATGAAGCGCGGTGCACCCGAACGGATGCCGGTGGCGGTGGTCGACAAGGATCAGACATCTATCTCGCGGCGTTTGTGTCACGAGACGAACGCCACACAATCCGTGGAGATCGTGCTCATCACGCCCAACTACGCAGATGCGCGTCTGGCTATGCAGCGCGGCGAGGTGTTTGGCATCCTGGAGATCCCCGAGGGCTTCTACGCGGATATCGTCAGCATGAAGCAACCGACGCTCCACTTCTATGTCAACAACGCTTACACGGTAGGTGCCAACACCGCCTACAAGCAGCTGCTCACGATGTGCAACCTCACCTCGGGTGCGTTCCAGCGCGAGGTGCTGCGCAAGAAAGGTCTGCCCGACTACCTCATCATGGAGCGCATACAGCCCGTGGCCATCTCTTCCCATCTGATTGGCAATCCTTGGGGAAACTACGGTATCTACCTCGTTTCCACCATCCTGCCGGGTATCTTGGCTATCATCGTGCTGATGCTTACGATCTTTGCCATCGGTTTCGAACTGAAGATGCAGACCTCCCGCGAGTGGCTGGAAACTGCCGGTGGTAACTTCACCGTGGCACTTATCGGCAAGTTGCTGCCTTACACGCTCATCTATATCGTGCTGGGCATAGGCTGCAATGTGATCCTGTTCCGGTTCCTGCATTTCCCTGTGGCGGGTTCGTCGCTGAGGATGATGCTGGCTATCGTGTTGCTGGTGTTTGCCATGGAGTCGATGGCTATCACCTTGATAGGCGCGCTGCCTACGCTGCGTGATGCTATATCTATCGGTGCGTTGTACGGCATGTTGGGATTCTCCTTGTCGGGCTTCACCTATCCCGTGATGAACATGCTGCCTGTATTCAAGGCATGGACATGGCTTATCCCCTTGCGGCACTACTACAAGATCTACGTCAACGAGGCGCTGATGAACGGTCCGATCGAGAATACGATCATCCCGATGCTCAGCCTTGTGGGTTTCTCGCTGTTCATCCTGCTCGTTGCCCGCCGCCTCCACAACGCCCTCATCTACAATAATTATCCGCTGAAATGATCATCACAAGATATTTACATAGTAAATGGCTGAAGGTACAGGAGACCTGGAGCGTTTTCACGAACGAGCTTCGCCGCATCTTTCGCGATCCGGGTGTCACGGTCATCTTCTTCCTCGGTACGCTGGCGTATCCGCTCCTGTACAACTTCATCTACTGGAAGGATAACGTGGAGAACGTGCCCGTAGCCGTGGTGGATATGAGCCACAGCGAGGAGAGCCGTGCGTTCCTGCACAAGTGGAACGCCACCCCCGATGTCACCATCACCCATTACTGCACCTCGATGGCGGAAGCCGAACAGCTGATGCGTGCGCAGAAGATCCACGCTATCATCTATTTCCCTACGGATTTTGCCACGTGCCTGAATAGCGGCATGAAGACCGCACATATATCCTTGTATTGCGACATGTCGTCGTTCCTGTACATGAAAGCCGCGTACCTGAGCTGCAACCGTGTGATGCTCGAGGACATGGGGCGCATACAGGTCGACCGCTACGAGGCGATGGGTATGGATAAGCAGTTCTCATGGATACTGGTGCAGGCTGCGCCCTATACGGAGACAGCCCTGTTCTGCGAGAGTGGGGGCTATGCCTCGTTCCTGATCCCTGCCGTGCTGATGCTCATTCTGCACCAGACGCTGTTCTTCGGCATCTGTATGCTGGGCGGCACGGCGCGTGAGGAGAACAACGAGCTGTTCCTGCTTCCCGGTCATCGGCGCGGCTACAGTGTGCTGCGAATCACCATAGGCCGATCCGCAGCGTACTTCCTGATCTATTTCGCGCTGAGTGCACTGGTGCTGCTCGGGGTGCCGAGGCTCTTCGGCTTGCCGCATATAGGCGATCCGATAGCAATACTGAAGTTCACCGTGCCGTACCTGTTGGCTATCATCTTCTTCTCGATGAGTGTGAGCGTGTTCGTCCGCAACCGCGAGAGCGGCATGGTTACGCTTATTGCCAGCTCGCTCGTGTTCATGTTCATCGCCGGTGTCAGCTGGCCGCAACAGATGCTGCCCGATGCCTGGAGGTACCTCAGTTACTTCTTCCCGTACACCTGGGGTGTGCATGGCTTCCTGCATATCAACTCGATGGGTGCCACGCTCGAGACGACGGCCAAGGAGTATATCGCCTTGTGGATCCTTGCCGGCGGTTACTTCCTGACCACCTGCGGCCTGCTTGGCATCATGGGTTACCTCCACGACCACCATCGCCTCCCCGAGCATCGACATGCTGAATTTTAACCGTGTGCAATTCGACACGTTTAGAACGGAAGCCGGGCTTAACCGTTCTTGGTAGACGCAAATTTTGCGTCTACCAAGAAATATGGTGCCAAATTAGGAGAGACAAAAATGCAGCAAATTGCTGCAAATGTTCCCAAAACTATATTTCTATAGTGATGTCAAGGATGCGAACGAGATGTAAACGCGAATGAAAGGTAAATGACTCGTGATACATTGGTTGTTATCCGAAAGACACTGCAAAGATACGATGAACAAATTGTGTTTTGCAAATTTTTTCGCAACTTTTTTACATAATTTGATTTTTTTGAAATGTGCTCTTAAAATTTTCACATTTCCACATTTCCACGCATCGCTGTACCTTGATTTTTGGCTCATAATAATTATATAATATATAATATTATTATACTATTATGGTGATTTTAGCAACCCACACGGATGTGTGGAAATGTGAAAATGTGAATTTTCACTAATCGTGCCCTTGGGAAGAAGATTATGTGGCATGTTCCTTTTTGTAACAGAAAGGGAACAAGCCAAGATGGAGAAGCGAGAGGAAGAAGTAGGGAAGAAGATTATGTAACATGTTCCTTTTTGCAACAGAAAAGGAACATGCCATAAGGAAGTTTGGGGGAAGACGAAAGGGGCAAAAGATGGAGAAGAGAACCATTCTTTGTCGTGAAGCGAACAAGGCTTGCGTCGAGTTCGTTATCCGGAAGTATGACAGCCCCATGGGAGTTGCAACATACAAAACAGCAGCTGATATGCCGGAGAAACTCCGCAAGGCGCTTCCGGACTAAGGGCAATTGAAAGGGTTGCTTTCCAGTGACGAAAACAACATTTGCTGAAGGCGACGGCGTCGGCTCATGGACGGTAAACAGGAGCACTGGAAAAACAACCGCCGCATCGAACCCCGCGGCAATAAAACCTGGCGCAAACTCTAATCGAAAGCGGGTGCTCCGACATCCGCTTTTTTCTTATCTCACTACGTTCGAACGATTATTGCATCCGCAATTTTCACAATTCCACATTTCCACACATCCATGTGGGTTGATCAAAATTTTTAAATTTTCACCTCTCATTTTCCGTCCAAAATCCCTCTTCTCGTTTAATTCTGCATTTTTCTCTTTCAATTTAGCAAAAAAATGCACATCCTTCTTGCATATTTGAAAAATTCTTTGTAACTTTGTAGGCGATCTCGTGTCGCATTATTTACGACCGAATAGGAATAGTCAGGTCTCAGACGATAGGAGCGATGGAAACAATCGAAATCGAGAAAAAAACGAAGAAAAAGACATAATAACTCGTTTAATATTTTTAACATTAAAATTTAGTACGTGGCAGCTGCTACTCTATATAAACGTTACCTCTGGTTGGTGGATTTAATATACCGCAAAGGTTCTATCACACGCGAAGAAATAGATCGTGCGTGGGCGCATACGGGTTCCAGCGTCAACGACGACCACTCCACGCGTATTCCAGAGCGTACCTTCCATCATTGGAAAGATGCTATTTTAGATATGTTTGGCATCGTTATTGAGTGTGACAAAAGCAATGGAAACGTATATCACATCGTTAACCGCAACGAATTGGAACACTCCACTACCTATCGTTGGCTGCTCAACACATTGTCCGTTGCTCAACTCGTCAGCGACAATAAGGACATCAAGGACAAGATTCTGCTGGAAGATATGCCATCTGACACACAATTCCTTTCGTCGCTCATAGATGCTATCCGAACAGGTCATGTGGCACAAATAACCTATCAACGCTTCGGCACTCCCGCTCCATATACGGTAAATGTTGAGCCATATTGTCTGAAGGCTTTCCGTCGTAGATGGTATGTGCTCGGAAGACCATCCACAGCTCCTGATACCCTGAAACCATACTGTCTTGATCGTATCAAGCAACTTACGCTTCTTGATGACACTTATACCATTCCCGAAGACTTTGACGCGCAGGCATATTTCCGCGATTACTTCGGTATCTGTCGTAACGAACATACAGCGCAACCGCAACGCATGGTCTTGGAGGTCGTACGGGAAGAAGCCGACTATCTCCGTTCCCTTCCTTTGCATCATTCGCAAAAGGAAATAGGAGAAGAAGGCGAGTTCGTATATTTCGAGTACTACCTTGTGCCAACCTTCGACCTGTTCCAAGAAATCCAACTGCACGGCTCAGCCATCCGAGTGTTGGAACCAGATATCTTCATCTATTGGCTTAAAAAGGAAGCTGAACTGATATGTCACGATTATGGAGATTTCGACGACGAACAATACGAAAAGGATCATTCAATAGAGACCAATACGGCTAAAAACTAAAGAAAGTGCACAAAAAGTGCATTTTTTTTGCATTTTCTTTTAGATGCTGCCGCGCTTTGGCAGTATGTAGTAGTAATTTTGCACCGTCAAATGAAAAAAAGGCGCATGTTATCGAATGTTAAACAATAAAATCATAGCATCATGAAAAAGGTTTCCAAAATGCAGTGGGAGAATTATAAAAATAGTCCCCATGGTCAGAAAGTTATTGCAGAATTTGCAAGATTGTATAATGAAAATATTCCTGTAGAGGAGATTCTTGCTTTGTGTCAAAAATATGATCCACAATTCTTTGTTAATCGCGGACCTTCAAACTTGGCAGCAATCAAAAGACTTCTAATGTTCTACAATAATCTGACAATAGATGTGTTGGAAAAAGTGGAAAATGAAAATGAAATAAACAATGCTGTATTCTATGAGCAGATCATTGATTGTCTCATGGGGGATGATGCTGATAGTAAGCCACAAAGCGAATATAAAATGTTTTTAGCAGAGAATATGTTTTTGTCTGCTATGCTTTATGGTTATTTGCCGAACTTGTTTTTGCCGAATTTATGGGAAATGCAATATAAATACTTCAAGGACATAGCAAAGAATCTTGAAATGGAACTGCCGGAAGAACCGCAGCGGTTTAATTACTATGATCGCTGTTTCTATTATTTGACCGTTAATGATGCTATGTTTGATTATTGCGAGGCGAACGGGATTACTGAACCGGCAGAAATATGCGCTTTCTTCTACGATTACCAAGTCACTTTGATGAAAGAGCAACAAGAGGAAGAACTTGCAGAGGAACTGCCAACACCGGCGCAAGCATGGTTTCTGGTTGGAACTTATGGAGAAATTGAGCGTAACTTAAAAGCAGGTTTCTGGCAGGCTAATCCGGAAACAAAACGCGGAGATATACTGGTTTTTTACGAAAAAGCACCGGCTAAATCAATAAATGCGATTTATCGAGCCAAATCGGATGGCGTTGCAGACCCATTCTTTCTCTATTATGGCAGTACTTATATCGGACACAAGCAATCTATGCCGGCTATCACACTGGACGAATTAAAAGCGCACCCGTATTTCAAAGACCACAAGTTGATCCATAAGAATTTCCAAGGAGGTAGTGGTTGGCCGCTTACATCGGAAGACTATAATCAACTCAAACAGATATGGGAAAGCAAAGGTTTTGAAGTGGCCTCATTGCCGAATCTTAAAGCGCATGAAGCGCCAACCGATATTGATTATACCGAGAAAGAAGCCGCCGTTCATAAGTATCAAGTGTTACCTTTGTTGGCCGATATGGGTTGGACAGAAGAGCAAGGCGACATCCTAAATCAAGTCACCCTGCACCTTGGACGAGGGAAAGCAGAGAAGAAAGGAAGAACGGATGTTTCGCTTCATCCTTATGGAGAGAATATGAAAAAGGCGAAAGTGGTCATTGAAGAAAAATATTGGATGAAGAATGAAGCTGAAATAGCAGAGACTTTTGATCAAGGCGTGTCCTATGCCAAACTCCAAGAAGCATCAGTGTGCGTTCTCTGTGACAAATGTCAGATTATTGTCTATCCAAAACAGAAAGATGGATTTAATATAGACAAGAACATAGTTTTTTATTGGGACGAAATGTCCAACCCCGACAAATTCAATGAATTGAAGAAATTATTATCGTAATACATTATACTATGTCACGCGGTTTATCCAAATCGAAATATGTCAAGTTCTGCCAATGCGAGAAATTGC
>Ga0310696_10005303_pt1 | contig 15594 bp, 9 predicted proteins | sample AusTroGonzalo_MG_4_FD_203885 | JGI IMG/M metagenome (GOLD analysis project Ga0310696, IMG submission 203885) | Bovine rumen microbial communities from tropical cattle in Woodstock, Queensland, Australia - Gonzalo_02 (v2) (version 2) | ecosystem: Host-associated > Mammals > Digestive system >...
TATGCGTAAACAGTTTAAAGATATTGATATCTATGCAGGCATCAAGGCTCAGGATGGTGCCAAGTGGATTAAAGATAATGGTATTGAGGCCAACTGGAAAACCCCAGAGCACATCGAGGTGCGCCCAGTTTATACAAAAGAAGACCTCGAAGGGATGGAGCACCTTGACTTTACGGCTGGTATCCCTCCTTATCTGCGTGGTCCGTATTCAATGATGTATCCCTTCAAGCCTTGGACCATCCGTCAGTATGCCGGATTCTCTACCGCTGAGGAGTCAAACGCTTTCTATCGCCGTAATCTGGCTTCTGGTCAGAAGGGTCTTTCTGTTGCCTTTGACCTGCCTACACACCGTGGTTATGACCCCGATAATGCTCGTGTGGTTGGCGATGTAGGTAAAGCTGGTGTAAGTATCTGTAACGAGGAGAACATGAAGGTGCTCTTCTCTGGTATCCCCTTGAACAAGATGTCTGTGTCAATGACCATGAATGGTGCCGTATTGCCTATCTTGGCATTCTACATTGTAGCAGGTCTGGAGCAAGGTGCTCAGCTCGAGGAGATGGCTGGAACTATCCAGAATGATATCCTGAAGGAGTTTATGGTGCGTAATACCTATATCTACCCACCTGCATTCTCCATGAAGATTATCGCTGATATCTTCGAGTACACCTCGCAGAAAATGCCTAAGTTCAACAGCATCTCTATCTCAGGTTATCACATGCAGGAGGCTGGTGCTACAGCTGATATCGAGCTGGCTTACACCTTGGCAGATGGTATGGACTACCTGCGTACGGGTGTGAATGCGGGTATCGATGTGGATGCTTTCGCCCCTCGTCTCAGCTTCTTCTGGGCTATCGGTATGAACCACTTTATGGAGATTGCCAAGATGCGAGCTGGCCGACTGCTGTGGGCTAAGATTGTAAAGAGCTTCGGTGCCAAGAATCCTAAGTCGCTGGCGCTGCGTACCCACTCGCAGACATCAGGCTGGTCACTCACCGAGCAGGACCCGTTCAATAACGTAGGCCGTACTTGTATCGAGGCTATGGCTGCTGTGCTGGGTCACACCCAGTCGCTGCATACCAATGCCCTTGATGAGGCTATCGCTCTGCCTACCGACTTCTCGGCTCGTATCGCTCGTAACACTCAGATTTATATCCAGAATGAGACTAAGGTGTGTAAACAGATTGACCCGTGGGCTGGTTCTTACTATGTTGAGACCCTGACCAACGAGCTGGTTCACAAGGCTTGGGAGCACATTCAGGAGATTGAGAAACTGGGCGGTATGGCCAAGGCTATCGAGACTGGTCTGCCAAAGATGCGTATCGAGGAGGCTGCAGCGCGTACTCAGGCTCGTATCGACTCTGGTCAGCAGACCATCGTTGGTATCAACAAGTATCGTTTGGCTCACGAGGATCCTATCGATATCCTCGAGGTTGACAATACCGCTGTACGCAAGCAACAGGAGGAGTGCCTCAAGGAGGTTCGTGCCGCTCGCGATGAGGCCGCTTGTAATGAGGCTCTTAAGGCCATCACCGAGTGCGTGCGCGACTTCAAGGAAGGTCGCAAGAGCGAGAATAACCTGCTCGACCTGGCTGTAAAGGCAGCTCAGCTGCGTTGTACTCTGGGTGAGATTTCGGATGCCTGCGAGGAGATCGTAGGTCGTTATAAAGCAGTAATCAGAACAATTTCAGGCGTGTATAGTTCAGAATCTAAGAACGATAAGGACTTTGAGTTGGCTTGCAAGCTGACCGATGAGTTCGCTGAGAAGGAAGGTCGCCGTCCTCGTATCTTCATCGCCAAGATGGGTCAGGATGGTCACGACCGTGGCGCAAAGGTAGTAGCAACGGGTTATGCCGACTGTGGTTTCGACGTGGATATGGGACCTCTGTTCCAGACACCTGCCGAGGCTGCTCGCGAGGCTGTTGAGAATGATGTGCACATCGTGGGTGCATCGTCGCTGGCAGCTGGACACAAGACGCTGATTCCACAGCTCATCGAGGAACTTCGTAAACTGGGTCGCGACGACATCATGGTAACAGCCGGTGGTGTTATTCCTGCCCAGGACTACGACTTCCTCTACAAGGCTGGCGTGGCTTGTATCTTCGGCCCTGGTACTAGAATTCCGTACTCAGCCGTCGAGATGATGAAGATTCTACTCGATAAAGAGTAGATAATGAGTTAAATATCAAATTACTGCTCACTAAATTTGGTGAGCAGTAGTTTTTTGATTACCTTTGCACATAACTTTTCGGATTTTAGTTACAAAACTATGATTAAACTATTTGTGCCAGGTCGTTTGTGTCTGTTTGGAGAACACACAGACTGGGCAGGCCATTATCGTACCATGAATGCTGATATCGAGCCCGGTGCCGCTATCGTTACTGGTATTGAACAAGGTATCTATGCAGAAGTTGAGAAGTCGTCACTATTTGAGGTGAAGTGCTCTTTCCTGGATGAACCAGGCGAGAACGCTGATTTCTCATGTAGAATGGACGAGCAAGAGTTGAAACGTGTGGCACGTTCCAAGAATTTCTTCTGCTATTGTGCCGGTGTCGCCTCATATATGTTGGAATGGTACAAGGTTGGCGGTGTGAGTATCAATATCACGGAGATGACGCTTCCCATGAAGAGTGGTTTGTCGTCATCGGCCGCTATTTGCGTGTTGGTGGCTCGTGCGTTTAACTTGTTGTATAACTTGAATCTGAATACCATGGGCGAGATGAACATCGCCTATGTGGGGGAGTTGCGTACCTCTTCTCGTTGTGGACGTCTGGATCAGGCTTGCGCTTTCGGTGTGAAGCCTAACCTGATGAAATTTGATGGAGACGAGATTGAGGTTCAGACGCTGAATGTCAAGAAACCGCTATATTGGGTTTTTGCTGACCTGTGTGGTAAAAAGAATACAATCAAGATCCTGTCTGACTTGAATAAGGCTTATCCTTTTGCATCCAATGAGCGTGAGAAAAAGTTGCATGATGCTTTGGGACGGCTTAATCAGGATGTCATTAATCGTGCAATAAAATTTATGGCTGAGGGCGAGATAGAGCGCTTGGGCATGTTGATGACAGAGACGGAAAAAATATTTGATGAATATGTGGCTCCCCTTTGTCCAGAGGAGTTACGTGCTCCGAAGCTTAAGGCTGTTCTTGCTGATGAACATATCAAAGGCATGACTTATGGTGGAAAGGGCGTAGGTTCACATGGTGACGGCTCTGTACAGTTCTTGGCTAAGGATGCTGACTGCCAGCAGCAGTTGGTCAACTATCTGAAAACTAATGGCATGCCAGCAAATAGCTTGACGATTCATCCTGTTCACACGGTGCGCAAGGCAATTATCCCTGTGGCAGGTTTTGGTACTCGTCTCTATCCTGCGACGCGTTGCCAGAAAAAGGATTTTTTTCCAATACCTTGTCCTGATGGTATGGTTCGCCCTGTTATCCTGATTCTGTTGGAAGAACTGGTACAGAGTGGTATTGAAGAGATTTGCTTGGTTCTAGGTAGTGAAGAGGAACGTCAACTGTATACAAACTTCTTTGAGCGTCCTTTATCGCAAGAGCACTTAAATAAATTGAATGCAGAGTGTCAGGAATATGAGAACAGGATATTGGATATAGGTAAACGCTTGCGTTATGTCTATCAGACAGAGAAACGTGGCTTTGGTCATGCTGTTTATCAGGCTGCGCATTTTGCCGGCAATGAGCCTGTATTACTAGTGCTTGGCGATACTCTAAGTCGTTCTACGTCAAATAAACCCTGTGCCCTGCAGCTTATTGAAGCCTATGAACGTTATAACCGCCTGATTCTTGGCTTATATCCTGTTCCTCTGTCAACCGTCAGCCATTTCGGTGTGATGTCTGGTGTGTGGGAGGATAAAGACGAGCGCGTCATGCATGTTCATACCTTTGTAGAGAAACCTAAGGCCAGTTATGCAGAGGAATTCCTTGGTGTAAAGAATAAACAGGGCGACAAAGAATACTGTTCGGTGTTCGGGCAATATATATTGACACCAGAAGTGTTTACGCAGTTGGAGGCTGATATTGCAGCAGCCGATGCTGAGGGCGATTTGACAAAAGAGATTGGATTGACAGAGGCATTGGAAACAGTCAGGAAACGCTCTGGCATGATTGGCTTCCGTTTGAAAGGCCTGCGTTATGATATGGGTAATCAGGGCGCATTGATAGATACTATTTCAGAATTTTCGAAAAAGACAATATAAAACAATGGTAAAAAAGCGTAGATGGCACTGTCTGTCAGGACAGGAACCAACGGAATTTGATAAGCAGATTATGTATTGGGAGAACAAGGGAAAGCTTGTTCCTACCCGTGAGTTGATAAAGACTCCAGAACAGATTGAGGGAATCCGTAGGGCTGGTGTGGTAAACACTGCAGTTCTAGATGCTGTGGCAGCAACTATTCATGCAGGCATGAGTACGCTAGAGATTGATCAGATATGCCGAAAGGTATGCGAAGAGCATCATGCCATTCCAGCCTGCTTAAATTATGAGGGATTCCCCATGAGTGTATGTACCAGTATTAATGAGGTGGTATGTCATGGTATTCCTAAAGAAGAGGACGTTCTGGAGGAAGGTGATATCATCAATGTCGACTTCACTACCATCTTGGATGGCTATTATGCCGATGCCTCCCGCATGTTTATCATCGGTAAGACCACACCTGAGAAGGAACAGCTGGTACGTGTCGCCAAGGAATGTTTGGAGGTAGGTATGGAGGCTGCCAAGCCCTGGGGCTTTGTTGGTGACATCGGCCATGCTATAGAGAAACATTGCAAGAAATATGGGTATGGTATCGTACGCGACTTGGCCGGTCATGGTGTAGGACTTCAGTTCCATGAAGATCCGGAGGTGAACCACTACGGACATCGTGGTACAGGTATGCTACTCGTGCCAGGTATGGTGTTCACTATCGAACCAATGATTAATATGGGTACGTGGCGCGTATTTATTGATGCCGATGATCCCTATGGATGGGAGGTTATCACGGAAGATGAGAAACCCAGTGCTCAATGGGAGCATACATTGGTTATGACGGACCACGGTGTTGAGATACTTACTTATTGACGTTTAGGTCTGACAAATGGCAGAGTGCTTGGCAACTTCTGCCATTTGCCGTCATTAGGCACCTTTAAGGTAGAGCCTTTGCCTTGCTTTAATACATAGATGCTATCGTTCTCGCGTGTCAATGTAGCTTCAAGATCCTCACTGCCGTAGTCATTTACCATTTGCAGGTGAGCCTTATTCCCTTTGACTTTCGCGCTGACAATAGGCCAACAGAAACTGTTACGCTCTTTGCCCAGGTAGCCGGGTAGGGGACCAAGCAAGTCTTGGTCGGGAATAATAACATCCTGATCATAGAAATTGATACGCAAATACACCTTGTATTCCTTATTATATAAGTAGGTGTGAAATGTCGTTTTATCGTCTTGCGCGTAGGTCACGAAACTCCATAAAGCACAGAGACTTATCAAGATAGCTCTCATATTTTTCCGTTTTAAAGATGCAAAGGTAGCAGATTTAAATCAATTATTTTTGAAAAACGGAAAAATATTTATGGGTTTTTGTCAGATTTAATATTATTTTAAGTATCTTTGCAGCCATATAAAACGTGTAAAATGAATAAAAAGCTATTAACTCCAGACTATATCTTTGAGTCGAGTTGGGAGGTTTGTAATAAAGTTGGTGGTATCTACACCGTCCTTTCAACCCGAGCTAAAACCTTGCAGGAAAAATTTGAAGATAAGATTATCTTTATTGGCCCCGATTTCTGGAAAGAAAAGGAGTGCCCATATTTCCGTGAAGATTCTTCTCTCTTTGCTGAATGGCAGTGGGAAGCTAAAGAGCTGGGACTCAAAGTCAGGGTCGGACGTTGGACGATACCTGGTGAGCCAATTGCTGTTCTGGTGGATTTTACACCGTATTTCGACAAGAAAAACGAGATTTATACTTGGTTGTGGGAGAATTATCGTGTGGACTCCCTTCATGCTTATGGTGACTATGATGAGGCTTCAATGTTCTCATATGCAGCCGGATTGGTTGTAGAAAGCTTCTATCATCACTCTCTTTCAAGTAAGCAGAAGGTGGTTTACCATGCTAATGAATGGATGTGTGGTCTTGGTGCTCTCTATATTAAGAACAAGTTGCCACAGATAGCCACCGTCTTTACAACTCACGCTACAAGTATTGGTCGTTCTATTGCCGGTAATCAGAAACCTCTCTATGATTATCTTTTTGCCTATCATGGTGATCAGATGGCTGAGGAACTGAATATGCAGTCAAAGCATTCTATTGAGAAACAGACGGCATGGCATGTCGACTGCTTCACAACAGTGAGTGATATCACAGCCAATGAGTGCAAGGAATTGCTGGATAAACCTGTTGATGTGGTACTTCCTAATGGCTTTGACAATAGTTTTGTGCCAAAGGCTGCCTCGTTTACAAAGAAACGTAAGGCTGCACGTCAGAAGATGTTGCAGGTGGCCAATGCGCTGTTGGGTGAGAATCTGGATGATGAGACGATTATTGTTTCAACCTCTGGCCGGTATGAGTTCCGCAATAAGGGTATCGATGTGTTTGTAGAAGCTATGAACCGCCTGTTGCGCGACCGTGACCTGAAGAAAAAGGTTCTTGCTTTCATTGTTGTGCCCGGTTGGGTAGGTGAGCCTCGTAAGGACTTGCAGGAGAGACTGGAAAGTGGTAAGTCCTATGATACTCCCTTGGAGGTTCCGCAGGTTACTCACTGGCTCCATAATATGGGTCACGACAGTGTGCTTAATATGATGAAGTATTACGATATGCACAATCGTCATGAAGATAATGTTAAGGTGGTTTTTCTGCCCGATTATCTGGATGGTCGTGATGGCATCATGAATCTTACCTATTATGATGTTGTCTTGGGTAATGACCTGTGTATATATCCCTCTTACTACGAGCCTTGGGGCTATACCCCGCTTGAGGCCGTAGCATTTAAAGTGCCTTGTATTACTACCGATTTGGCTGGTTTCGGACTGTGGGCCAATAAGGAATTTGGACATGAAGGTCAGTTGCAGGATGGTGTACGTGTGATACATCGTACGGACTATAATTATTCTGAGGTGGCCGACTATATCAAGGACACTGTAGCGCAATTCTCAACAATGTCTAAAACAGAGGTCGATGCTTGTCGTAAGGCTGCTGAGACACTCTCTAAAAAAGCTCTTTGGAAAGAATTTATCAAGTATTATTATGAGGCATACGACATAGCTTTGAAGAAGGTCGTTGCCAGAAGTTAGTATTATTCAATGTAAAATCCCTTAATAAGTAAAGATATGAAAATTAAAGCTGACTACGTGAATGCTCCTCAATGGAAGGAGATGATTGTAAAATCTCGTCTTCCTGAGGAGTTGAAATGCCTTGATGAGATTGCACACAACTTGTGGTGGGTATGGAACTATGAGGCTCGTGACCTTTTCCGTGACCTCGATCCAGAACTCTATCACGACGTGAAGCACAACCCCGTGATGTTGCTCGAGCGTCTGAGCTTTTCGCGTAAGGAAGAGATTGTCAAGGACAAGGCTCTGATGAAGCGTATCAAGGATGTATATAAGATGTTTCGTGCTTATGTTGACGTAAAGCCCGATGCAAAGCGTCCTTCTGTAGCATACTTCTCTATGGAGTATGGTATGCACTCTGCCCTGAAAATTTACTCTGGTGGTCTTGGTATGTTGGCCGGTGACTATCTGAAAGAGGCCTCTGACTCAAATGTTGATATGTGTGCCATTGGCTTCCTTTATCGTTTCGGTTACTTCACACAGAGTCTCTCAATGGACGGTCAGCAGATTGCCAACTATGAGGCTCAGAATTTTACGTCGCTGCCTATTGAGCGCCAGCTTGACGAGAACGGACAGCCAATGGTGGTTGACGTTCCTTATATGAACTATACGGTTCATGCTTATATTTGGCGTGTCAACGTGGGTCGTATCAAGCTCTATTTGCTTGATACCGATAACGAGATGAACTCAGAATACGATAAGCCTATCACTCACTCTCTTTATGGTGGTGACTGGGAGAATCGTTTGAAGCAGGAGATTCTGCTGGGTATCGGTGGTGTGCTCACCCTGAAGAAACTGGGTATCAAGAAGGATATTTATCATTGTAATGAGGGGCACGCAGCACTTTGCAACCTGCAGCGTCTGTGCGACTATATCGAGGATGGACTGACCTTCAATCAGGCTATGGAGCTGGTACGTGCTAGTGGACTCTATACCGTTCACACTCCTGTACCTGCAGGTCACGACTATTTCGATGAGGGCCTCTTTGGTAAGTATATGGGAGGTTATCCTCAGAAGTTGGGTATTTCCTGGGATGAGTTTATCGGTATGGGGCGTACTAATCCTGATGACCACGGGGAGAAGTTCTGTATGTCGACCTTCGCTTGTAACACCTGTCAGGAGGTTAATGGTGTATCTATGCTCCATGGATGGGTTTCACAGAAGATGTTTGCTGGTATCTGGAACGGCTATTATCCCGAGGAGAATCACGTGGGCTATGTCACAAATGGTGTACACTTCCCCACATGGTGTGCTACTGAGTGGCGTCGTGTCTATGCTAAGTATTTCGATGCTAAGCATATGAGCGATCAGTCTAACGAGGAAATCTGGCACGGCATCTACAATTGTCCTGATGAGGAGATTTGGGAGACCCGTATGGCCCTGAAAAATAAGTTGTTTGATTATATCAGGGAGCAGTTCCGCGACACATGGCTGAAGAATCAGGGTGATCCCTCTCGTGTGGTTGCTCTGCTTGAGAAGATGAACCCCAATGCATTGGTCATTGGCTTCTGCCGTCGTTTTGCTACCTATAAGCGTGCACATCTGTTGTTCATGGACGAGGAACGCTTGTCTAAGATTGTGAACGACCCCGAGCATCCCGTTATCTTCCTCTTTGCCGGTAAGGCTCATCCCGCTGATGGTGCTGGCCAGGGTCTGATTAAGCGTATCTACGAGATTTCTCAGCGTCCTGAGTTCTTGGGTAAGATTATCTTCCTTGAGGACTACGACTTCCTGTTGGCTCGTCGCCTTGTATCAGGTGTTGATATCTGGATGAACACACCAACACGTCCTCTCGAGGCATCTGGCACCTCCGGTGAGAAGGCCGAGATGAATGGTGTTGTCAACCTCTCAGTGAAAGATGGTTGGTGGCTTGAAGGTTATCGTGAAGGTGCCGGATGGGCTCTTACAGAGAAACGCACCTATCAGACTCAAGGCTATCAGGACCGTCTTGATGCTGCAACTATCTACGGCTTGCTCGAGAACGAGATTATACCTCTTTATTATAATAAGAACAAGAAGGGTATCAGCGAAGGCTGGGTTAAGGTTATCAAGAACTCTATCGCCCTTATTGCTCCTCACTACACCATGAAGCGTCAGCTCGACGATTACTATGATAAGTTCTATGTGAAAGAGGCTAAGCGCTTCAAGGAGATTGCCAAGAACAACTATCAGTTGGCCAAGGATATTGCTCAGTGGAAGGAAACTGTCGCAGAGCGTTGGGATAGTATCAATGTGGTTTCTGCCGAATGGAATATTCCTTCAACTGGATTGGAGACTGGTCAGGAGTACACACTCCGTTATGTTATCGACGAGCAGGGACTTGATGATGCCATTGGCTTGGAGAAGGTAAATGTCTTCATTAATAAGGAAGGTGAAGAGCGTATCTACTCTATTGAACCATTGAAGATGGTGGGTCGTGAAGGTAATAACTTTGTCTTCGAGGCTAAGTTGGCTCCTCATCAGGCTGGTGAGTATAAGTGTGCTGTACGTATGTACCCAAAGAACCAGAATCTGCCTCATCGTCAGGATTTCTGCTACGTTAAGTGGTTAGAATTGCCTCAAATGTAAAAATAAGTATCAATTTATTTGCAAGATTGGCTGAAAAAGTGTAAATTTGCAGCCGAAAAGAAGAAATAAGTATTAAAATGATACAGCAGAGCCTACTAAACGCCATTATTATTATTCGACTGCAACTATGTAGTCGGAAGTGATGAGGCGTATATATAAAGCAGGTAAATGCTAACATACATTAGAATAAAATAAGAGCCTTTCTCACTTCCGAGTGTGAAAGGCTTTTTCTTGTATAATGCATTGACGATTTTGCAACATAAAATAAGAAACTAAGATGAGTGACAGATTGTTTATTTTCGACACGACACTGCGTGATGGTGAACAGGTGCCTGGATGCCAGTTGAACACCGTAGAGAAGATTCAGGTGGCAAAGGCTTTGGAACAGTTGGGCGTCGACGTGATCGAAGCAGGATTCCCGATTAGTAGTCCGGGCGATTTTAATTCGGTGATTGAAATCTCAAAAGCCGTCACATGGCCTGTTATCTGCGCGTTAAGCAGAGCTGTACAGCGTGATATTGACGTGGCAGCTGAAGCCCTGAAGTATGCTAAGCATAAGCGTATCCATACTGGTATTGGTACGAGTGATGAGCATATCAAGTTCAAATTCAATAGTACACGCGAGGAGATTATTGAGCGAGCTGTTGCTGCGGTGAAATATGCTCGTCGTTTTGTGGATGATGTGGAGTTCTATGCCGAGGATGCCGGTCGTACAGACAATGAGTATTTGGCTCGTGTTGTCGAGGCTGTTATCAAGGCTGGTGCTACGGTGGTCAATATCCCTGATACGACGGGTTATTGCTTGCCTGACGAGTTCGGTAAGAAAATACGATATCTGATGGAGCACGTAGATAACATTGATCGTGCTATAATCTCTACTCATTGTCATAATGACTTAGGTATGGCTACAGCTAATACGCTTGAGGGTGTGCTCAATGGTGCCCGGCAGGTGGAGGTTACCATTAATGGTATTGGTGAGCGTGCAGGTAATACCAGTTTGGAAGAGATTGCCATGATATTGAAATGTCATAAGTCAATCGATATTGAAACAAATATCAATACCCAGAAAATCTATCCCACGTCCCGTTTGGTGTCTAGTCTTATGAATATGCCTATTCAGGCTAATAAGGCTATTGTAGGACGGAATGCTTTTGCTCATTCCAGCGGTATCCATCAGGATGGTGTGTTGAAAAATGTACAGACCTACGAGATTATGGATCCTAAGGAGGTGGGAATAGATGATAACTCTATTGTATTGACCGCACGTAGTGGTCGTGCCGCTTTGAAGCACCGTCTGCATATCAATGGCGTTGACGTGAGCGACGAGGAGAAAGTAGACAAGATATATGAGAAATTCCTGGCTCTGGCTGATTTAAAGAAAGAGGTAAGCGATGCTGATATCCTGATGTTGGCAGGTGCTGACACTGCTGACCAGCATGCCGTGAAGCTCGATTTCCTGCAGGTTACTACGGGTAAGGGGGTGAAGAGTGTAGCTTCTATCGGGTTGGATATCAGTGGACAGAAGTTTGAGGCCGCATCCAGTGGCAATGGTCCTGTGGATGCAGCTATCAAGGCCTTGAAAAAGATAATCATGAAACAGATGACACTGAAGGAATTCACGATTCAGGCTATTTCCAAGGGCTCTGATGATGTAGGTAAAGTACATATGCAGGTTGAGTACCAAGGTGCCTTGTACTATGGATTTGGTGCTAACACAGATATCGTGACAGCTTCAGTAGAAGCATATATTGACTGTATCAATAAATTTAAGAAAGCAGAATGAACACCCTTTTTGATAAGATATGGGACCAGCATGTGGTGCAGGTGGTAGCAGATGGTCCTACACAACTTTATATTGATCGCCTTTATTGTCATGAGGTGACTTCCCCACAGGCCTTTGATGGTATGCGTGCCAGGGGATTGAAATGTTTCCGTCCAGAACAGATTGTCTGTATGCCCGATCATAATACACCAACTCATGATCAGGATAAGCCAATCTCAGACCCTGTATCTAAGAAGCAGGTAGACACGTTGGAGCGTAATGCTCGTGAGTTCGGTTTGAAGCATTTCGGTATGATGTCAAAGGATAATGGCATCATCCATGTCGTAGGACCTGAGAAGGGACTCTCGTTGCCGGGCATGACAATTGTATGTGGCGACTCTCATACCTCTACGCATGGCGCTATGGGTGCCGTTGCTTTCGGTATTGGTACTAGTGAGGTTGAGATGGTCATGGCCTCACAATGTATCCTGCAACAGAAGCCAAAGTCTATGCGAATCACCATCAACGGACAGTTGGGTAGGGGAGTGACGGCAAAGGATGTGGCTCTCTATCTGATGTCAAAACTGACCACGAGTGGTGCTACGGGTTATTTTGTTGAGTATGCAGGTGATGTGGTTAAGAACCTGACGATGGAAGGTCGTTTGACACTCTGTAACCTATCCATAGAGATGGGTGCTCGTGGTGGCTTTATTGCTCCTGATGAAGTGACCTTTGAATATGTCAAAGGTAAGGAATATGCCCCTAAGGGCGAGGCCTGGGATAAGGCTGTGGCCTATTGGCGTACGTTAAAGAGTGGTGGTGACGCTGTGTTTGATAAGGAATTGGTGTTTGATGCCAAGGATATCGAGCCACGTATCACCTATGGTACTAATCCCGGTATGGGTATTGGTATCACTGAAGCCATTCCTGCAGAGGGTGATGCCAATTTCAATAAATCGTTGCAATATATGGGCTTCAGCGCTGGTGAGCAACTGTTGGGCAAGAAGATTGACTATGTATTCCTCGGTGCATGTACAAATGGTCGTATAGAAGATTTCCGTGCTTTTGCATCGTTAGTAAAAGGACGTCAGAAGGCAGCCGATGTGGTGGCTTGGTTGGTGCCAGGCTCATGGGCTGTTGATAAGCAGATACGTGAGGAGGGACTGGACAAGGTGCTTGAAGCTTCAGGCTTCGAAATCCGTCAGCCTGGTTGTTCGGCTTGTTTGGCGATGAACGACGATAAAGTACCTGCAGGCAAGTATGCCGTTTCTACAAGTAATCGTAATTTCGAGGGACGTCAGGGTCCAGGTGCTCGCACCATCCTTTGTTCCCCTCTTGTTGCTGCCGCTGCAGCAGTCACTGGAGTAATCACTGATCCACGTACATTATTATGAAACAGAAATTTGATATTATAACATCTACCTGCGTGCCCTTGCCATTAGAGAACGTAGACACCGACCAGATTATTCCCGCTCGTTTCCTGAAAGCTACGGATAAGGAGGGCTTTGGCGATAATCTTTTCCGTGACTGGCGCTATCGCCCCGATGGCAGTATTGTGGAGGATTTTGTTCTCAACGATCCCCAATATTCAGGTTGTATTCTGGTAGCAGGTAAGAACTTTGGTTCTGGTAGTAGTCGTGAACATGCTGCATGGGCAATTGCTGGCTATGGTTTTCGTGTTGTAATCAGTTCTTTCTTTGCTGATATCCATAAGAACAACGAACTGAATAATTTTGTTCTTCCTGTGCAGGTAAGTGAGAGTTTTTTGGAGGAACTCTTCCAGACAATCCTAAACAATCCTGGCACTCTGGTTGAGGTAGATTTGCCTAATCAGACTGTGACCAATAAAACAACTGGCAATAGTGAGCATTTTGATATCAATGGCTATAAGAAGCATTGTTTGATGAATGGGCTTGATGACATCGATTTCCTCGTAGCCAATAAAGAGAAGATAGAGAAATGGGAACGGCAGAGAAGCTAAATGCATATCAGCGCACATTGCCCTTTGTGGAGATTATGGACTCCACCCTGCGTGATGGCGAACAGACCAATGGTGTGTCGTTCCTGCCTCACGAGAAGTTGGTTATGGCACGCAAACTGCTCTCCGATGTGAATGTTGATCGTATCGAGGTGTCCTCGGCACGTGTTTCGGAAGGTGAACGCGAAGCTGTATCCAAAATATGTGCCTATGCTCAGAAAATGGGAATCCTGGGGCGTGTAGAAGTCTTGGGCTTCGTTGATGGCGGACAGAGCATAGATTGGATTGACAGTTGTGGCGGACGTGTGGTTAATCTGTTGGCTAAGGGGTCTTTGAAACACTGCACGCATCAGTTACACAAGACGCCTGAAGAACATATACGTGACATTCAGAGGGAAGTGGAGTATGCTGCCAATAAGGGTATCAGTGTGAACCTCTATTTGGAGGACTGGTCCAATGGTATGAAGGATTCGCCAGAGTATGTCTATCAGCTGATGGATGCGCTAACAGCTCGCTTGGCAGAAGAACGCTTGCTACCGAAGGGACGCAAGAATAGTCAAGAGCCAAAGGCTATTAAGCGTTTTATGCTCCCTGATACCCTTGGCGTGATGAATCCCTTGCAGGTTATCGAGTATTTCCGTAAGATGATAAAGCGTTATCCTGATATCCATTTCGACTTCCATGCCCATAATGACTATGATCTTGCGGTAAGTAATTCTTTGGCTGCCGTTCTGAGTGGTGCAAAAGGATTGCATGTCACTGTGAATGGACTGGGCGAACGTTGTGGTAATGCACCGATGGCTTCTGTTCAGGCTATTCTGAAGGATCAGTTCCAAGCCAAGACCAATATCGTTGAGAGTCAGCTTAATGACCTCTCGCGTATGGTCGAGAGCTTCAGTGGTATCACGGTAGCTCCCAATCAACCTATCGTGGGTGAGAACGTGTTTACGCAGGTGGCAGGTGTTCATGCCGATGGAGACTCGAAGGATAAGCTCTATTATAACGAGTTGGTTCCAGAGCGTTTCGGACGTAAGCGTGAATATGCTTTGGGAAAAAATTCCGGTAGGGCAAATATAGCCATGAATCTGGAGGAATTGGGGTTGGAACTCACTCCTGAGCAGACGCGTAGGGTGACTCAACGTATTACGGAATTGGGTGACAAGAAAGAGATTGTGACACAAGAGGATTTGCCATATATCGTCAGTGATGTGCTGAAACATGATGGATCTGATGATAAGGTGAAACTCATCAGTTATGTTGTCTCTACGGCTTACGGTTTGAAACCGGGTGCCAATGTGCGTGTGGAAATCAACGGACAGCAGTATGAGGCCGGTGCAACGGGAGACGGTCAGTATGATGCCTTCGTCAAGGCACTGCGTTATATCTATAAGAAATACCTGAACCGTACTTTCCCTGTTTTGGCTAACTATCAGGTTACCATTCCGCCTGGCGGTCGTACTGATGCTTTGGTGCAGACTGTTATCACATGGCATCATCAGGGTGGTATCCTGCGTACGCGCGGACTGGATGCCGACCAAACGGAAGCTGCTATCAAGGCAACTTTCAAGATGTTGAATATCATTGAAAATGAAATCTCAAAATAATCAAGAAATATGAAACTGAAAATAGCAATCCTTCCGGGTGATGGAATAGGCCCGGAAATCATGAAACAAGGTGTGGCTGTTCTCAATGCTGTTGCAGAGAAATGCGGTCACGAGTTTACTTATGAGGAAGCTTTGGTTGGTGCCTGTGCCATCGAGGCCTGTGGCGATCCTTATCCAGAGGCTACCCACCAGGTGTGTATGAATGCTGATGCTGTGCTCTTTGCGGCAGTGGGTGATTTGAAATACGATAATAATCCCACACTGAAGGTTCGTCCTGAGACTGGACTGTTGGCCATGCGTAAAAAGCTCGGTCTCTTTGCAAATGTACGTCCCGTAGCTACCTTCGATTGTCTTCTGCACA
>Ga0310696_10005304_pt1 | contig 15592 bp, 14 predicted proteins | sample AusTroGonzalo_MG_4_FD_203885 | JGI IMG/M metagenome (GOLD analysis project Ga0310696, IMG submission 203885) | Bovine rumen microbial communities from tropical cattle in Woodstock, Queensland, Australia - Gonzalo_02 (v2) (version 2) | ecosystem: Host-associated > Mammals > Digestive system >...
GTTCCCCCTCCTTTCGTCCTCCTTCTCCCCCGCACCCCCTCATCTTCCTGCTTTTCAACCCCTTCCGCAGACGCGGAAAAAATTACAGTTGCTGTCCCCTATGGATTCTATGGCTTCAAGCAACCAACGGGGCAGACGACGATTCCGTCCTTGCGGCGATAGGCGAAATCTCCGTCCGCGACAACCACCATGCGAAACGACGGAGGAGGCATACGCGTCGTATCGATCTTGGCGGACAGCGTATTGAGCGTCTTCACGCCCTTTTCTATTAAGGCATCGCCGCCTGTCTTGATTTCAATGAGCCCGTAGGAACCGTTCTCGAGGCGCAAGACGGCGTCACACTCGAGACCGCTCTTGTCCAAATAGTGCAACAGCGACCCGCCAAGCGCATCGGCTATGGTGCGGAGGTCGCGCACGACAAGCGTCTCGAAGAAGAACCCGAAAGTGGAAAGGTCGTTCATCAAATCACCTGGCCCAAGCCCCATGGCAGCGGCCGCAATCGACGGATCAGTGTAGTAGCGGGTGTCGGTGGTGCGGAGCGGCGTCTTGCATCTCAAGTTAGGACACCAGGCATGCATGTCCTCGGTGACGAAGATCCGACGCAAGGCCTTCAGATAGGAATACACCGTGTCTTCGGTCAACGTATCGGAGTCATTCGCCTTCATGTCCGCGCAAATCACCGCAGCCGACGATTGAGTGCCTTGAAGCCGGGCTAGGCTGCGCATAAGCCTCTGAACGCGTTCTGGATCGCGAAGAGTCTTGTCGACTCTGGAGATGTCGCTTTCGACTATCGCCGTGAAATATTCCTTGGCAGGCCCTCGCGCCGCCCTTCCAGACAAGCCAAGTGCCCCTGGCCATCCGCCACGGCATACAAGTTCGCAGACATCCTCAAGTTCAAGGGCACTCTTCGCGCCTGTGACATCCTCTCCGAAGAAAACGGCCTGCATCGAAACCTCGCCTGTCGATTCGCCACTCTCCCAAAGGCTCATAGGCCGCATTGTCAGTCTCGCTATTCGCCCCGTGCCAGTATGCCTAGGAACGCGTTCGCCATCGTCGTCGTCAACTTCTGGAGGCACTGCGCTTCCCGTAAGGACAAACATTCCCCTTCCGCCATGATCCACCGCCGAACGCACTGCATCCCACAATTGCGGCCCCTCTTGCCATTCGTCAATAAGTCGTGGAATCGCCCCCTCCAGCAACTTGTCAGGGCGAGTTTGTGCAAGAAGGCGATTGGATTTCCCTTTTACTGAGTCTTCCAAAGAGACCTCGCTTTTTACAGCTTGACGCGATGTGGTGGTCTTTCCGCACCATTTGGGACCTTGCACCAAAACCGCCCCCATATAGGACAGTTTTTCCGCCAAAAGCGCGTCTGCGACTCTCTTTTTATATTTTTCCATAGCGAGGGAATTATAGCAAAAATCTGCCGAGTATGTCAATCGCTAGGTAATTTAGCGGATTTTCGTTAGGTAATTTGGCGGCTTTTCGTTAGGTAATTTGGCGCGGCATCGACAGCGCCCCCGCAGGGCAGAACGCCAACCCGTACAGGCGGCGCCGCAGCCGCAACATGATCTTCAGGGCCTATCCCCTATGGATTCCATCGTCCTCGCCATTGGTCTAGAATGATTCCCCATATGGTCTAAAATGATTTTGCTGCTGGTCTAAAAAGCATACCCCCAGAGGTGACAAAGCGCAGCATTTCACATGTACTCCTTGAAACATTCCAACGGCTCGTCGAAATCTGGTGCCATATAGAATCCATCTTCATAGCCGCCAAGAGTACGCCCTGCGGTCCTACGCCGACGCAACAGAGAGGCGTTGGGCTTTATCACACCACTCCCAGAAACGGAACTGTTCTGCCTATATATTAGAAAATCGATAAACGCCAACAACTCCCCGCGATATTGCGGGGAAAGCTTTGCAACCTTGTCTTCCACAACTGCGTATGGCATTTCCACCTCGCTTTCATCTAATGAACATTACGCGCTCATCACGAAAACATTGGTATTATATCATATTTTCTTGTCCTCGCGCCGATGAAAAACAGGAAAATCCGTGTTTCAGGCATCCCACTCGCAGCCATTCAGGAAAGGCCGTCTGCTCGTACAGGTGGCGCGGCAGCCGCAACGAGACCACTCATAGCCTAACAACCACTGAAATCGCTCTATCTTGCCAAAACTATGCAATAATTAACCAAAATCGCAATACCCAATGGGGTGTCTCCCCAACAATTCCTCATGCATATGGCTTCAGCGCAAGAGAGAAGAAGTTTCGCAGCTCAGGATAGTAGTTGCCGACCTGACGCCCCTTAGCAGAAAAGAAAACTTGTGCGACGCGCTTGGGCGTCAAAATTCGCTTCAAATTGCGAAAATCATCAAGCGTCCCGTAATTCAATATTGTCTCAACCAGCAATTCATCGCTAACATCTCGCTTCGCCTCTTCGGGAGTGTACCAAAAGAGATCGCGATGTTCGTCGATGAATTCTTCCCTACTGCTTGACATGTTACGTATTATATCATATTTTCTTGTCTTCGCGCTGATGAAAGACAGGAAAATCCGTGTTTGAAGCATCCCACTCGCAGCCATTCAGGAAAGGCCGTCTGCTCGTACAGGCGGCGCGGCAGCCGCAACGAGACCACTCATAGCCTAACAACCACTGAAATCGTTCTATCTTGCAAAAACAGCGCAATAATCAACCAAAATCGCAACACCCAATGGGGTGTCTCCCCAACAATTCCAGAGCCTCCTCTAGGGACACATGACGAACTCTAGCTTGCCGCCCGCCATGATCTGCCGATAGCCGATGATGCCGCGCTCCAGCCTCCGTCCATTCAGCGAAACCTCCGACACGCGGCGATTCGAGGTGGAAAAGTTCCTTGCGACGATTTCAAGGGCACGGTCCCTTCCAAGGCGAAGCTTCAGTCTTGGATACTGCGGCGCCCCAAGGACAAATTCGCCTCCCACCGGCTTGACCTGGTAGAAGCCAAGCGACGACATCACATACCATGCGGCCATCTGTCCCGAATCGCCGTCGCCGCACAAGCCGTCCGTGGTGTTCTTGTAGAGCTTCGTGCAGATTTCGCGCACAAGCTCAGCCGTGCGCGTTTTCCCTCGCCCCATATAGCCGTAGAGGTAGGCCATGTGGTGCGTCGGTTCGTTGCCGTGGAAATACTGTCCGATCTGCCCGAAGCATCCGCTGCCGGTTATCTGCCCTGGTATCTTTTCCGGCGCATTGAAAATTGCATCAAGGTCTGCGGCGGCCTTTCCAGCCCCTCCATGCAGGGCGATTAGCTTTTCCGGCTCTCCCAGCACATGCCACGCCCATTGCGCATAGCCACCCTCGTTAAAGCCCTGATGCCGCTGCTGCCATCTGTCAAACGGTTCGCTCCACCGTCCCTCCTCGTCTCGCGGACGCATGAAGCCCGTCGCGGCATCGTAGACGTTCGTCCATGACAAAGCCGCCTTGGAAATTCTCTCGACATCCTCCCCGGCAACGCCATACATCTTTGCCGCACGTGCAACGCACCATAGATCCGCAACTTCATCGAGCTGCCTTGACACTGTGTGACGCATTTTCGTAGATGCAGGATACCATCCTTTATCCGCCAGTACCTCAATGTGCGCCAATGACCTACATGCGACACGCACCACCTCGGCGGGATCGCATCCGGGGAGCAGCCCTTTTTCTAGCGCATCAAGAACTATCGGTATGCCGTGCCAGCCCGGCATTATGCGTGTCGACTGCCCCCAGACATGGCATGTCGGGATCTTGTCATCCCTTTTCCCTGCATCATCAAGAAGCGTCCGCGCCAAAAAGCCCGCATGCCGCGGAGCGATGACGGTCATGAGCGGATGCAATGCGCGGAACGTGTCCCATGTGTCAAGGTAGCCCGTGAAGAATGGATTCTCCATCTTGTACACCTTGCCGTCGCACAGGCGCACCCTGCCATCGACGTCGCTGATGAGGTTTGGATGCACGAACGACTGGTAGAGCATCGTATAAAACACCTTGCGGCGCTCTAGGTCGCCATCGACTTCAACACGCCCGAGGACCTTCTCCCAGGCTGCACGCGCGGTTGTACGGCGGGCATCGAAGTCGAACCCCTCTGGGTCGTTCTCCAGATTGAGCCGCGCACCAGTCTCGTCAACGGTCGAAAGAGCGACTTTCGCAACGACTGCTTCACCAGACTTCAAGTCGAAGTCAAACACATACCGCTTCCCCGGCCAACCGTTGTCGCCAAGTTCCGACACGGACTTCCACGGTCTTGAAAACGCGATGGCGAATGCTACGACGCGAGACGGAACCGTACACTTCACCACATTCGTTCCCGTCAAGACTCCATCTGCGTCAATTCTGCTGTCGGATGCAATCACGCGCGGAGGCTTCGACCTCTCTCCGCCCCAAGATGACAACGGACCTGACTGAAGATCGACAAGCACGCGCGAAATTCCGCCGCGCTCGAATGTGTATCGGTGGTATGCAACGCGGCGCGAGACCGTCAGCTCGGCCTTCACTCCAAAGTTAGCAAGCCGCACGGCGTAGTAGCCGGGTTCCGCCCGCTCGCTTGACTTGTCCATCTCCCCGAGAAGATGCCGTTCTTCCAGCACAGGCGCGGCTGGCGGAACATCACCCGTAAACGGCAGCAGCAGAATGTCGTGGAGACACGCCCAGAAGGTTCCCATCTGGCGGTTCTGGCTGAAACCCGCCAGCTTGTCGTCGTCGTAGCGATAGCCGCTAAACACAGGCCATCGCGTTCCCGTATCCGGCCCAGGCTGGAGCATCCCACCCGGCCATGTCGCCCCGGGATGGGACGATCCCTGTCCCTTTGTCCCAACAAACGGATTGACGAGAGAGGCCAGCCCCTCCGCATGAAGAGCGGCTGCGGCGGCCACCGCGAGAATTGTTCCGCACAAGGTTCTCGTCAGCATATCCTGTCCCCCCAGAGAGGGACTGTCGCCTTGAATCCGGCCTTTTCAAGATTCTGGCGTACGCTCTCTCCTTCCGCCCAAGTGAAACGCCACTGGTTCTTCGGGTGTCCAAGCTCGTTCAGATGCGCAACGACGGCCAGCTTCGGGTTTACCGCCCGCGCACCGTCCAATGGCTTCATGCAGGACCATGGATGAAACATCCACAAGTCCGGATTTTGGCACACGGGCTTGAGCTTCTTTGCATTGGAGCAGTCGCCGGAGTGGTAGATGACGAAATCGCCAACGGTAATTTCGAAGGCCGTGGTGTAGTCTATAAGGTAGTCGTTGTGGTCGGTCAGTGTCGTCCTCACCTTAACGTCGCCGAACTCAAACGTCTTTACGGCCCGCGTGTACCCACCGGGATGCCTGCCGCCGTACCGCGCACCGTAGTTGTCAGCGAAGTTCGACACTACCGTCTTCTTCTCCCTGCCGTCCATCGCCCTGTAGAAGCGATCCGTGTAGTGGTCGCCGTGGTTGTGCGTTATCAGGGCAAAGTCCAGCTTGGGGGCAAGCAGCTCGGCGCGGCGATGGTGAAGGTCGATTGCGAAGAGCGACTTCGCGGTCTTGACAACGAATCCCATGTTGTATATGAACCACACCGCTGGCCGTCCGGTCACCTTCACGCTCTCGATTTCGGCAAGCACCTTGTCGAACGCGTCTTCGTACCGCTGCAGCGCAGGGAGCCTCGCGCGGATCGCGGCACCCTCTTTTTCGCCAAGCGACGTGCCCTTCAAGGAGTAGTTCCACCACTCCATCGGCGTTATGTCGTCGATCTCGCGCTGGAAACTCGCGAGATCGGCCTGCTGCTCCGCGCCGCGCATCGACGGGACAAGCCCGGCCGCCAGCGCACCTCCAATGAATTCGCATCGCGTGACTTTCATGTTATTCATATACCTCAATCGTGACGGGACCAATAAGACCGGCTGTCTGCAATTCGCCCCCGCCGCAAGCATTGCGGCGAGGGCGACATTCATGACGGCAATGCGCGTCATCAGAATCTACATCAGACCTGTGTGATTTTATTCAAGCCCCGCCGTGCAGACGACGCGGAAACCTCCGTCTGAACCTCGACGAGTTCCGGCTCCCCCATCGCGAGCGGCTGGTCTGCAAACGGACGCCGCATGATACCAGCTTCCGCCGCGCTTCACACGGTTTCCGCCATTCCCTCCAGACAAGGTCTTGGAAGGATCAGCGGGATTTATGTTTACGCGACCACGGTATAGTTCGCCCGCACCATCTTTCGTCGTGGCGACATTGGCCTCAAACCAATCGAGACACCACTCGCACAGGTTGCCCGACATGTCATAGAGGCCCCAGCTGTTCGGCAGATACGCACCTACAATGGTCGTACGACCTGACGAGCCGCCGTTATTTGCATAGCGCCCGTGCTTGCTGAGATTCTCATCTGTTGAATTGGACACGATTTCCGAACCATCACCCCAATAGCCGGAACCATGACCGGCGCGAGCGGCGAATTCCCACTCCGCGTCCGAAGGAAGATCAAAGTCAAGACCTGTCTTCAACCGCAAGAGACCCAGGTAAGACGATGGGCATGGAGCTTTCGGCCATGAATAGTTGGCGATTTCGGAAGAAGTCGCTTCCGCATTGCTGTTTGCCTTAAGGCGAATCTCGTTGTACGAGACAGAGTCCATAGGACGCATCTGCCCCATCGAAATAGACGTTACGGACGAGTTTGTCGCAACCTCTGTCCACTGGGACTGCGTAATCGGGAACACGCCGATATAGTAGTTGTTCGTGAGCGCCACCTGATGCGTCGCTTCATTCGCCGGCGTGCGACCAATCTCCGTGCTCACGCTTCCCATCGTCCACTCCACGTCCCTGGCCATGATTTTGCGCATAAGGAGCGTGGACATCTTGTAGATGGAATTGTTAGTGACGCCGCCCGGAACGAAGTCGGCCGCAGGGTAGTACCTCTGCGTATTCGGCTGCGCGGCAGAGGAGATATCCACCACCATGTAATTCGGCGTGTTGTTGAGCGACCAGGCCGTTACGACCGCCTTTGCGCAGCCGTCCGCGACCTTGAATCCTTTGCCCTGCTCGTCCGCCCAGGAAAGATCGGGGCGCCATGAGATCATGTACTTGCCCTCTCCATCGGCATCTGCGCTCGTCACCTTGCGCCACACCGCGCCTTGCGCGTTGCAGATCGCCTCGCCACCGATGCTAGCCCAGCCAGTCGCGGCGTTTGGAGTGGCATTTGTCAGCACGTCTAGCGTGACTACTGCCTCTTCCGAGAGACTGTATGTGATCGAGACCAACCGACCACCTGAAGCTTGCGTCATCGAGACATTGCTTACGACCGGAGCCGCAGAAGCAACCGTAACGGCAACAGCTGCCGTCGTGCAAACCATTGTTTTCTTAATGCAGTTCATTGTTTTTTCCTTTTTTAAGAACGTGAATTTACCTAAATGTCAATATCATACCCGTGCATGGGTCTGAGCGAAGCGAACTTGCGTTGGAATCGTCCGTAGTACGGGAGCGAGCCTCGAACTCGGAATCGTACACAAATCCGTCAGAAAGCGACCCTACCGCAAGCGCGGCGGTAGCAGATGAAGCCGACGAACTGCCTGCGGCCGCCGCCGCGACAGGATCGCCGCTGATGATGAACTGGTATCCATCGCCGTTTGCCGCCGCAAGCGGCGCGGCAGCCAAGGCCGCCGACAATGCGGCTCCTGCCGCCTTTGTTTTGCTCATTGGTGTTATTCCTTCCTGGTTGGTTTCAAGTTGGGTTGAAGGGCTAGGAGAGACCGAAGCGACATAAGAGGCCGAAGGGTCAATCGCGGCAGTATCAGAGATTTCTACGGCCGTCGCTTCAGTCCCTTCTACCGCTTTCGTCCCGTCGCCCTCACCCTCCTCAAATTCTACATTTTCCATTGTCAATTTTACACTTGCAAACACAAACCCAGCCATCAGCGCAAGAGACGCCGCCAAAAGAGCCCAGCGCGGCAAACGCATGAAGAACGGGCGGCGCATCGCCGAACGCGCCACGACCGCAGCCACAAGACGGTCGGCGAAATCTGTAGGCAGAGAATGAAGCAACTCCTCTGAAGAGTTGACCGCCTTGAACCAGCGCTGGTGCTCAGCCTGTTCGGCTGCAATGAAGGCGCGGCACTCCTCGCAACGCGAAAGATGCAGATCAAACCTGCGCTTCACGCCGCCAGACAGGTTTCTGTCCAGCACGCGCTCCACAAGGTTTCTGACTTCCTGACAATTCAATGTACCACCTCCACTTTCATTTAGACGAGACTTCCGGTCGAATCATTCGCTCGATTTTTCCGCGAATTATCTTTTTTGCGTCATGCAGCCGTCGCATCACAGTTCCTTCCGGCACGGAAAGGACGCGTGCAATCTCCGGCACTGTCATATCCTCGTAATATCTGAGCACCATGGCGGCACGGAGCGGTGTCGAAAGCTCCTGTATGGCGGCTCGAACCGTCGCCGCCTCAGTCTTGGCGTCCAGCGTCGCCCCGGCATTCGGACGCGGATCTTCGCATTCCGGCAACTTGCCAGGAAACGTCAGCGCGTTTGCCGCCTTGCGCCGAGCGTCCGTGCGCATGAGATTGACCATGATCTCGTATAGCCACGTAAATATCGACGACCGCCCCTTGAACTTGTCGATGCGGTCGATTGCCCGCTCCAGCGTACGGAACACGTAGTCCTCGGCATCAGCATCTTTCCCGCAAAGACGGATCGCCGTCTCGTAGAGGCGGTTTCCGTATTCTGCGACAAGGTGGCGTGCGCACGCCGCCTTGTCTGCGGGTATTTCGTCCGAATGCATCATGCTTTATCATTTAGACGAGGGATATTCGCCTTTCATTCGGTAGCTTTTGCCGACGGTCGCAGAATACGCGCCGCGCGACCTATCAATCCCTGTGGACTGAAACGGACTGAACTAAACCGAGGCCGCAAATGACGATGACAAGAAACGTGCGGCCAGACGAAATGAACGGCAGCGGAAGACCCGTTATCGGGACAAGGCCTATCGACATCGCGATGTTTATGTAAACGTGAGCGAATATGAGCGTCGGAACGCCAAGCGCGATCAAGCGACCTCGTCCGTCGTGCGTGCGGAAGGCGATCCAGCAGCACGGCAAAAGCAGCGCGGCGAAAAGCGCGAGCAGACAGAGAGAGCCGACATAGCCCGTCTCCTCGGCATAGACGCAAAAGATGAAGTCGTTCATCGAAATCGCCTGCGGCAGATACTTAAGATGGTTGCTCTCTCCATTGCCTATACCCTTCCCGGAGAAGCCGCCTGAACCAATTGAGATTTTCGCCTGACGAAGATTGTAGCCCGACCCCATCAAGTCCTCGTCCGGGAAGAGGAACACCCTCACGCGCTTTATCTGGTGTTCCCTGAGAGGCAGCCACTTCAGTATCGCAGCGCGTTTTTCCGGCGGAGTATCCGGCTTCTCCGCTTCGTAAACCGCGCCAAGGATCGCCACCGAGAGAATTGCCGTCGCCGCAGCGAGCGTGACAAGGCCCTTGCGCCACACACGCGCGACGAACATCATGAGAAGCGACGCGGGGACAAGCGTAAGCGTTGTGCCAAGATCAGGCTCCGCCAGTATGAGAAGGCAAGGTACGCCAAGCAGCGCGCCAAAGAGGAGAAAGCCCCTAAACGTAGTCTTGAGCGCAGCAATGCGAGTATCCTCCCTGCCAAGAAGCGACGCCAAAAGCACGATCACGCACAGCTTCGACACTTCGCTCGGCTGGAAAAACCAAAGCCACCTGCGTCCGCCATACACCGTGGAGCCTAGAAGAAGAACTGCTACGAGCATCACCAGCGCCGCGCCGTACATCGGCCACGCGGCAATGTCGAGATACTTGCGGTAATCGGTGAACGCGATTATGAAATACAGGAAGATGCCAACCAGTGCCGTCGACAGGTTTGCGATCCACATTCCGTGGAACACCGCTTCCGCCCGTGCGTTTCCAGCAGACTGTATCGCCACGGTTCCGACGGCGACGAGCACAAGCATCGCGATGAAGACTATCCAGTTGAAGCGCCTCATCGTTCCTCCTCGCCGAACACGGCCCTAAGCACCGCAGCAGCGCGTGGAGCCGCCGTAATGCCGCCGCCCTCCGCGTTTTCGACAACGATCGCGAGCGCGACCACTGGATTCTTCTCTGGCGCGTATGCGATGAACCAGGCGTTCTTGCGACGCATTTCGCCCATGCCGATTTCGGCCGTTCCCGTCTTTCCGCAGACGGCAACCGGCACACCCTCGCCGGCGCGCCAGCCGGTACCACGGCCAGAAGCATCGCCAGTTACGACGAGACGCATTCCACTGCGCACGACATCCAGCTGACTCTTGGCGAACGGAAGCGGAGTGCTCTCGACGGGCATTCCCGCCTTGAGTCGCGGCACTACAAGCCGACCAGTCCCGATCGCACCTGCGACGCGAGCCATCTGGAGCGGAGAGACCAGAAGCATTCCCTGACCGATCGACATCTGCGCGAGATCGCCGGGATACCACGGCTGGCGATACGTGCGCATTTTCCATTCCGAGTCCGGAACGACGCCTGCCATGTCGACGCCGAGGTCCAGTCCAGTCTTCGAGCCAAGGCCGAATGCAACTGCGGCGTTGAAAAGCTCGTTGGTGCCGACTTCTGTCCCGATGTGGCAGAAGTAAGGATTGCAGCTCTTCATCAGCGCGTGACGCATGTCCATCGGACCATGACCCCACTGGCTCGCGCAACGAATCTTCATGCCGCCTATCGAATACGATCCATCGCAATCGTAGAGCGCGTCCGCCGGAACGCCGAGAGACAGCCCCGCGAGCGCGGTGACTGGCTTGAACGTGGAGCCGGGCGCATACGCGCCGCCGGATGCGCGATTCAGCAGAGGCTTCGCCGGATCCTTCGCGTAGCGGTCGTACAGGCTCTGGCTCAGCACCGGCACGAACAGGTTCGGGTCAAACGACGGTGCGCTTGCAAGCGCCAGCACGTCTCCGTTGCGCGGGTCGATCACGACGCAAGCGCCCTTCTGTCCCTCAAGCTCTCGCTCGGCAGCCTTCTGAATATTGAGATCAATTGCGAGCGTGAGGTCAGGCCCTCGTTTCGCCTCCGCGACAGTCCACTCGCTTATTGCAAAACCTCTCGCATCGACGAGAAGCCTCTTTTCACCGGGAACGCCGCGAAGGAAGCTGTCGTAGTAGATTTCTATTCCCGCCCGACCGCGCATCTCCGGCATGAAGAAGTTGAACTTCTCGTCGCCAGCCTCCGACTCGCCCCTGTCGCGTCCCACATAGCCTAGGAGATGCGCGGCGAGAGATCCGTTAGGATAGACGCGCTCTTCCGACTCGCTGCACGAGAAACCGGGGAACTCGCCCTCCTTTTCGCTGAACTTTGCGAGCGTTACGTAGTCGATGTCGCGCCATACGACAATGGGCATCGACGGCGAGCGCCTTATGTGGCGGCGTATAGCTTCCTTGTCTATGGACGGCTCTCGTCCAATCGCCTGATAGACTTCGCTCACCGCGCCCCACATGGCATCGACAGTTCCGTCCCAAGTCCTGCGCTGGTGGCAGGCCGCATTGCAGACGATGGAGAACGCCGTGCGGTTCCCGGCGAGAAGCTCGCCGTTGCGATCGAATATGCACCCCCTTCCGCCGCCGGTCTGCACGCGTCTTTCCGACTGCCTGGACGATTCGTAGTTGTATCCAGCCGAGCCATCCACCTGCACGTCCCAAAGCTTCAAGGCGAGAACTAGCAGACCTGCGGCGAACACGAACGCAGTCGCGAAGCAGGCAATGTCGCTTGCTATGGAATCAGTCCTGCTCACCTACAGCCGCCTTCCGCTCCGCCCACGCGAAGAGCGCAGCCGACGCATACGCCGTCACGCAGGCGATCGGCATCGAAACCAAAACCCTCGACCAGCACCCTCCGTCATGCATGGGCGACCATATCGCCAGCCAAAGATGGTAGATCGGATACGTCAGCATCGTCGCCACCGCCGGAAACTTCAGCCACCTCACGGGCAACGACACAAGAAGGAAGAAGCTCGCGCTAGTCATCATCGGAAGCGTAGATATGGAATCCTCGACGGCTCCGGCCGCAAGAGCGAAAAGAACAGTCTCGGCCATGCGCCACCTCGAGGCTACGAGCTGCGAAACGGCCAGCAGAAGAGGAAAGCCCGCGCCCGAGAACTTAGGCAGAAGCTCCTCCGCCGCGCCGCAGGCGACGAGCGCGATTAGTGCGAACGCCAGGTGTACGAAACTATCTCTCACGATGGATGAAAACGTCTTCGAGCGAAGAAAAATCGACTGACGGCGAAACCGCCCCGCCACCAACGTACGAACCGATCTCAATGCCGGACGGAAACACGCCGCCCACGCCGGACGTGACCACGCGCGAACGCGGCGGCGGCTCTGCCCCGCCCGCCGCCAACAGCAGGGAAAGGGAGTCTTCTCCGCCGCACGAAATGACGCCCCGAACCTTTGACTCGCCGCCTGTCTCGACATCGCATGCGACCTTCACGCCGGCATCCGTGAGAAGCACGACCTCTGCCGTGTTGGGGCTTACCGCGTCAACCCTTCCGACAAGCCCTTCCGGAACCACTACCGCCGCGTTCTTCGCGATGCCGTCGAGAGACCCTTTGTCAACACGTATCGTGCGCCGCCGGCCGGCCGCGCCGCCGCCCTCCGAAAGGACGCCTGCCGCAATCCACGTGCCCTTCTGACGCGCACGATACTCAAGCGCGCCGCGAAGCCTCGCGTTCTCGGCCTCAAGTTTGTCCAGCTCGGCGCGGACAAGCGAAAGCGTCGCGACCTCGCGTCTCAAGCGCACGTTCTCGGCATTCGCCTCGGCTGCGCGAAAAACGCCGGCAACGCGCGACCATACCGTCCTGGAAAAAATCTGCTTCGCCCTCTCGACGGGATAGACCGCCTCGACGCCGAGAAAGCCCACCGCAACCAGCGCCAGCGTCATTACCGCCGCGAGCGCCAGTACTGCCAACGCGCCGGTGGTTCGCGGTTTCACGACGCGCGCTTGTTCTTCTCAAGGAAGTCCAGTTCGTCCATGACGACGCCAGTTCCCTCCGCCACTGCGGAAAGAGGATCGTCGGCGACGACTACGGGAAGCCCGGTCTGCTCTGCAAGAAGCCTGTCGAGCCCGCGCAGCTGCGAACTGCCGCCTGAAAGGACGATTCCGCGATCGACGAGGTCCGCCGCAAGTTCAGGTTCGCAGCGATCAAGCGTCTCGCGCACCGCATCCACGATCAACGAGACAGTGTCTTTCAATGCGCCGCGAATTTCCTCGGACGTTATCGAAATCGTCTTAGGCAGGCCGGCGACAATGTCGCGGCCCTTTATCTCCATGCTCTGCTCCTCGCCGATCGGATAGGCGCTGCCTACCTGCACCTTTATCGCCTCCGCCGTGCGCTCGCCTATCATGAGGTTGTAAACGCGCTTGATGTACGCGATGATCGCATCGTCCATCGCGTCTCCACCAGCCTGGCGCGCAGAGTAGCTGTGGACGATTCCCGCGAGCGAGATGATCGCAACCTCGCATGTTCCGCCGCCGATATCGACGATCATCGAACCCGACGGCTCGGAAACGGGAAGCCCCACGCCGATCGCGGCCGCCATTGGTTCCTCAATGAGGAATACGCCGCCCGCGCCTGCTGCGTGCGCAGCATCTTCGACGGCGCGCTTCTCTACCTCGGTTATGCCGGACGGGACGGCAATGACCATCCTGGGCTTCGCGTACTTCGAGTAGAAACGCGTAGGGCAGACCTTCTCAATGAAATAGCGAATCATCGCCTCGGTAATGTCGAAGTCGGCTATCACGCCAGACTTCATCGGCCTTATGGCGACGATGTTGGACGGAGTGCGGCCAAGCATCCGCTTGGCCTCTTCGCCAACGGCAAGGACGCGCTTGGATCCCGCCTGTATCGCGACGACAGATGGCTCGCGAAGGACAATTCCGCGGTCTTTCACGTAAACGAGCGAATTCGCCGTGCCGAGATCGATGCCGATGTCGGTGGAGAACAGTGATTTCAGTTTTCCAAACATATTGAGCGTATTTTATCCTATTTCAGCGAACAGGTCAAGTGCCAAAGAACCCTTACTCGCGGCTAGTCTCCCTGGCGCGATCTTCGAGATCGCGAAGATCGAGCGACTGAATGCCCTCTACTGCATTCTTGCGGTCGCCCGGTTCCTTGCGCGTGCCATCCGTGTAGCTGCGCCCAAGAACCGCATTTTTAGGCAGCCCCACGTCTGGTGCGACAGCGTCGGGATCGGACAGCCCGACAGTCACGAACACGAGGATTTCGCGCTGCTCCTTCTGCCGGCTCTTGCCGCCAAAAAGCTTGTCGCCAATCCACGGTATGTCTTGCAAGTAGGGAATGCCCGCGTCAACGTCTTTCTCGATAGTCTTGGAAAGTCCGCCAATGACGGCCGTCTGCCCGTCCTTGAGAGTGAACTCCGTTACGATGCGCCGTATGTCTATGATCGGGAACTCCGGCACCGGGATTTCGTCGCTCTCCGACGATTCCGCCTTAACATATTCGGAGACGTCGCTGATCGTCGGCACAATCGACACGTTGATAAGTCCGTTGGTCATCACGCGCGGCAGCACGTTGAGCGAGACGCCCCAGCTGAAGAACGCCTCGTGCGCGAACATTAGCTTGTCGTTGCCGGGAATCTCCGTCATGCGAGAATCGACGTCCAGCGTGTTGTTAGAGCCGTTAAGCACTCGCTTTGCGCTGAGCGTCACGTTAGGACGCTTGGTCGTCATATCGACCGCCGCTTCCTTTCCGCTCGTGACAATGACCTTCGGGTTGGAGAATGTCTTTATGTCTTCGCTCCCCTGAAACGCGCTCAAGACCAGCCTCATCTGGTCTATGGAAAGAGTCCCCTGGTAGTAGCTGTCCTTCGCCTTTCCGCCGCTCGCGAATTCATACTTCTCTGACATGCCACGGCGTCCGGCCTTGTAGTCCTGAGTGTAGCTCTTTATGTTGTCAGGTATATTCTGCCGCGACGCCCCTGCGACGGCGGAGGCGTTGATGCCGAGAGAAGCGAGCGAAGACCAGTCCAGGCCGAGCCTGTAGAGCGCGGTGTTGCTCAGTTCGACAAACCTCGCCTCGACGTAGAGCTGCTGGGGCTTACGGTCAATGCGCTCGATCATCTTGGCGCACGCGTCAAGTATCGGCGTAGGCGCCGTTACCATTACGGAATTCGCCTCCAAAAACGGAACCGCTATCTCGCCCACACTCCAGTTGCTGTTCGTCTGGACCTGTCCGCGCCACGTACGGTTGAAGTTCGCGGCGACTTCCGTCGCGCTCGCGTACATGAGCTCGAACATCCGCGACTCGACATCCTCAGCCAATGAGTTCTGCGAAATCGCCACGGCCATCATGACAGCGGCCGCCATGCGTCCTAAGATCCTAGCGTCTGTTTTCATGCCGATATTATATCAAAATTTCAGAGGCGATGGACGCTGGACTGCGGTGTGAATTGAGACGCCGCCTTGTTTGCCGCACCCAGACCTCCCGAGTTTGCCACTTTGATTTGGCGAAAAGGCGTTTCTGTCCAATGGCGACGCGGGTTTGGCACGTGTCGCCCTCATAATAATTTGGGGATACGCCTTAGAATGGGCTTGCTGTCGC
>Ga0310696_10005305_pt1 | contig 15591 bp, 10 predicted proteins | sample AusTroGonzalo_MG_4_FD_203885 | JGI IMG/M metagenome (GOLD analysis project Ga0310696, IMG submission 203885) | Bovine rumen microbial communities from tropical cattle in Woodstock, Queensland, Australia - Gonzalo_02 (v2) (version 2) | ecosystem: Host-associated > Mammals > Digestive system >...
GAGAGCACCGTCTTGGGATATTGGTAAAGCATGTTCAGGAGGGTCTTTTCCTCCTCATTGAGAGCGATTTGCGGCAACTTGGCCGTAAGATCGATGCCGTTTTCCGCACCTTTGCGCAACATTGAGCGGATACGCGCGTGCGTGTATTGGATGAACGGCGCGGTATTGCCGTTGAAGTCGATAGACTCGGCAGGGTTGAAGAGCATGTTCTTGGCTGGATCGACTTTGAGAATGAAGTACTTAAGCGCCCCCTGACCAATCATCTCGTACAGTTTGTCGGCCTCCTCGGGGGTGAATTGGAACTTACCCAATGCTTCGGTGCTCTCCTTGGCCTCTTGGTACATGTCGTCCATCAAGTCATCGGCATCCACCACCGTGCCCTCGCGGGATTTCATCTTGCCCGACGGCAGCTCTACCATTCCGTAGGAGAGGTGGAAGATGTAGTCGCCGAACTCCTTCTCCAACTTCTTGGACAGCACCAACTTAAGCACATCAAAATGGTAGTTCTGCTCGTTGCCGACCACGTAAATCATCTTTTGTGGCTTGTATTCTTCGTAACGCAGCTGCGCAGTACCCAAATCCTGCGTCATATAGACGGAAGTGCCGTCCTTACGCAGCAGCACTTTCTCGTCCAAGCCCTCGTCGGTGAGATCCACGCGCACGGAGCCATCCTCGTGACGGTAAAATGCGCCCTTGTCCAAACCCTCTTGCACAAGACTCTTGCCCAGCAAGTATGTGTTGGATTCGTAATAGGTTTTGTCGAAATGGATACCCAAACGTTCGTAGGTCTGGTCGAAGCCGGCATAGACCCAACCGTTCATCTTCGCCCACAACGCGCGCACTTCGGGATCGTTGTCTTCCCACTTTCTCAGCATCTCGCGAGCCTCCAGAATCAGCGGGGCTTTATCCTTTGCTTCATCTTCTGTAAGTCCTTGTTCTACAAGCTCTTTTTGCTCTTGCTTATAGTGCTGGTCAAAAACGACATAATACTTTCCAACGAGGTGGTCGCCCTTCATGCCGGAGCTTTCGGGAGTCTCGCCGTTACCGTATTTCAGCCACGCGAGCATCGACTTGCAGATGTGGATACCGCGGTCGTTGACCAAGTTGACCTGCACCACCGGATGGCCGCAAGCTTTCAAAATCTGCGACACGGAATGGCCAAGCAGATTATTGCGGATGTGACCGAGATGCAACGGCTTGTTGGTATTCGGAGAGGAGTACTCTATCAGCACGGGAGCTTCTTCGCGGGTCGGTTGCAAACCATAACCCTCATTGTCAGATTCTTGCTCTAACATCTCCATCCAAAACGACTCCTTGATCTGCAGGTTCAGATAGCCCTTCACCACATTGAAGTCTTCGATTACTTCTACCGACTCTTTCAATTGCTGTCCGATTTCAGCACCGAGAGCATCGGGGGACTTTCGGGCGACTTTCACCCACGGAAATACGACCACGGTAAGGTCTCCAGTGAAGCCTTTCCGAGTAGGTTGTACGAGAGCGGGATCCGCCTCAATGTCAATGTTGTAGAGTTGTTTCAGCGCGGTTTGCAGCGCGACGGCGATTTGCTGTTCTAATGTCATTGGGGTTGGTTATTGGTTACAGATGGCCCCACACTACGCTCCTCCGTCGCTCATGTGGGGTTATTAGCACTCCGTGCGTCTTGTCCCTCCGGGACTGCTTAAGGAATATGTTTTTTTAATAAATGTAGAGACGATGTACGCATCGCCTCTACATGTTTCTTGTTGGATTCCAACAATTACTAATTACTAATTTCTAATTACTAATTACTCGAAGCTGATGAGCTCCACATCGAAAATCAACGTGGCGCCGCCGGGGATCATGCCACCTGCACCGTTTTCACCGTATGCGAGGTTGTAGGGGATGAAGAGTCTGTATTTGGAGCCGGGGGTCATCAGCTGCAGACCTTCGGTCCAGCCGCGAATCACCTGGTTAAGACCGAAGGTGATGGGCTCGCCTCTTTCAACAGAGGAGTCAAACACTGTGCCGTCGAGCAGTTTGCCAGTGTAATGCACCGTCACCTTGCTCGTTGCGGTCGGATGTTCACCCTTGCCCTCTTGCAGAACCATGTATTGCAGACCGGAAGCCGTCTCCTTCACTTCGGGGTTTTTCTTGTTTTCAGCAAGGAACTTAGCGCCTTTTTCTATTTCAGCGGAGACACCGCTCTTCTTCTTAGCCTCGATATCTTGCTGCAGTTGGGCAAAGATTTCTTGCATCTGCTGATCCGTGAACTTGTTCGTACCTGCATAAGCGTCTTTAACACCCTGCACAAATGCTTCATAATCCAATTCAATGCCGTCACGGCTCATTCCGTTGCCAACGTTGAAGCCGATGGCATAGCTGCTTTTCTGTTGATTTGTCATTTCTGTCTGTGATTTTGCGGAAAAACCCATGCCCACAAGCACTAAAGTCATTCCAATGGTGATAATTTTCTTCATTTTATTGTAATTTATTATTTCAACATGCCAATAGACGAGCTTTCTGCACGAAAGTTTACGTCCTGAAAAACAAGCGGCAAAGATAGTATTTTTTTAGAAACATCATTATGCTAAAATGACTTAGACTTGCCCTTCGACCCTCGACCCTCCAAATCTTAAACCATTCTGGCACAATATTTGTAGAACAACGTCATTTAATACCCCAAAAGATGATCATCGCCATTATTGTCATATTGACACTGTTACTACTGCCGGATTTGTACATATACGGCATGTTTTTGCGTAACATCCCGCTCGTTTGGAAACTCCTTTTCTTCGCACCAAGCATTGTGGCATTGCTGTCCATAGTGAGCGTAAAGTTTTTCGGACTGAACAACACCATCACTGCGTTTTTCCTTGTCGTGCTGCTCTGTTTCGCACTACCAAAGATGCTTTTCACAGGCATTTCCTTAATAGCCAAACTGTTAGGTATTTGGAGCATCACCTCCTACAACGTAACAACCATTATAGGCATAATTGCAGCATCCATGGTGTCAGTGGTTGCACTGTATGGACTGACATTCGGTTGGAAACAGTTGGAAACCAAACACGTAGACCTCTATTTTGACAATCTGCCGGAGGCTTTCGATGGATATAAAATCGCGCATCTCAGCGACATCCACAGCGGCACTTATGGAACTAATCCCAAATTCTTACAGAAGGTGGTGTCCAAAGTAAACGAAGAACATCCTGACATAGTGGTGTTTACTGGCGATATTGTGAACACGGAACCCGAGGAGCTCCTGCCATTCACGGAGTTGCTGTCGCAGTTCTATGCCAAAGACGGAGTAGTTTCTGTTTTAGGCAACCACGACTACTGCCTATACGGCGACCGTAGCCGCTGGTCGGATGTGCGCGAAGGCGGCTTGAAAGTGGCTGAAATAGAATATTCTATGGGATGGAAGGTTCTGATGAACGAATCACTTGTCGTGGAGCGTGACAGTGCTAAAATTGCCATTGTGGGCGTAGAGAACACCGGAAAGCCGCCTTTCCCGCAAATCGGCAACCTGCAAGCAGCAGTTGAAGGTGTATGCGACTATGACACAGTAAAATGCAACGATAATCTGTTCTCCATACTGCTCAGCCACGACCCGTCTCATTGGCGTATGGAAGTGCTTCCTGAGACAGACATTCCTCTCATGCTGTCTGGGCACACGCACGCCGCACAGATCAAAATCGGGAAATGGTCGCCCGTACAATGGATGTACAAGGAATGGAGCGGATTATACCAATCGGGCAATCAACAACTGTACATTTCTGAAGGAATCGGAGGCACACTCCCCTTCCGCTTCGGAGCCCATCCACAAGTGGTCATCCTCACGTTGCATCGCAAAGGCTGATACTTTAAGGAAGGTTCTATTAAACACTCTTTTCGACACTGTCGGCAGTGAGAAGAACATCAAAAACCGGCACATCGAAAACCCTTTCCATTGCTTCGACTAACACTTTAGATGGGATTGTGAAACCGCTGGGTGCCACTGGATTAACCGTTACCGCAAGGAGATTCGGGCGTTTCAACACTGCAAGTCTTCCACCCTTGCTCAAGAACAGTTTCAGGTTCATTGGGGTGACGAATATTTTGGTAAAATCCTTGACCACTACCACCGAATTTTTCACTTCGGGTTGCATTCGAAGGAAATTCAGCATCATGTCTGTGAGAATTCCGCTGATAAACAATTTATTGCCGTGGGAGAATAATTCCGCTTTGTATTTTTCGGAAAGCAGCGACGAAGGAATATCCAACGAAGCATACCCTTCATCCGTCAGGGCAAAAATGCCGTTTTCCACTTGCAGAAGGTCATCCGCGAACTTCGTCTCGTATTCAGGGAGCTTCATCAAATCATGCAGTTCGGATGTCTTCTTCACGATAGTGTTCAAATCGGGGGCTATGGCAGCGCCAGTGGAGAGAATCAGCCCATCGGTAATGGCCGGGGAGGCGTGGCTCTTGCGAGACAACGCCCCATCCACGATGGTCAGGTCCACACCAAGCTGCTCCATCTGCCCAAGTATCTTGCGCACGCCGCCTGTGGTGGCCGGACCTGACAGAATCACCTTACCCGCCTGAAGCACCCGCGCGGTCACCAACCGTCCCAATGATGTGCTATCGTCAGAAAGGTCAATAATTTCCGAAAGCAGAAGCCGTTGACGGTAATGATATTCCGAGGTCACAAATAAGGTTCCTTCGCAGAGTTCGATCTCCGGTTTTTCAGTCTGCGTCACCTGGTCGGTCTTCTCCCCGTCTATTCCGATAGAAGTCACCGCCACCGTCTTGCCGTGCAACCTCAGCTGCTCCAGCAAATAGTTGAGCGTCACCGTCTTGCCGGTATTTTTCGCCATACCGGTGATGGAAAGGGTCTTACATTGGACAACTTTTTCTATCATTGACATTTTGTTTTAGCTTGCCCCACACTGCGCTCCTTCGTCGCTTGTGTGGGGTTACTGTAGAGACGATGTGTACATCGTCTCTACTTGCCTCTTCGAGGCTGCTCAAGGAAGAAGTTTAATATTATTGGGGTTTTACGTTACTATTCACTCATTAAGGTTTCGATTTCTTCCACCTCCACGGGCACGTCCGCCATGAGGTCGATGGGAGTCTCCCCTACTACGACGTCGGTTTCGATGCGGACACCGATGCCCTCTTCGGCGATGTAGATGCCAGGTTCGCAGCTCAAGACGTTGCCGGGTTGGAAAACCCAGTCTCGCTGACCTACATCATGCACATCCAAACCGATAAAGTGGCTGGTGTTGTGCATATAGTATTTTTTGAAGCAGGGCATGGCAGGATCTTGATTGTCAACATCTTCCTGCGTATACAACCCCAACTTGATTAACTCTTCATCCATCCGCTTGAAGACGTAGTCGTTGATTTTATGGATGGTCATACCGGGTTTGAAGAGCGGGATCGTCTCTTTATAAATGGCGAGAACAGCCTCATACACAGCCTTTTGTCTCGGCGTAAACTTGCCGTTCACGGGCACAGTACGGGAACAGTCGCCAGCATAATTGGCATATTCAGCCCCGAAGTCCATCAACAGCAGATCACCGTCTTGCATTTGCTTGTCATTCTTGATATAATGGAGAATGCAGGTGTCGGGACCCGCAGCGATGATGGGTGCAAAAGAATGCGTAGTGGCGCCGTTGCGAATCACCTCGTAGGTCATCTCCGCCTCTATCTCATATTCGTATTTTCCTGGCTTGATGGCGGTTAACGCGCGACGAAACATCTTGCCCGTAATCTCACAGGCTTTCTTCATGGCCGTCAACTCCTCCGGATGCTTGACATTGCGCAACGGATAGAGGATTGGAGCAAGACGACGGTAGTCGTGCAGCGGGTAGTCCTGTTTCAGCTGTCCGGCAAAGCGGATTTCGCGCGTCGGAAGCTCCTGTCTGAAACGCGGATCTTCCGGAATATGGAGATATACGTGTTCGGAATGCACCATCACGTCGTTCAGCACACCGCCAAACTCCTCGGTGAACATCACCGTCTGCACACCTGATAGTTTGCGGGCATCCTCTTTCGAAAGACGGTGTCCGAACCAAACGATTTTCTCGGGCGACGGGTTCTTGATGAAGAGTACCTCACGGTACGCCGGGTTAGGATGCCACGGCGCCATCATCAGGATGGTCTCCTCCTGGTCGATGCCACAAAGGTAGAGCAAATCAGAGTTCTGCCGGAAGGGATGTGTGGTGTCTCCACAACGGGGATACTCGTCATGTGAAACAAGCAATGCCACTGAGTTTTCCATCATCTCGCCAACCACATTGCGGCGGTTTCGGGTATAAAATTCTGCTGATAAAGGTTGATAACGCATATTCGGTAATTTTCGGGGTGCAAAAATACAAATTTAATGGTTAGGGAGCTTAGGAGCTTAGGAGTTTAGGAGCTTAGGAGCTTAGGAGCTTAGAGGTTGATAGTGACAGGCATTCATAATTCATAATTCATAATTCATAATTCATAATTCTCAGTTCTTCTTTTCAAACGCAAAGACTTCTTCCAGTTTGGCGTTTTGGAAAATATCGGAGCAGAAGATAAGATCTGGGAATAAGGGCAGGCGGTGTCTTTTTCCTTCTGTCAAATCTATGTTGAGGGCGTCATGGTAAAGATAATACACCAATTCCGAACAATAAAAGTCGGTGGTGTCTTCGCAATCGAACTGGCCGTCGAAAAGCGGATGTCTGCCATAAATTCGCAATCCTTTTTGGAGCAACAGGGACGTATCTTCGGGCGAGAGCGGGTACCGAAAGACGGCTCCTTTCACGGCCCGGTCGCTACGGAAGAAAACGCCTACAGGTTCCAATTTTACGCTATCTTTTTCCTGCTCGGACACACGTTCGTTGGGCACTGCGTGAAGCACCATGCAACGTCCCTTCACATTCATCACCATACCCACATGGGAATAGTCGCCTTTTTTGTCAAAGGTCGTTACGGCGCGGCTCTCCCGGCTCTCCCCTAACCTGAAAATGATATCGCCGGTCTGCAGCTGCACCGTGTCAGGCAACACAAACTCAACGGCCTGACCTGCACGACGGCATCCCGAAGCAAACGTCAGCGCCAAAAACAAGAAAGGTAGAAACAATCCGCAGACTGCCTCTACCTTGTTCTTGCAAGATGTGGATATTAGATGCGGATTTTCCACTTGCCGTCCACTTTTTTCAGGTTGACTTTGTCGGTCACCTCTTTAGGCTCCTGGTTCAGCTTGCTCGTAGTGGTTCTTTTCATTTCAACCACAGCAGTTTCACCATCATCAGAAATCGTCTCGGAGAGAATTTCATAATCCAGCACCTTGTACTGATAACCTTCCAATTTAGCGGCATATTCTTCAATATCCTTCTGGTCGGTCAACACCGTATAGGAGACTGCTTTTTCATATTTGCCAGATTTCAATGCATCGTGATAAGCTTTCACGACACCTGACGGAGATGAAGAGGAACCGCAAGAGGTCATGCCAAAGAGGGCAACCATAGCGCAAAGGGCGATAACTAATTTTTTCATAATGACAATTATTTAATGAGAAATAAATTTCCGCAAAAATACAATAATTATTTCACGCTCGTTCAAAAAATATTTTAACAATCAATTTTGAATCATTACAGCTTAATGCATTATGAATTACAAATAGACAAGCACATCAGCGTCAAATCGTCGTTGGGATTGGCACCGGCGCGGTGCTCTTCCACGGCGTTCATAAGCTTTTCAATCACCTGTCGGGAGGTGAGTGATTTGGCTTCGGCCATCAGCTCCAAAAGGCGGTCGTTGCCCAAAAGTTCTTGCTGCTGATTCTCTGCTTCGTTCAATCCGTCAGTATAGATCATCAATTGCTTGCCAAATATGTGGTCAATGCTCTCACCGTTGAAAGGCATATCTTCCATAATTCCGAGTGGCTGGTTTGCGTACTGCATATTCAGGAACTGCCCGTCGATAACCGGCGCGTTATGACCGCAATTGCAATAGTCAAAATGGCCGGACTTCAAATCGAGCTTACCGATGAACATTGTCACGAACATAGCCGCATCATTGTTTTCCGACAGGGCATTGTTCATGCGCATGGCGATGTCGGCGGGCATCCTGCCCTCAGCAGCAATGGTGCGGAAAAGTTGGGCGCTTTGAGCCATGAATAGGCTTGCAGGCACACCCTTACCGGAGACATCCCCAACATAAAAATAGAGCGTATCACCCTGCAAGACATAGCCATACAAGTCGCCACCCACCTCCTTGGCGGGGACCATCGCGGCGAACATGTCCAGTCCTTCATATTTAGGGAAGACACTTGGCACCATCGACATTTGGATATTACGGGCGATGCGCAATTCACTTTCTATACGCTCCTTAGCAGCGGTGGTTTCCTCCAGTTGGTCGTACGCTGCTTGCAATTGGCTGTGTGCTTCTGCAAGTCGTTTCTGCGCGCGCCGGCGATACCATGAATAAACGAGGAAGAAGACCGACAGCAGCAACAGGGCAACAATCGCTCCAACGAGTCGCTGTTTCGAAAGCTTCGCCTGTTGGCGGGCGATTTCCATCTCTTTGCCCTGGGTGTCGTAAATGGTGGCCATTTCAGCCATCTGACTTTTCTTCTGCCAATAATAAGCCGAGTCGAACAAATCGGCAATCTGCATGGCTACGCGAAGGGCCGTATCCTTGCGCCCAGCGTAGTAGTTGGCGCGCAGCTTGGGGAAGTAATATGCACTAATCTCTTCCAACCACGGTTTATCTACAAAATAGTCGAGATAGTCGTAATGGTCGGCAGCTTCAGCATAGCGCTCTGCCGGCATCAGGTATTGGTCATTGGCTTGGATGATGGCATTCAAGTCGTTAGATGCATCCTTGATGAACTTATCGTATTCGACGGCGGCGGAATCCGTGTCGCCCTTAATCCAAAGATACAGAGCATCGTCCAAATGTCCGTAAATATTGTAGATTTTCAGAATATTAGATTCTGGCTCTTTCTGTCCATAAAGGGTTCCAAGCGTATCGAGGATATCCAGCCACTTGATCACCTCGTCCCAGTCTTTCACCCTGACGTATGCGTCCTTAACTCTGGCGTATGTGTTAACAAAAAGTGGACTGATTCGGGTTGAATCTTCGGCGAGCACTGCTTTACCGAGGTTGTCAAATTGCTTCAAAACTTCCTTAGCCTTGTCGCGCTGCTCCAATTTCAAATAGCAGCAGCCTAACAGCGAGTAAAGATTCATCTTTTGTCCCCAAGTGCTATAAGTCCCATTTTCATAAGCAGGGGCCAACTGACTCATCTTCTTTTTCCATGTGTCATTATCTAATGAGTCCATCCATGCAATTAGCGGTACAGATACACGCAGGAATCCATCATAGTTATGCCTCATATACATCTCGTATGCAAGATAATTACCTGCTGCTTTGTAATGCCACTGTTGAATGTCTGTGGGGATTTCTTGAGCCATAATCTTGCTGAAGCATTCCTCAGATCCGTCGCGATGAGAATACATATAAAGTTCGCCGCGTAACTCGTCCGCGACCAACCCAGTCAAGTCGCCACACTTTTCTAAACTATCGATATAATTCTTCAGACTGTCAACAATGAAATCCGCCCGTTTGGTGTCAGCTTGCCAGAAAATATTCCTGTCAGTAGAATAAATGGCATGACGGACATTAGAGTCTGCCACCATAAGCTTCTTTTCTGCCGGAGAGAGCGTTTCCTTGCTTTCATTATTCCGACAAGAAGTGAAAGCCAAAGCCGTAAGTGCCAATAGGTAAATCCAAACTTTTTTCATTTTTCAATTATTCTTAAAAACAGATACCCTTCATGATCTCTTGCCCTTATTTCGGCAAAAAGCCCGCATGGAAGGTGTAGGGCAACAGTGTGGCCACGTTTTGGAAGTGGTATATAGGTCCTTCCTGTCCTGCAAGGATGACCTCGATCGGATGACCGAACTTCTGTTCGTACTCGAAGAGCACCTGCCGACAACTGCCGCACGGGGATACCGGCTCTTTAAGCGGCTCGTTGGGGTTGATGGCCGTGATGACAATTTTGTTGAAAGGCACTTCTGGGTACATGGAGGATGCTGCAAACGCCGCGGTGCGCTCTGCACATATTCCGCAAGGATAGACCGCGTTCTCCTGATTGGAGCCGGTCACCACCTTGCCATTGTTCATCAAGATGGCCGCACCGACCTGAAAATGAGAATATTGTGCATATGCGCGCGTCGCCGCCTCTTCCGCCTGGCGCAACAAATTCCTCAAATCTTCAGGCAATTCTTCGCGACTGTCATACACCCGCATTTCCGTTTCCAATGTCAATTTTCTCATAACATAAAAATTATAAAAACAGCCGCAAATATACATAATTATCATTCTGATAAAATGCTATTTTTGCATTTGTTAACAAATGGAGTTGATTCTTGTGTATATGACCATTTTCGAAAATATAAAAGCTGCTTATAATCAGAAATTTACAATATTATTCATCCTATTGTTCGTCATGGGGCAAACTGCTGTTTTTGCTCAAAAGAACAAGAAAATCGACACTCTTTCCACGCTTTCTCCGTTCGATTTCGGATTGGCGGAGGCGGAAACGGACAGCGCTCGATACGAAGTGTTGTTCACCACCCACCAGCAGGCCGTCACCTATGGCGTGGATGTCTCCTACAAAGGGATTGACACCTTGACCATCGAGGTGACGGGGAATTCTCTTCCCATCCCCCTTTCCCGTCACAACGATTTTACAGGATTAGTGCTCTACGTGAAGAATTCATCGAAAACACATTATCTTTTCACTTTGGCTGACTCTATTTGGAATGACATTGACTTGAAGCCGGAGGAGGTGGACGCCGGAGACTTCACAAAATCGGACTTGCTCCGGAAAGGTACCTATTTGGTAATGATTGAGGATCAGAATCCTTGGGTAAGCAATCGTGCTGGCTACAGCTACGGCGCCATGCGCAAAGACATCCTACTGATTCAGAACGGAATCGCCCAAAACCGCCCAATTTTCCCCTACTCCACCGATTCAACTCTGATGAAGGCCACATACCACCCCACCGACGAGGAGCTGAAGACTATCGCCAACCTGACCATCATCCGAGACACGAGCTCCACTTTCAAGACATACGGTTTCCACATCATCGGCGTCAACAATCTAAAAATCAAAAATTTAACTATCAACACCCCTGACACTAAAAACCTGTATGCCGATGCCGCCATTCATATTGAAAATTCCACCAAGATTTTGTTTGAAGACATCAATATTAACGAAACATACTCTCGTACAAACAAATACGGGTATGGAATTTTAATAAACAATGTTTGGAACAGTCAGTTCTCCCGCCTGAACGCCCATGCCAACTGGGGCATCTTTGGCACCAACAATCTCAGCAACACTACCTTAAAGAACTGCAACATCAACCGATTCGACATTCACTGTTACGGTCGTGACGTATATATATATAATAGCACGTTCAGCCAACTTTACAATCAATTCTCCTCCATTTTCGGCACGCTTCTTTTTGATGGCTGCCGTTTCACAGATTTCATCCCGATTCTGATAGAGACCTCGTACAACGTCTACACACCCTTTGACGTCACTTTCAAGAATTGTGTCATGGACGCTACTCCTGGCCGTAATTTCCTGATTTCCATCGGAACGTTAGAAAAAATAACCAACAACCGTCCCGAATTGACACAGAAATGCTGGCCCAATGTCCACATCAACAATATGAAAGTCAACGTATCCAATAAAATCTCCAAAGTAATCCTGTTTTCCCCTAAAGGCCAGGCAGCCTCCAACCTTTCCGTGGACAATATCTCCAACATCATCATTGACGGTCTCACGTTCGAATATGCAGACACCGCGCATGTCGCCGACTTTGTCATCTCCAACACAAATGTAGCTTCGAAAGAGTCCATCAACTATGATTTGAAGAACATCATCCTGATTTCATCGACTAAAAAAATGATGCGCCAGGCCACCAAGAAAAACACCTATCCGGGAAGTCTGACCTTCAATCTCCGTCACGACAAAAATGACAAGGTCAACATTTCGAAATCGCGCTTGAATTACAATGTCACCACCAACAGCCATTACAACATCAAGTTCACGAACTGCGATATCGGAATGATTCGTTACAACAGCAACACCAATGGCACAAGACGTCAGTATAATCAATGCACGCTTTATCTCAACAATGACGACGATGCCCGCTATTACATAGACAACCAGGCCACCTACTTCAAATGCACGTTCATTCCTTGCAACGACAAGATGTTCATCAGTTTTTATGGCAACAACAACAATGTAGTCATCAAGAATTGCAAGAGTACACGAAAGAGCAAGCTGTTCCATCAGGGTCGCAGCGACAACGCCGAACTCCGCGGATATGTGATAAAAGGGACAGAAAAGTACTACCATTAATTGACGATTGGCTGACCGGCACCCCTTTTTCCTTCATCTTCTTATCCACCAAAAAATCACCTCACCAGGTTATCCAAAATTTTATATATTTGCCGCTCCCCTCTGATGAGGGGCGTTTTTTATTTTATAATATTGATTTTTAACATTTTAGAAATGAAAAAAGGATTTATGATTGCGAGTGCTTTGACACTCGGTTTCACCTTATTAGCGACTTCTATGAGTATGGCAACCCCTGCAAAACCCAAGAAACCGAAAAAGACGACCTCCGGCGTGGCCGCGAGCAACCTTGACAAATCCGTGAAGCCCACTGCGGACTTCTATCAATATGCCTGCGGCGGCTGGATGGCAGCCAATCCGCTCGGCGATGAATACGCTCGTTACGGCAGCTTTGACGTGCTGGCCGAGAACAACCAACAGCAGCTCAAGGACTTAGTGACCACAATTGCGGCAAAGAAAAACGCCCCCGGCACTATTGAGCAAAAGATCGGTGACTTCTACAACACCGCCATGAACACGGAAGCCATCAACAAACAGGGTGCACAACCCATCCAATCCGAACTTCAGGCCATCCAGAAATTGCAGCGGAAGGACCTTTCCAAAAAGCTCGCACAGATGCTTTTGGAAGGTTCCACCCCTTTCTTCGCCCTTTACGGCTCTGCAGACCCTGACAACAGCTCCATGAACATGGCGCACATCTGGCAGTCGGGACTCGGCATCGGAGACCGCGACTATTACTTGGACAAAGACCAGCAAAACATTCGCGACGAATATGTGAAATTGATGACCAAAATGTTCAGCATGTCGGGTTACAGCACCATCGCCAACTTCAAGGGCAACGAAGCTGCTATGGCCAAGCGCGTGCTGGCATTGGAGACCCTTCTGGCTCAGAACGCCATTGACAAGACCGTGCTGCGCGATCCTTACCAATCCATCCACAAATGCACGCCCGCGGAATTCCAGAAGATGATTCCCGCGTTGAACACCACGGAATACCTCAAGACACTGAATCTGAACGTTGACACGCTGAACGTCGGTCAACCCACTTATATCGAAGCCATCAGCAATGTGATTGAAGTCACCGACTTTGACGTCATCAAGGCTTATTTGGCTTGGAACGTTATCAGCGATGCCGCTTCCTACCTGAGCGACGAATTCGTGGATGCTAATTTCGACTTTTATGGCAAGGTGCTCTCCGGTCGCAAGGAGAACCGCCCGCGCTGGAAACGCGTCATCGACAACATCGATGCAAGTCTCGGCGAGGCCGTCGGCCAAATGTATGTCAAGAACTATTTCCCTGCCGAGGCAAAAGCTCGCATGGAGCAGTTGGTCAAGAACTTGCAATGGGCTTTGGGCGAACGCATCAAAGCTTCTACTTGGATGACCGACCAGACCAAGAAGAACGCTTTGGAGAAATTGGCCGCTTTCACCGTGAAGATCGGCTATCCCGACAAATGGCGTGATTACAGCGGTTTGTCCATCGGCACCGAAAGCTACTATGCCAACGTGCTGAACTCCCGTCGTTTTGATATGGCTTACAATCTGAACAAAATCGGCAAGCCCGTCGATCCGACCGAATGGCAAATGACCCCGCAAACCGTGAATGCCTACTACGATCCCACGACCAACGAGATATGTTTCCCGGCAGGCATCCTGCAACCCCCGTTCTTTGATATGAACGCGGATGATGCCGCCAACTACGGCGCCATCGGTGTGGTGATTGGCCACGAGATGACCCACGGTTTCGACGATCAGGGCCGCAACTACGACAAGGACGGTAACCTCACCGACTGGTGGACCGAGCAAGATGCCGAGACCTTCAAAGAGAAAGCACAACTTATTGTGGACCATTTCAACAGCATTGAAGTGGCACCCGGCGTGCACGCCAACGGCGAGTTCACCCTCGGTGAAAACATCGCTGACAACGGCGGTCTGAACGTCTCCTACACTGCCTTCCAAAAAGCCAAGTCAGAAGGACAGATCAAAGGAGAGATGGACGGATTCACCCCCGAGCAACGCTTCTTCTTGGCTTATGCCGCTGTCTGGGCAGCCAACATCCGCGAGGCCGAGATCCTGCGCCGCACCAAGAGCGACCCGCACGCCCTCGGTCGTTGGCGCGTGAACGCCACCCTGCGTCACATCGACCCCTTCTACCAAGCCTTCAACATCCAGCCCACCGACCCGATGTGGATGGCTCCGGAAAAACGCTCGCACATCTGGTAAACTAGTAATTTGTAATTAGTAATCCATAAATCATATAGTTCCTTGAGCAGCCCCGTAAGGGTATGTGCTCGGTAGCCAGGGGATAAGCGAGATGCCTCCCCTGGATCATTAAAAAAGAAATATATGTCAGAAAAGAAAAAACTCGCCGTCATCGCATTCGGCGGCAACGCTTTACTAAAAAGCAAACAGAGAGGCACCTATCAGGAGCAGATCGAAAACGTTACGGAGACCTGCCGTAATCTGATTCCGCTGATCGAAAACGGCTACAACATCGTCATCGGTCACGGCAATGGTCCTCAAGTAGGCAACGTCATGCTGCAACACAAAGCGGGCAAGGAGACCTTCCAAGTGGAGGACATGCCGCTGAACTTCTGCGTGGCTGAGACGCAAGGCTCCATCGGGGCACTCATTGAGGAAGGTTTGCGCCACATCTTCGCCGAGAAAGGTTGGGACAAAGACACGGTCACGCTGCTCACGCACGTGCAGGTCGATGCCAACGACCCGCTCTTCCAGAACCCCACAAAACCCGTAGGTCCGTATGTCACCCGCGAAGAGGCCGATCAGTACCATGAGGAGACCGGCGACATCTATCGCGAGGATCCCAAAGGCAACGGCTGGCGTAAGGTGGTCGCTTCCCCGAAGCCCATCCGCATTCAGAACATCAAGTTAGTGAAGCAGTTGGCCGAGCAGGGCATCATCGTCATCACCGTTGGCGGCGGCGGCATTCCCGTGGCCATGAAAGACGGTTACCTCAAAGGCGTTCAAGCGGTCATCGACAAGGACTTAGCCTCTGCCATCACCGCTATCGAAATCGGCGCCGATGAATTCTACATCCTCACCGATGTACCGAAGGTATATATCAACTTCCGCAAGCCCGACGAAAAGGCGTTGGACACCATCACGGTGAGCGAAGCCAAGAAGTACTTGGAAGAGAAGCACTTCACCGAAGGCTCCATGGCCCCGAAGGTTCGCGCTGCCATCCAATATGTGGAAAA
>Ga0310696_10005307_pt1 | contig 15587 bp, 13 predicted proteins | sample AusTroGonzalo_MG_4_FD_203885 | JGI IMG/M metagenome (GOLD analysis project Ga0310696, IMG submission 203885) | Bovine rumen microbial communities from tropical cattle in Woodstock, Queensland, Australia - Gonzalo_02 (v2) (version 2) | ecosystem: Host-associated > Mammals > Digestive system >...
CCCTTATGCTCATGCGGAATTGCTACCACACCGCAACAAAAGTCGTCTCTACCTTCAAAAGCCTTATTTATCATAGTCTCAACCGCTCGCAGCGAAACCATCTCGCCACCGATTTTAGCAAAACGCTTAATACGGTCCTTAATACTGATAAAGCCGATTTCATCAATCTCTACCACATCTCCGGTATGATACCAACCGTCTTGCGGAGGCACCAAAACACCAGGATTATCAGCCAATATATAACCGGCCATAACATTCGGACCTTTAACCACCAGTTCACCGCCTTTTTCAATGCCGTCAACTTTATCCAAACGACACTGCATTCCCGGACAAAGCTTACCGATGGTACCGAATTTATTAAATACCATATTGTTTCCGGCAACGGCTGGAGAACATTCGGTCGTACCGTAAGCTTCCATCAAACGCACACCGAGACGTTCGTTTAAAATATTACGCGTATCGAGTTTAACCCCTTCGGCACCGGCATATACCAAACGCAATGAACCGAAATCAAGCGGATGCGAAATTTTGGCATAACTGCGGAAAAACGTATCAGTACCAATCATAACCGTGGCCTCAAGCTCATACAATAAGTCGCTGATAATACGGAAGTGCAGCGGAGACGGATACAAAAATACTTTAGCCCCCTGATATAAAGCATATAATGTTCCCAAAACCAAACCGAAACTGTGAAAAATAGGCATAGAGTTAAGCACCACATCCGTACGATTAAGCGTTTCGAACGTGGCAATCTGCCAAACATTGGATATAACATTACGATTCGATAACACCACCGCTTTCGGAGAACCTTCCGAACCCGAAGTAAACAAGATTACCGCTCTATCATCGGGGGTTGCTTTGTATGGAACGTATTTAACTTTATACTGCAAGAAGGCCAGAATTTTTGCCCAAATAGAAACCTTTTTTGCCACTTCTTCCAAATAGCAAACCTCAATATCATTCTTTTTTATTTCTTCAACAACATCTTCAAGCCCCGCTTTCTTTATAAACGTTTTAGAAGTTATGACTTTTTTACATAATGTACTGTTAAGACCGCTGAGAATATTTTTAACTCCGGCACTGAAGTTTAACATTACCGGAACCTGCCCGTAAGCATTAAGCCCGAAAAACGTACATATTGCCGCCACCGAATTAGGAAGCATTATGGCTATGGCTTCCTGATGTTTGGCATCTTTATTGAAATAACGTCCCAAAACATAAGATGCCAGCATAATATCCTTAAAACTCTTAGGCTTGCGAGTGATATCTTCAAGCACTTTCGGACGCTTAAATCCGAAGGCTTTTTTAGCATGAATTTTGGCCGCCTTAATCAATTGCGTAAATACGGTTAATTGCGGATTATACATCGATTCAAACGCCTGTTCTCGCATAATCATATATATTTCATTGGAAATATGATTACGCTGGTGCCTTAATTCGTCTTTGAGCTTAAGAGGACGCGGAGCATCAACCACAATCTTAACCTTCGGGAAATAACGGTGCGGCAAGCGCCCTCTGGTTTTAGAAAAATGGCAATATTGTAAACCGTTAATCCAAATCGGTATAACCGGAGAATCTGTCTTATCTGCCAATAAACCGGCTCCTTCGTATATTTTCATAATATTGCCGTTAGTGGTCATACGACCTTCAGGGAACATCACACAAAGACGTCCGGAATTAACTTTGGTAATCAATTGTTTTAAATCCGGAATATCAATATTACCGTATTCCATAATGTCTGCCGTTTTCATCAACAATCTTACCCAATAGTTACGATATAATTGTCCTTGAAGGGCAAAAATCGGATTTCCCGGCAAAAATGCAAACAAGACTATCGGGTCGACATAAGAAACATGGTTGGAAATATATAAACCTTTCGTCGGCAGTTGAGATAAATCAAAACGCATCTCGAATTTAACCTTGAAAAGTCTGAAAAAGCATCGCAAACAAAAACGCACAAAATCTCGCATCATGGCATCTGTTCTCCTTTTAGATAATATATAAGGGAGTATATTATGTTAAAAAAAACATGTAAAGCAAATTTTGAAAACTACATACAAAGATATATATTGTTACGCTTATTCAAATAAATCAATGTTATCCCACCCACCGTCATGAGTGGCATTCGGTACAATATGAACAGATGACTTGTCGGCAACAAATTCCTCGGTTATAATCGGTGGAATAACCTTATCTTTTTCGCCGACATAATGAGTTTGCGGTACTAAAGCAAACTTATCGGCATAATCGGTCAAACTCATTGATTCGGAAAGAGGCGGTAAATGGTGATACGAGGTCCAGGCTTTGTGATCTAAATTGCCGGCTATCGTAATCACTTCTTTTACATCCAAATTTTTGGTAGAGGCAATAAGCCCGGCTATCTGAGCTCCGCCCGAATACCCGATTAAAATAACCGGGTTGTTGCCGATTGTTTCTTTGATGGCTTGATATTCGGCCTCAACAACATTAGATGCAAAACGAGCTGTTGTCCAATATTTTTCAGTACAGGCATTGCCTTGGGTAAATTGACACGGTCGAGCCAAATAAACCACATTTGCACTCATATCCTTGGCTGCCAGTTTTCGCATAAATGCAGATTTAGGGGTCGGATTATTTGTCGGCAAACCGTGTGCATTAAAGGCATTGCCGTCGCCCTCAATATAGACATGATATATATCCGACGATAAGGAACTTTTTTCCCATACCGAGATTCCAAAACCCTGTTCGTCAAATATTCGATGCCGGAACGTATCCGGCATTTCAAAAGCTGTACACCCGCTTAACAATATTAAAAAGAACAAAATTTTCTTCATACCATATCAACACAAATTTTCAGCGACGTTCAAAAAGCTTTTCTATATCGGCCAGTTTTATTTTTATATAAGTCGGACGACCATGGTTACACTGCCCAGAATGTTCTGTTTTCTCCATATCACGCAGCAGGCGGTTCATCTCTTCAATATTCAGAGAGCGACCGGCGCGAACCGAGGAATGACATGCTATGGTAGCGCATATATGATGAATTTTATCTTCCAGAGCAAACGCACTGCCCCATTCGGAAATTTCCGCCGCCAAATCTTTGATTAATTTTTTAACATCAATATCACCTAACAGGCCTGGAATTTCCCGTACCAATACCGCTTGCGGCCCGAATTCTTCGATTCCCAAACCCAAATTAGCAAAAGTTTGCGCATAACTCATCAGATTTTCCTTTTCAGATAAAGTTAAGTCGACTACTTCCGGTAGCAGAAGCATTTGCGACGGCAAATGCTCATTTTGTTGCATACTCTGTTTCATCCGCTCCATGGTTATACGCTCGTGAGCTGCATGTTGGTCTATAATAACAATACTGTCTTCGGTTTGAGAAATTATGTAAGTATTATGAAATTGCGCCTTAGCCAAGCCGAGTTCACCGACCTCTGCCGTATTTTCCAATTCCGTTACTTCTTCGGTTTTGACGGAATAAGATGACGGCATCAAATCAGGTATTTTAAACGAAGTTTTATGATTATTATGGCCGGTAACCGGCATTTGAAAACGTTTTACTGCTTTTTCATTTACCTCATAAGCAGAAGTCTGATGATTTTCAGTCGAAAAATAACTTTCCGAATTTTGTTGCAAAAGTTGTTCCAAAAGACCGGTTTCCGCACTTTGCTTACTTCCCGAACTTAGTGATGAACGGATAGCGTGCACTATCAGGCTTCTGACCGCACCGTTATCATAAAATCGAACTTCGGACTTGGTCGGGTGGACATTAACATCCACATAACGCGGATTAACATGTATAAATATGGCACAAAGCGGATACCGTCCCGCCATCATAAGGTCCTGATACGCACCTTTAATTGCTCCCAAAATCAGTTTATCACGCACCGGACGATTATTAACAAACAAAAATTCCGACAGTGAATTGGCTTTATGATAGGTAGGCAAGCTTACAAACCCGCTGACATCACAAAATTCATTCTGAGCCGCAATCGGAGCAGAATTATCTTCAAACTCTTTACCCATAACATCGGCTACACGTTGACGTCGTGCTATTTGTATATCTCCATGACAGGCATTATATCCGACCTTTTTCTTACCGTCACTATACAAATAAAATGAAATATACGGATTAGCCAATGCAATACGTTGTAACATATCTATGCATTGTCCCGTTTCCGCCGTATCTGTTTTCAAAAATTTCAATCTGGCCGGAGTTGTATAAAACAAATCTCTGACTTCAATACGCGTTCCTTCATTAATCGAAGCCGGTACTGTATCCTGTTTATTTCCGCCGTTAACACTTATTTGCCACCCTTCTTTTTCGCCATGTTTGCGAGATTGAATGGTAAGGCGGGATACCGAGGCAATAGACGGCAAAGCCTCGCCTCTGAAACCCAGAAAATTTATATCAAACAAATTATCAGTCGGCAGTTTTGATGTAGCATGCCTTTCCACCGCTAGTTCAAGCTCATCTTTAGACATTCCGCAACCGTCATCGGACACTGACAACAGGTTCTTGCCACCGCCGGACAAACTGACCTCGATTTTATGAGCGCCCGCATCAATCGCATTTTCCACCAACTCCTTTATAACCGAAGCCGGACGTTCAATCACTTCACCGGCGGCGATTTGATTGACCAGATTTGACGGTAAAACGCGAATTGTCATAACTATTCTCCTATTTACGGATTTTCTTAATATGATTTATTAATGAGGTTGTTGAACTATCATGTGAATTTTCAGAGGCAACACCCTGTAATTCTGAAAAAATATTAGATGAAAGTTTTTTACCGAGTTCAACCCCGAATTGGTCAAAAGAGTTTATATTCCAAATTTTTCCCTGAACGAAAACTTTGTGTTCATACATTGCAATCAACATACCCAAATTATACGGATCAACTTTTTTCAGAACAATGGTCGTTGAAGGACGATTTCCTTCAAAGCTCTTGTACTTTTTAATAGAATTAATCTCTGCTTTCGATTTACCGGATGCTTCAAGTTCCGCAGCTATCTCTTCTTCGGTTCTCCCCGTCATCAGGGCCTCACTTTGCGCCAAAACGTTGGCAATAAGCAACTGTTGATGAACTCCCACTTCATTGTGAGATATCGCCGGAATTACAAAATCAACCGGCACGATTTCGGTTCCCTGATGCAAAAGTTGGAAGAAGGAGTGCTGAACATTAGTGCCGGCACCTCCGAATAAAACCGGTCCGGTAGCGTAATCAACATATTTATTATCCAACGTAACGCTTTTACCGTTACTTTCCATATCCAACTGTTGCAGATAAGACGGTAAATATTGCAAATACTGGTCATAAGGAATAACCGCATAGCGATGAACATTGTAAAAATTATTATACCAAATACCAATCAGCGCCAATATAACCGGAATATTATGTTCAATATCGCTGTTTAAGAAGTGCATATCCATGGCATGCGCACCTTCAAGCATGCGTTCAAAATTTTTGTATCCGATGGCAATGGCAATAATCATTCCGATAGAAGACCAAACCGAATAACGTCCGCCGACAAAATCCCAAAATTCGAACATATTATCAGGATTGATACCGAACTTTTCCACCTCAGTCTTATTGGTGGAAAGAGCAATGAAATGCTTGGATATCGCGTGTTCGCCCAGAGCATCAACCAACCACTTGCGACAAGTTTTGGCATTGGTAAGAGTTTCAATTGTCGTAAATGTTTTAGAAGCAATAATGAACAAGGTATTTTCCGGATTAACCTTATTCAAAACTTCCACACACGAAGTAGCGTCAACATTGGATATAAAGTAGCATTTAATGTCCTTTGCCCAATAATTGCGCAATGCTTCGGTAACCATAAACGGGCCTAAATCGGAACCACCTATACCGATGTTAACTATATTGGTAAGTTTCTTACCCGTGTAGCCGGTAAATTTACCCAAACGAACGGCTTCCGAAAATTCTTTCATCTTTTCCAAAGTATTGTTGATTTGCGGCATAACGTCGCGTCCGTCAACATAAATCGGCTTATTTGAACGGTTACGCAAAGCTATATGTAAAACTGCCCTGTTCTCGGTAATATTAATCTTTTTACCGCTGAACATATCCGTGATTTTATCTTTGATATTACGTTCACGAGCCAAATCATAAAGAGCCGCCATCACTTCATCATCAATTCTGTTTTTAGAATAATCAACCAACATATTATCCAGCTGAATTGTGTATTTTTCGGCGCGTTCGACATCATTCGCAAACAAATCTTTCATCTGCGTGCGTTTAAAATGTTTATACACACTGTCCAAATGTTTCCATGCTTTGGTTTTATCATTTCCGAACATTATCTTTTTTCTCCTCTTTATTATACGTTCCTATATTCACAAAACCGGGAATCCTTGAAAAATATTTTTTTGCAGCGGCATTAGCCTCCGACAAAGTTACAGATTTTATATAATCATTACGTTTTTCTAAAAAATCTTTCCCTAAATTATATTTCTGCATACCTACCAACATGGAAGCTATTCCGCTGATGGAGGCAAAACGCAAATTATATGACGAAATCAAAGATGATTTGGCCTGTTCCAATTCAGCCTCACTCACTCCGTTTTCATGCATTTTTTGCCACTCCGATAATAACAAATCATGAGCCTTGGTAAAATTCTCGGGAGTTGAAGAATATGAGCCTTTAATCATTGCTTCGGCATCAGTTTCAACCAAAGCGGTATATATACCGTAAGTAAGTCCTTCTTTTTCGCGAATTAACTGTGATATGCGAGAATTAAGACTGCCCCCCCCAAATATGTAGTTCACCATGTATAACGGATAAAAATCCGCATCATTACGGCGCACGGCATTGGTAGCAAATATTGAAGATGCTTGAGCCGTTTGTCTGCTGATATTATCGGTACGTCCGGAAAAATCAATATTTATAGCCGATATTTTATCGCCGGAATAACTATCCGGTAATTTAGCAAACACCGTTTGTAAAATATTCTCGGCTTCCTTTACCGATATATCTCCGGCGAAACCGACTATGAGATTTTCTTTACTCAAATGAGTTTGCATAAAATCTTTCAAGTCATCGGCAGTAACATTATCAATCGTAGCAAGCTTTTCATCCTGAGTACGCGAATACGGATGACCGGCAAAGAAGAATTCGGTGAACTTATCGGCCAAAACATTTTGCGGATTTTCCATGCCGATTTTTATGGCAGTTTTGATTTGTTCTTTACGCAATTTTATAAACTTTTCTTTGAAATGCGGTTTCCGTAACACCGCGCTAAGCATTTCAAGAGCCGTCTCCGAGTTTTGTCGCGGAAAATGCAAATGTCCGCTGATATCATCGATATCCGCGCTAAAAGCTATTTTAATTCCAAATTCTTCACAGGTATCCTTAAAAGTCTGTTCATCATATTTGCCGGCACCATCTAATAATAAAGAGGTCAATAAATCGGTAAGCCCTGCTTTATCATCATTTTCATGAGCTTCTCCGGCGTTGGTAAACCGAAAAGCAATACTGACTATCGGAACCGAATTTTCCTGTAATAAATATGCTGATATATCGGCCGCTTTTATCTCTTGTACCGGTATCGAAAACTTCTTATCCCGAAATTGCGAAGCCGCCAGAATCTTCTCGGCATCAATCTGTTTTAAATAGGTTTCGGCATAAGGAAAACAAAGATACATCAATACAAATAAAGAGAATATAAACAATATCTTAGCATAGTATATTAACCTATTTCTTAAATATTTCATACTCATTTTACCGCCCTTTCATTCGAGAAAGTAAAATCTTCCGGCAGTAATATTCCGCTAACTCTGGGAGCTTTTTGCAAACCGTCAAACGCCTCTTTAATTCCCTGTATGGTAACTGCCTGTATATTATTTTCATAATTCAACGCATCTTGAAGCGTAAGACCTACCGCTAACATTGCCCCCACCCAACCGGCGGCATCTTGAGGATTATCATTTATAAACACTAAATCGGCAAGCATCTTACGTTTTATCTGCGATAATTTTTCTTCGGTTAAACCGGCCATCGCCTTTTTAATTGCTTTTTGCAGCCGCTCAACAGCCTCTTCACGATTAAATTTTTCATTTTCCTGCGGTACCATACTGAAAGAAAACACACTTTCTCCCCTGGAAACAAAACTGTAAGAAGCGCTGACACTTAATGCCGTTTTTTGTTCTTTTACCAAATCTTTGTACAAAGCGGAGGTAGAACTGCCGCCCAAATATTCGGCCAAAACCAAATAGTCATAAACTTTGTTTTTCAATTCCGTGTATTTCGGAAGTAGATATTTTTCATAAACTTTAATTGTACTGACCTCAGGCAAAGCCATTTCCAGCATCTCATGAAAAGTATTCATCTGCGGATTTGTTACCTGATGTTTTACATTATGTGACGTAATACTGCCGTAATATTTTTCCAATAACGGCTTGACCGCTTCCGCGGTTATATCTCCGGATAGAACCAAGACCGCATTGCTCGGCGTGTAGAACTTATTGTAAAATTCCATAATATCCGAATATTTAAGTCCCATAATTTCATGCGGCAAACCGGTAACCGGCTGTCCGTACGGACTATTTCCCCAAAGTAACAGTCTTAACCGTTCATAAAACGGCGAAGACGGATTATTTTCGACTCTTTGCATACGTTCTTGATAAACAATTTTACGCTCGGCTTCAAATGCGGTTTCGCTAAAATTTAAATTTGCCATTCTATCAGCTTCCAAGGCCAATAATACTTCCAGCTTACTGATATCGGCAAATTGATGATATACCGTAACGTCATGAGTGGTAAAAGCATTATCTTCCACCCCATATTTTTCCGTAATACGATTAAACTCGCCGTCTTTGGCATATTTAGAGCCTCTGAACATCAGATGTTCCAACAAATGCGCGCTACCGCCCTTTCCGGCTTGCTCATCGGTTGAACCGGCCTTATACCACACCATCTGCATTACCAAAGGCGCCTTGTGATTTTCTATTATCACACAATGTAAACCGTTGCTCAGAGTGAACTCTTGGGCTTTAAATAACGAAGCTTGAGCGGTCTGACCAAGCAAACAGGCGGCTGTGATTAAAAGCAGAGCCTTTATTTTATTCATCAAAGAGTTCATCGCTCTCTTCGGCCTTTATCTCACCTTTTTTCGGACGAACATTATATTCAGGAGGCAAAATAAGCGGTTCATTGGTCTGAACGGTTGTTTCATCCGGTCCCTGACGCGAAAATCCTAAACTTTTTTTGGTTGCACTGCACGCACAAAGAGATAATGCAATAACGGCAACGGCAAATAAATAAAGCTTTCTCATATCTTATACAATCCTTTCTTATTTGTGTAAAAAAGTTCCATTAATATTAAAACAAAAGCACCTATGCAAATAAACGTATCGGCCAGATTAAAAGCCGGCCAATGATGTGTTTCATAGTGAAAATCCAAAAAATCCAACACGGCACCGAAACGAATCCTATCGGCAACATTTCCCAAAGCTCCGCCGATAATAAGTCCTAAAGCCGCAATCTTCATGCGATTTGTCTCGTGATACATCCAATAAAGCAAAAAGGCCGAAACCACAACGGATACACCGCTCAAAACCACAATTCCCAACATTCCATGATTATTAAACATTGAAAAGCTTACTCCGGTATTCCATACTTTCACCAAATTGAAATAATCGCCACAAACAATATGATGAGTAGTAACAATTTCGGTATCTATCCAAAACTTACTTAATTGGTCGGCACAAAAAGCCAAAAGTATTACCATAAGCCCAAAAAACAAATTAATTCTCCTTTTTAACTGGTGCGAATATATACCAAAAGATATAAACACTCCAGCAACAAATTAATATAGTCTACAATTTTTTTATCAAAAACCGAAAAACATCAGAAAATTTTTCAGAAAAAGTATATTTTAATTTAAGGTATTGACTTTAATGCTAAAAACATTTACAATAGACAATGCATAAAACTATAATTGTTATATATGAGAAAAAAGGAAAATGAAACAAGCGGATTGTTACTGCCACTCAAGTTATTGAGTCTCACAACCGGAGGATCTGTCAGCAGTGTGAAGATTAGAGAAGAAGTTATGCCCTTAATGCGTCGTAACTTAGATGCTTTAAAGTCTATCCCCTCATCTGAAGCCCCCCTTATTCGTGAGTACGCCGAAAAAGTCCGTTCCTTCAACCCTGAGTTGGCTGATGAACTGATTTGCCTTGTATTGAAGTACAATCCGAGCTTGTGAACGGTCGGAGCCTCTTGTCCTTTTAAGGAACTTGAGGCTCTTTTTGTTTACTTACTTGACATTTTATCGATTTAGAGTAAATTCTCCGGTGAAGGAGATTTTATGGTTAAATTTATCACAGCCGCAGATGCGGTAAAATTCTTCAGAAGCAGACAAACCGTTATGGTGGGGGGCTTCTTAAATTGCGGAAATCCGCAGGCGGTAATTGAAGAATTACTGAAAACAGAATTGAAAGATTTTATTCTTATTGCCAATGATACCTCTGTTCCCGATGACAGTCGCGGTAAGCTGGTGGTAGCACATAAAATCAAGAAAGCTATAGTTTCACATATCGGCACCAATCCGGAAACCGTTCGACAATACAATGCCGGAGAAATTGAAATAGACCTGCAACCGCAAGGCTCTTTAGCTGAAAGAATACGTGCTGCCGGTGCCGGTTTGGGCGGTATTTTAACTCCGGTCGGACTGGATACGTCCGTTGCCGAAAACAAGCCGATTATCACTGTTGAAAGCAAGCAGTATTTATTAGAAACCCCGCTCAAAGCCGATGTAGCAATCATATATGCCACTTATGCCGATAAATTCGGGAACTTGGCTTTTCACGGCTCTACCAAAAATTTCAATGTTTTAATGCCAATGGCCGCTGATTTGGTAATCGTTGAAGCAGAAAACATATCCGATACTCCGCTGTCTCCCGATAATATTGTGGTACCGGGGATTTTTGTTGATTATTTAATTGTGAAAGAAAAAAATGGAACTGAATAAGGAACAGGCGCAAGAAATAATAGCTAAGCGTGTCGCCAAAGAATTTAATGACGGAGATGTCGTAACTTTGGGGATAGGTTTACCGACTAAAGCTATCAGTTATGTACCGGAAGATGTGCATATCATAGTGCAGTCGGAAAACGGCGTTTTAGGGGTTGGAGCCTATCAAGATGATACCAATCGTGATAAACATATCATAAATGCCGGCGGTATCGGTGTAACCGTAAATGCCGGCGGATGTTTCGTAGACAGCCTAACTGCTTTTGCCATGATGCGTGGCGGTCATATTGATATTACGGTTTTAGGCGCTCTGCAAGTTGATGCCGAAGGTAACCTTGCCAACTGGTCTATTCCCGGAAAATTTACTCCCGGTATGGGCGGAGCAATGGATTTGGTAGTCGGTACCAAACGCCTGATTATTGCCATGGAACACACCGCTAAAGGAGCTCCGAAGATTATGCAAAAATGCACTCTTCCGCTTACCGTGGCTCACAAGGTTAATATGATAATAACCGAAAAAGCCGTGTTTGAAATCATTAATCAAAGACTTATTCTACGCGAAATAAGCCCATATTCTTCACTTGAAGATATTCGTCAAAATACAGCAGCAGACTTTGAGATTGATTTAACCGCTTAATTTACATTTTGTTATTAAAAAACTCTCTTTCGCATAAAAGAGAGTTTTTTTTATTTACTAACCGTAGCTGTTGAACAATAACGACTTCTGGTAATCGCCATAGCCAAAGCATCGGAAGAATCGTTATTTTTAGGATGACAGCCGGGAAGCAATATTTTTATCATTGATTCGACTTGCTTTTTATCGGCATGTCCGACCCCGACTAAAGCCTTTTTTACTTTATTAGGCTCAAATTCGTATAGAGGTATTCCGTAATGGCCTGCCGATAAAATGACCACACCGCGTGCCATACTCAATTTAAGTGATGTTTCCGGATTACTATTAAGAAAAGTCTTTTCTATGGCCGCTTCTTGAGGATGATAGGTCTCAATTACCTCACAAAGAGCCTTAAAGATAAGTTCCAAGCGCTCTTCTATGGGCATTTTGGCTTCCGTAGGAATGAAACCGTCCGCAACATATTGCAGACGGTTTCCGTTTACTTCCACGATTCCCCAACCGGTTGATGTTAAACTCGGATCAAGACCTAAAATACGCATATCAGTTTTCAGCCGAGAGTTGTTCCATTACATCATCGGATATTTCGGCATTATGATATACATGTTGAACATCTTCATCATCTTCCAAAGCATCGATAAAGTCTAAAAACTTACGTGCGGTGTCAACATCGGTTATATCAACTTTAACTACCGGTTTCCAATCCAAACGCGAGGCAGACGGCGTACCGTATTTTGCTTCCAATGCCGTAGTAACTGTCGACAAATCATCCGGTAAAGTTTCAATTTCATGATTCTCATCATCCGAAACAACTTCATTGGCACCGGCTTCCAGAGCAGCTTCAAACATTTCATCGGCACCGGCAACCGAAACCGGATATGAAATATAACCGATACGTTCGAAATTAAATACTACCGAACCGGTTTCGCCCATAGCACCGCCACGCTTACCGAAAATTGTACGTACGTTACCTGCCGTACGATTCTTGTTATCAGTCAGAGCTTCTACGATTACCGAAACTTTATTCGGTGAAAAACCTTCATAACGCATAGTTACAAAATCTGCGCCTCCGGCTACGGCCGTAGCCTTGGCGATGGCGCGTTCAATATTGTCCTTCGGCATACTTTCGGCACGAGCTGCCTGAATAGCCAAACGTAAACGCGGATTTTTATCCGGTTCCGGAAGACCACTCTTGGCTGCTACCGTGATTTCACGTGCAAGCTTAGCAAATACGCGAGCTTTCTTAGCATCTTGTGCGCCTTTTCTATACATAATATTTTTAAACTGCGAGTGTCCTGACATTAATTATCTCCTGTACAATATATCTTTTCTGCGCTTTTTATAGCTTATTATTTTATAATTTTTCAAGCTTTTTTTGCAAAAATATACACCATATTAATTATCTTCAGCCAATTTAACCGTTGTCAGCAGAAAAGCAGGAGTGTTACGCCCAAAAGTGTGATACTTCTTTACAAGCTCTAAAGCCTGAGCATCTTTCAAAACTTCTTTTTTGTTATCTTTCTTGACTGACTTACTCTTCTCAACCTGACTTTTATCGGCTGTTTTCTTTACCGGCAGAGTTTCTTCGACCTTGGCCACAACTTTTTCTTCCTTCTCAGAATGTAAGGCTTCCTGTTCCTTGGTACGGTCAATTTTGATTTCTTCCGGCGTCTGCAGGATTTTATCTAATATTTCCTGCGTTTCTTTAGAACGACGGTTGGTATAAACAATATTCTGTTTATCAGCCGGCAAAACCTGTAAAATCTTGGTTAAATTATCAAGCTGATGCATTTTCTTTATTAAATTTATATCATCGACAACCAAAATATCAACGTCAGATAAATCCACTCTTCCCTCGTCCAATAAATCTGACAACAAATTAGGTGAAGCAATAATAACATTGGCTTCATCATTTATATCTTCCTGATTTTCTGTTATAGCATTTTCACTCATTTCATGATATTTATTGAAAACAGCAAAGCTGTCAGAAACCACCACTGACTGTTGCGGTCCGGCCGTAACGATCAATATATTTTTAGCCTTTTTGTTTGCTATTATATCAATGAGCGGTAATACATACGAACAAGTTTTTCCACAACCGGACGGCGCTATGGTAAACACGTCTTTTCCGGCTAAAACAGCAGGAATAACGTCAGCCTGTACCGTAGTCGGAGCTGACATACCGCTCTCATTGATTGCTTTTATTGTTTTTTCACTTAGTCCTAAATCTGCAAAATTCATTTTTTCCTCTTTATTACACTTCCGGAACGGATGCTTTAGTTTGTTTTTCCGGCGCAACCGGAGTTTGGTTGGTTCGATTTATTTCTTTACCGGCAATTATATCTTTGATTTCATCACCGGAAAGCGTTTCATATTCCATCAAAGCCTTTGCTAAAGCCTCAAGTTCATTATCAAATTGCTGTAAAATTTTTGTAGCCTCGGCATGCGCATCGGTCAACAAACGTTTAATTTCGGCATCTACCAAACATGCCGTATCTTCACTCATATTTTTATTTTGAGTTACGGCACGACCTAAAAATACCTCATTGGAGTTCTCGGCGTACAAAACCGGCCCTAAAACATCGCTCATTCCCCATTCGGTAACCATGGAACGCGCCAAATTGGTAGCGGCAGCAATATCGGCAGAAGCACCTGATGTTACTTTATTATAACCGAACTTAAGCTCTTCACTTGCACGTCCCCCCATACATATAATCAAACGCGATAACATTTTGGCACGAGTATATGAATATTGATCCTTTTCCGGTAACTGTTGCACCATTCCCAGTGCTCGACCGCGCGGAATAATCGTAGCTTTGTGGATAGGGTCCGTCTCCGGCACATGTAAAGAACAAATAGCATGACCGGCCTCATGATATGCGGTTAATGTCTTTTCTTCCTCATCCATCGCCATTGACTTACGTTCATTTCCCATCAAAACCTTATCTTTGGCACTATCAAAATCATCAGCGGTAACCTTACGTTTATTGCGACGAGCCGCTAGCAAAGCAGCCTCATTTACCAAATTAGCCAAATCGGCTCCCGAAAATCCCGGAGTACCGCGGGCAATAACTGATAAATCAACATCTTTTGCCAAAGGAACCTTACGCGCATGAACACGCAGAATGGCTTCTCTTCCCTTGATATCCGGATTACTTACTACCACTTGTCTGTCAAAACGTCCCGGACGCAATAAAGCCGGGTCCAAAACATCGGGACGGTTGGTTGCGGCAATCAAAATAACATTTTCATTTGGTTCAAAACCATCCATCTCAACCAAAAGTTGGTTAAGAGTTTGCTCTCGTTCGTCGTTACCTCCGCCTAAACCGGCTCCGCGATGACGCCCGACTGCATCAATTTCATCAATAAACAAAATACACGGAGAATTCTTTTTGGCCTGTTCAAACATATCACGCACACGCGACGCACCGACTCCGACAAACATTTCCACAAAATCGGAACCGGATATTGAGAAGAACGGCACGTTGGCCTCTCCGGCCACAGCTTTGGCCAATAATGTTTTTCCGGTACCCGGAGGGCCTACCAACAATACTCCCTTCGGAATTTTTCCGCCCAGACGTTGGAATTTCATCGGGTCTTTCAGAAAATCGATAACTTCCTCCAGTTCTTGTTTGGATTCATCAGCTCCCGCAACATCGGCAAAAGTTACCTTCTTATTATTTTCTATCAAGCGAGCCCGCGATTTACCGAAACTCATTGCTTTATTATTTCCGGCGCTGGCCTGACGCATAAAGAAAATCCAAACACCAATCAGTAATATCATCGGGAACCATGAAATCAAAATACTCCAAAAAGTATCGCCCGAAGTATCTTTAGGTTGAGCCTCAACCTTAACATTATTTTCCAGTAAAGTATCAACGGTGGTAGGATTGTATGGTGCATAGGTTACAAATTTGCGCCCGTCCGTAGTTGTTCCCGAAATTTCTCCACCACTGATAGACACGTTTGCCACAT
>Ga0310696_10005310_pt1 | contig 15583 bp, 8 predicted proteins | sample AusTroGonzalo_MG_4_FD_203885 | JGI IMG/M metagenome (GOLD analysis project Ga0310696, IMG submission 203885) | Bovine rumen microbial communities from tropical cattle in Woodstock, Queensland, Australia - Gonzalo_02 (v2) (version 2) | ecosystem: Host-associated > Mammals > Digestive system >...
CATAGAGGCCCTCGTCGACGACGGGGTGCTCACGATCGCCTTCGACGGCATCCAGGAGGGATTCAGCATGGGGATCGAGTTCACCCCCGTGGACCGCCTCGTTGGAGAATGGGAGCTGCAGGAGACCTTCACAGGCACATGGCACGAGGGCGTCCCGCTCATCGGCGTCGAATACGGCACCGGCACCCTCACCATCACCGACTCCGGCGACTTCTACACGATAAGCGACGGCAACGTCGAGGTCCTCGGGACCGGCGACGGAACCAAGATCGCCACCGCAGGGCTGATCGAGGGCGCGGGGACCACCTACATCATCTCCAACGTCCAGAGCCCGTTCATGAGGGTGGTGTACATCGAGGAAGGCTACGCCGCCGTCAAGATATACGCCCCCAAGGGATACGTCGGCCCGTACCAAGACGTGCGCATGACCTGCGAGCTGCCCGAGATCGGGGAGACCATCCCCGCCTACAGGATCATGAAGAACCTGCTGGAGCCCGAGTCCCACCCCGAGTACGGCAACAAGCTCACCCTGTGGAACGCCGAGGACGGGATGATATTCTACACCGTGGACACGAACGACGTGGGCATGATCTACTCCGTCGGCCTCTACATGAACGGCGAGGACTTCTTCGCCTTGAGCCAGTGCGAATCCTTCCAGTTCGTCGAGATGATCTCGTTCTACGGCGACGTCATCTACTCCCAGTACATGGACGTCAACAGCACCTGGGCCATCGACTACGGCGACGAGGCATCCGCAGCGTACCCCTACGAGTACTTCGCGGGCAAGGTCTACGAGGGCAAGGAGTACAGCGCCATCTACAAGGACGGGGCGCTCGTCGAGAAGAACGTAGCCGTCGACATAACCCTGAAGACCACGTACCAGCTCGACGACTTCCTCCAGGCGGCCACCTGGTCCGAGAACGACGAGCAGGCCACCGTATGGGGCATGAAGATCGGGACGCTCAGCGGCCTGAACCACTACTCCGTGATGAACGTGGCCGTCGCGGTGTACGGCGGCGTCGAGTACGCCGGTACGTACCTCGGATACTTCAGCGACGACCTCGGCGAGTTCAGCATCGTAGGCAACCTCGTCGGCGAGGACGGCTCCACCGTCGTCGTCGGTCAGATCTACTCGTTGAAGCGCCGATCTCGAAACCCTAACGCCCCTCCCCGCAATGCGGGGCGGGGCCCCAAACCCATTTCCGCCCCCACGGAACCTCTAATATACTTTATTGTAGTGATACCGGCCCAAGGATTCGATGCCGCGGGCCCTCTGCCCGCATGCAGCATGCAAGGGGGAGCCGCGGCGATAGGTACGGGGCCAGATGTCATCGGCGAAGCCCGATCCCGGCCCGCATCCAATTCCAACAGAGGTCAAACACCATGAAAGGAACGCACGAGAGAGCGATGGCGATGGTCGCGGTGCTGATTGCAGCATCCCTCGCCGTCACATGCATCCCCTTCGCATCCGATTCCTCCGACGCCTCGGATTCCGCTTCCTACGGGACGGTCAAGGAGTTCTCCTGGACGGAGGTCGAGGAGATCTCCAAGGCGCTGTTCGACAAGACCGTCGAGGAGCTGCTGATGGAGCTGTCGGAGAACGAGTACGGCTACAAGCTGTACCTCGCAGAGCCGCATTTCGAGGGCAAGATGGCCGCCAAGAGGGACGTGAGCACGTCCGACGGCATCTACACTATCGACGATCACATCTCCGGATACATCGAGTTCGGGACCGTCGTATCCGTCCACGGGAACCTGCCGGAGGCGGGCGACTACCAGAAGAAGGACGGGGAGGACTCCATGGACTTCCTGGACAGGGTCCTGAAGGACCATGCGGGAGAGACGCGCGACGTGTCGCTGGAGCTCCTGTTCTGCGTCTACGCGGATGTGGGCGTCAAGACGACCATAGACATCGCCACCGGCGATCTCATCGCCACCGACGTCCTCGGGAAGCTGTTCGTGGTGGATTACGAGGCCAGCGACATCGATTTCGCCACCGAGGAGGACGAGCAGGGCGAGCTCACCGAGATCTCCATCAGCTATGAGGAGAAGGAGACCACCAGCAACCTCTACGTCGCCGCCGATGTCGGCCTCAAGTACGAGGACATGAAGGTGCTGAACGCCCAGGAGTCCTGGGGGATCGACCCGTTGATCACCCTGCACATCAACCACATCTATGTGTCCTCGGACATGGCCAACGGGATATGGAACACGGTCTCCAGCGCCATCGGGATGGAGGGCATGATAAAGGGCAAGCTTCCGGACCTCATCCTGAACATCATCGGGTCCGGCAGCAGGGTGGTGGACATCGTGGAGACCATCAAGTCCCTGACCGGGACCAGCCTGAAGGACGTCGACTTCCTGGCCGACATCCAGGCGTCCAACGTCACGGACGACGAGGGCAGGGAGTACGTCGACCTCAAGATCCTCAACCCGTCAGGGGACGTGGAGTTCCGCATCCCCAAGGCGGGCTACTCCGTCACGGTGGACAGCATCCTCGCCGTGGTCCCGTCGTACATCCTGAGCGACGAGGCGAAGGCGGCTATAAGCATCGCCGCGGGCGTCATCGGATGGGACACGTTCACCGCCGACGAGATGGACCCGGCGACCGAGCAGAAGTATGACGAGGTCCACGAGTACACGGTCACCATGATCAAGTACGACGAGGAGTACGAGCTCAACATCCCGATGGCGTACATCATTCTCGCAGCGGTCGGCCTCATAGGCTGCGCCGCTGCAGTATTTATGGCCAGGAGGGGGTCCGCATGAACTTCTCGGATCCCGACAAGCAGCGCGCGATAGCCATGTGGGGCCTCGCCCTGTGCCTGACCGCCGCTGCCGCCGGATGGATGTTCATGAGGTTCGGGATGGCATGGTCCGTCGCCGACCTCCCCGAGTCATCGAACATCGACTACATCGTCCCCGCCTACATCATAGCGGAGGTCGCCATGATCCCGATGGGCGGCAAGCTCATCGACATCTACGGCACCAGGCGCATGCTGGCAATCGCGCCGGTGATCTTCATCGCGGCATCCATGGCCTGCATCCTGTCCGTGTCTGTGGAGATGCTGGTCGTCTTCAGGTTCGTGCAGGGTATCGGCGCCGGACTCACCCTCGCCATCGCCTACACCGCCGTGGGCCGCTACTACCCCATCAACAAGAGGGGCAGGGTCAGCGAGCTCATGACCGCCGCATTCGCGGTCGGATCCCTGTTCGGGTCCGCCACCGGCTACTTCTTCACGGAGAACTTCAACTGGAGGTTCGGGTTCCTGGCCTTCGCGCTCATGATGGCCGTCGGATTCGTCATCGCGTGGAGGTTCCTGCCGGGCGACGAGGGCTCCAAGCGGAAGATGGACGCCGCGAGCCTCGCGATCGCCACCATCGTCTTCGGGGTGGCAACCGCCTACACCCAGCTCGTCAACGTCGACTTCGACCTGCTGAGCATCCCCTCTGCGGTCATCGCGGCCCTCATCATCGTCGGAGTGGTCGGGCTCATCATGCACTCCAAGCGCTCCGAGAACCCGACGATCCCGGTCGGGATATCGGTGTTCGAGAAGAAGGTCCTGATCCTGATGTTCGTGTTCAGCCTGTGCGGTCTGGGTCTGATCCAGTACTTCTTCAAGCTGTACCTCACGTACTACGAGTTCGACATCTACACGGCGAGCATGATGTTCTGGCTCCTGATCGCCGGAGCGGCCGGCCCGTCCATGATCGGCAGCCGCAAGGTCTTCAAGACCGGGGTCAGGCCGTGGGTGGTCATCGGATCCATCATCGTGACGGTGTCGCTGGTAATCACCCACTTCATCGCGAGCCAGGGCACCCTCTACTTCGGGATCTCCCTGTTCCTGTTCGGATTCGGTCTCGGATTCATCGTGAACCAGCTGATCTGCGCCCTGCAGGCCATATCGCCCAGGGAGGACATGGGCCAACATACCGGCAACCTGATGGCCGTCCGTATGGTGGGCATCCTGGTCGGTAACGCGATCGTCGGAGCCTACATCAGGGACGTCGTCCAGAGCAACTACGTCTCGGTGCCCATAGACCTTTCCACCGTCCAGAACCTGCTCAAGGAGATCGGGGGCAAGTTCGCGAGCGACATTTCTGAAGCCGCCAGCTCGCTGAACGACGGCTTTATGGTCTCAATCCTCTTTATGGCTATCATAACGGCGCTCCTGGCCGTCTTGTCCTACACGCTGAGGGCGGATGACAAGGAGGCGGCCGAGGGCAGCGAAGAGGAGCGAATCACCTTCAGCGGGGACGGGGCCCCGCGACTCGGGCCCCACCCCCAAACCCCTTCCGCTGCCGGAAAGGAGGAAGAGGGATGAACAAGAACGCAATGATGGCCGTGGCCGTGGCAGTCGTGGCAGTCGTCGCCATAGCGGCGGCATTAGTTTTGACGTCCGGTGACAAGGGCGAGTCCTGCGATACCGAGACGGTCACCGTCAACGCCTACAACATGTCGTATATCGTAACCGATCAGAACGACCCGCGCTACCCGGAGCCGGTCAAGGACGTCTCCGAATACCTGATGGGCGAGTACACGTTCCTGGTCAAGAAGGGCCAGGGAGAGGTTCTCTACACCACTTTGGACGATTTCGCAAGGCTCTTCGATGACGACCTGATGGCCGGGTACCACAGCACCGTCGACAGGGACGGCAAGAAGTTCACCTGGACTTTCACGGACGACAAGGGCGGGGAGATGTACAGGTACGTCTTCGATGCCGGCGAGATGACCATGTCGGAGAACGGCGACGACGATGTGCTGGTCTCCGACAACAACCGCTCGTCGGTCATAGACCAGCTGCAGCTGGATGAGGTGAAGGTCGTCGACACCGGCCTCCCGAACACGTACTCCTTCGAAGGGTACGGCCTAGATCCCATAGTGAAGGGAGGGAAGACGTACTTCCCCCTCGGCTTCCTGGATTCGAGCACCCAGCTGGAGCTATCCAGGAACTTCATCTACTCCGAGGAGGACGGCATGCTGTTCAAGTACGGCGACGCCACGCAGATGGATGCGCCGTTCATCCGCGGGTCCGACGACGAGGCGACCATCAACAAGGTCGTCGCCGCATCCTACGCCCGCTACAGCGACCCGGACGGAACCATCTATCCCCCCGTCTACATGCTGGAGTTCACCAGGGACCTGTTCTACTTCCTGATGGACAACTTCTACGACCTCAACGAGGTCACCGGCTACAGGTGCATGAGCGATTTCTTCAAGAACAACACCTACAGCGACGGGCTGGTATCCCAGGACCCTGCCGTGCGCGGGGAGGCATACACCGTGCTTATCGGCCTCCTGAACGACCTGCATTCCGGCTACAGCGGCTCTGTGGTCCTCGGGGAGATGCCGGCGTACAACCCCGGCAACGAGATCCAGGACCTGCTCAACGACCGCACCACCCTGTACCTCCAGCTGATGGAGCAGAGGGCCGCGGCGGTGAAGGCCTACGGGGCGGATTCCCCGACCGACGTCAGGTACAGCTCCGACGGGACGACCGCCTACTTCTCATTCGACGAGTTCTCCGCGGTGACGCACTACGACGACCAGCCTCTGACCCCCGAGCAGAGGGAGAAGGACACGTACTTCTTCTTCGTCGACAAGCTGAACGAGATCAAGGCCCACGGCGGCGTGGAGAGGGTCGTCATAGACGACTCCTGCAACGGCGGCGGGATAGTGGTCATCATGGGCAAGCTCCTGGCGCTGATGTCCAAGGACAACCATGCCGTCTCCTACGAGAGGAATGGGATAACCGGCGACATCTGCGAGTACAGTTACAGGGTGGACTCCAACGGCGACGGCGTCTACGACGAGAAGGACTGTTTCGGCAACGATTTCAGGTTCTACATCCACACGAGCTTGTACTCGTACTCCAGCGGCAACGCATTCCCATTCTATGCCAAGGCGCTCGGCATAGCCGAGACCATCGGCTCGAAGTCGGGCGGCGGGGAGTGCACCGCGGTGTACAACATCCTCCCGTTCGGGCACAAGATCAACCATTCGTCCTTCAAGCACCTCGGATACTACGACGAGGCCACGCAGACCTATCACGGGGACGAGCACGGGCAGCCGGCCGATGTCTTCCTCGGGGTGCACCAGTTCGATGTCGACAAGGTCTCCATAGTCCTGAAGGACCACGAGTCCAAGGGATCCAGCCGACCCCAACCACCATCCCGGCCCGAAGCCATGTGCCGACGGCCGGGCAAAACCCTTTCGCTTATCCTTCTTGCCTATCCGGTCCAGCTTTTCCTTCAGTGCCTTCGGCGGCTCCAGCACGGTGATAGCGATCATCACCAGGATTATGCCGATGACGTCGGTCATGTCGAAATGGTCCCCGAACGCCAGCACGCCGCATATGGTGGAGACGATCAGGCTGGACGTGATGATGATGGACACAGTGGCTGGGTCCACGCGGCGGATGCCGTAGATGATCAGGTAGTTGGGCGCCAGGGTGCAGGCCAGGCCCATGACGACTATGCAGATGGGGATGAAGGCGTCCGAGGCTATGGTCCTCCCCAGGAGGCCGAAGTCGGTGAGCGGGGCGGCCAGTATGGCGCTGAACAGGAAGAAGTAGAACATGGCGGTGTTCTCGGAGAATCCCCTCTCCCCCACGAACTTGCTCCCGAGGGTGAACGCGGCCAGGGTTATCCCCGAGAGCAATCCGATCGCGACCCCGCCTATCTTGATGCCCGACGGGTCGTCGGCGACCCCGATGACGAACAGGCAGCCGATGAACGCCAGCATCACGGCCAGGACCTTCCTCTTCGTTATCCTGTCGCCGAACAGGAAGAATGCGAACACCAGGACGAAGTAGGGGCTGGTCATCTCCAGGACCGCGGCCACCTCCAGGGGCAGGGTCTCCTGGGCCTGGAACACGCAGACGTTCGATGCCACGTTGAAGAGGCCGAACAGCGCGAACATCCACAGGTCCCTCAGCCTGACCTTGAACGCTGAGCGGTCGATGGCCAGGAGGATCAGGAAGAACGCGACGGCGGTGACGCTCTCGCGGCAGAAGCAGATCTCCAGCGGCCCCAGGCCCGCGTTGAGCAGGTCCTTGGAGAACAGGTTGAGCAGCCCCGCTAGGATGGCTGCTATGAATACCAGGGTCACTGGGGCCGCTTTGAGGTTCACGGCATCACGGATGGGGTTCCGCCTATTTACGCGGAACCTACGGTCATGCCATTGCCTTGATGTCGGAATCCTTCATCAGCAGGAACCTGATGTATCCCAGGGCCGCGATCACGGTTATGATGCCGCCCAGGGGGATCGCTATCGAGTCGTCCAGGCCCAGGCCCAGGTTGGAGTGGAATATGAACGATGTCACTATCATCGTCATGAACAGGGCCGGCAGGGCCGTGATCAGGGTGTAGATCTTCTTGGACGTCAGGAACAGGAACGCCGTCGCGGTCCACAGCATGATGCATGCCAGCGTCTGGTTGAGCCACGAGAAGTAGTTCCACAGGATTGTGAAGTCGAGGGTGCACAGGATCGCCACGCATACGAATGTGACCAGGGTTATCAGCACCATGTTCTTCTTGTTGGACTTCTCGTACCCCCGATCGTCCTGTATCATCATCCTCGCCGACCGCAATGCGGTATCTCCTGACGTGATGGGGCATATCAGCACGCCTATCACCGCCAGGGCCCCGCCCAGCGGGCCTGCGACCGTGGTGCATATCTCGTAGACCACTCCGGCCGCCCCTCCGTCGGCCAGCGCATCGGCCAGGCCGGTCGTCCCGGCGTAGAATGCCAGTCCCGCCGCGGCCCACATGGCCGCGATGACGGACTCCACGATCATCGCGCCGTAGAATACGGGGCGCCCGTCCTCCTCGCGCTTGATGCACCTGGCGACCATGGGGGACTGCGTGGCGTGGAATCCGGAGATCGCTCCGCAGGCCACGGTCACGAACATGTCGGGGAAGTAGGATGCCCCGGTGGGGTGCAGGTTCTCGAGGGTGAATTCGGGGAACGCGTACCCGCCGAGGACCAGCCCTCCGATGACGACCACGGCCATCGATATGAGGAGGACCCCGAAGATCGGGTAGATCCTGCCGATGACCTTGTTGATCGGCAGAATCGCGGACAGCATGAAATATCCGAGGATCACGGCGACCCAGATGTACAGGGGGAGGCCGGTGATGGCCTCGAGCAGGTCGCCCGCGCTCCTGGCGAAGGTGGCCGAGACCATGACGAGCAGGAAGAGGCCGAGGATCAGCATGGGGTACCTGCTCTTGCCGAACAGGTAGTTCTTCGTCAGCCAGGTGGCCGATGCCCCGCCGTTGCGCTCGGACATCATTCCGGTCATGTAGTCGTGGACCGCTCCTCCGAGTATGGTCCCGCCGACGATCCAGATGAAGACGATGGGACCCCATTTGGCTCCCATGAGGGCCCCGAAGATTGGCCCGGTGCCGGCGATGTTCAGAAGCTCGATGAGGGTGTTCTTCCACCTGGGCATCGGGACGTAGTCCATGCCATCGTCTATGCTGATCGCGGGGGTCGGTTGCCTGAATGGCTTGATAGCCCTCTCGGGCACCCTGCTGTACACGAAGTACCCCAGGGCGAGCAGACCGAAGCAGACCAGCAGTAGGTACACGCCGGCGGGAAGGCCTTCCGAATATATACCGATTCGTAGGCTGCCCATAGACCAATCCAGCATACGGCACGAGTACCTGCTGCTGTCGGTCAACATGCTCGCCGCCGTGTATCTGTCGCAGTCCATCAGCACAGAGTGGACGGTCGAGAGCTGCAGGGTGTTCGTGGTGTCGATGATGGTGCTCCTGGGCACGATCATGGCCATCGTCGCCGTCGGGTCCGTCGTCATGTTCGTGCTCCTGGATATCCAGAACGGGATCCTCTACGGTGCGCTCATGCGGTGTTCGGCAACCTGGTCGTGCTGGGCTACAAGCTGGTCAAGCACCGTCAGAACGGCCCCGGAAGGTCGCCGCCGCAGAATGACCGCGCGGGGATTCCGCCACATACGGGTTTATATGCGCCGTAAGGCCATCCATCGACAGTAACCCATCGGGGATGGTCACATGTCCGGGCTCGGAAGCAAGCAGATCATCATCATCGCGGTGGCGGCGGTCGCCGTCATAGCGGCAGCGGCCGTAGCGGTGCATTTCCTGAACGATCACGACGACCCGGACCCCACGGACGTCCTCCCGAAGTTCACCGTCACCGGGGAGACGGACCTCGGCGGCAACATCTACCTCTCCTTCGTCTACACGAAGAACATCGTCATGCTCGACGGGAAGGGGAACATCGTCTGGTTCAAGCACGGAGAGTCCCCGGAGGACGGTGTGAACACCGGCTACTGGGACTTCAAGAAGCACGTGATAGACGGGAAGGTCTACTACAGCTACCACGACCAGAACCCGTCCTACGACAAGTTCGGCATCGCCGGCTACGCCCCGGGCGAGCGCGTCATCCTGGATTCGGAGTTCAACGAGGTCAAGCGCATCACCTTCGAGAAGTCGACCGTCGTCGAGAAGGGGCATCCGCTGGACGGCCACGACTTCTACCTGATCGACCTGGACCATTACATCATGTCCGGTTACATCAGGGACAGGGTGTACAACATCCCGGGATACGAGGAGACCGGCTCCAACGTCGTCTACTCGTACCTCCAGGAGGTGCACCGCGGGAAGGTCGTATGGGACTTCAGGACCATCGACCACCCGGAGCTGTACTCCATCGTGTCCACGGAAGCCTACCAGTATGCGGACGACTTCGCCAACGAGCACGTGGACGCCCCGGACTACGTCCATTTCAACGCCATGCGCACAAACGACGACGGGGACCTGGTGTGCTCCTACCGCCACCTGAACACGATCATGTGCCTGGACCGCACCGTCCAGCGCTCCGATGCCGAGCACCAGATCAAGTGGAAGCTCTCCGGCGACGCGGACGAGTTCGGACTCACCGACGATCAGAAGACGTGCGGCCAGCACTACGTCACCGTGGACGGCGACACCGTCATGGCGTTCGACAACCACAACATCACCGAGGAGACCCGCGTCGTATGGTACGACATCGACTTCGAGGAGATGGACCTGAACGATTTCGAGGCCTACAGGATAGATGGGAAGTTCTCATCGGCATGCGGATCCGCACAGCGCATCCACGACAACGTCTTCGCCCTGGGATGGGGGTGTGCCGAGAACGACAGTGTATGCTTCTGCATCTACGACTTCGATGCCGACGAGGAGCTGCTGAGGATCACCCTGGAGAACCCGGACAACTTCACCTACCGCTGCGTCTACTACGAGCGAATCGCTTCTTGACGTAGCTCTGGATCTCTGCTCTGGCCTCCTCCGTGGGGCCGGGGGTGCGGTCCTCCGGCAGGCCCACCGGGCAGACGGCGATGCACAGCCCGCACGGGGATATGCCCTGATCCGCCAGCATCGCGGAGCGGTCGATGCACCCGCTCTTGTCGGTGATGACCTCGGGGTATCTTCCGGGCGACAGGGCCTTCTGGGGGCAGACCCTGACGCACCTGTTGCAGTGGATGCATACCTCCTTCTCCATCGGGCCGTCGCCCTCGATGACGGCGTCCGTGAGGACGGTGACCCATCTGATCCTGGGGCCGTTCCTGGGGGTGATGATGACGTTGTTGACCCCGAACGTCCCCATCCCGGCCAGATAAGCGGCGTGGCGGTGGGAGAAGAACGCCGCGGGCGTGTCCCTGAGCCCGTTGATGCCGTGGTACCCGTCCCTCGGGATCGGCATCGCCTGCCATCCCCTTGCCATGAGCTCCATGGCAATGCGCTGGGCGGCCATATCCAGCATGGCATTTACGTTCCTGTACATCTGGTTGTAGGCGATGGACGGTGCGGTCAGCAGTGTAGCATGCGGTATTGGGATTCCCATGACGACGGCGGTCCTGGAGCCCTGCATGATGGACTCCGGCCTGTTCAGCGGCCTGATGCGGGCGCTCGCTATGGGGTCGGTCGACCATAGGCCGGCGTCGGCAAATCCGATGTCGATTATGCCCAGGCTCCTGGCGACTTCCGTTATCTCGTCCTTCAGAGTCATTTCACCACCGATCGGAAGTACGCTCGGGTTGGCTATATCAGTTGCCCTGGCTGAATCTGGTTTATATCATCATCCCGATTCCTAACCATGAATAGCAAGACGATACTGGCAGCGGCCATCGTGACGACGTTCCTGATGTCATCGATGGCCATCCCGGTGGCGTATGCGGAGGAGGGCGACGAACTGCCGTCGAGCTTCGACCAGCGCGACCTCGGGATAGTCACACCGCCGAAGTACCAGAACCCCTGGGGCACCTGCTGGGCCTTCGGGGGCACCGGCGCGGCGGAGACAGCGATCCTGACCCTGCTGGGGACCACCTGGGAGGAATCGGGCCTGGACCTGTCCGAGAGGCACACCGCCTACTTCGGCAACAACTACATCGACGAGGAGGTCTGGGAGCCCCAGGCCGGAGAGGGCCTGCACTGGTTCGGGGACGACCCGAACACCCCGTTCAGCATCGGGGGGAGCACCTACCGCTTCTCGCAGCTGTTCTCCTCGGGGGCCGGCCCCGTGCTCGAGTCCTACGTCCCCTACGAGGGGAGGACCGGCATCACGCTGCTGGACGCCCTGAAGGACCCCGCCCTGGTGGAGGAGGCCCTCAGGTTCACCGAGTTCAACGGCTCCAAGAAGTCCATCCAGGAGATCATCGACAGCTGCAGCCTGGAGCAGAGGAAGGCCCTGTTCGACTGCTGGGTTGAGGAATACGGGATCCAGTTCCCGGAGGGCGTCACCGCCGAGAACTTCACCGCCGAGGACATCATCCCCGGATTGGCGGAATACTACATCGGGTACTGCTCCGACAGGAACACCTACTACCAGGGGGACGACTGGTCCGTCGACAGGTCCCAGCGCAACTACTCCCAGGGCTACACCATGCAGGACGGGAACTACCTGAAGAACCCGCTCATCATCGAGGACGATAAGGTCGTCGGCCTAGACCAGGATGCGATGGACAGCATGAAGCGCGAGCTCGCCGCCGGCCACGGCATGGTGATGTCCTACCACTACGACTCCGACGGCTACAACAGAGAGACGGCATCCAGCTACCAGGCCGGATTCAGGCAGTCCAACCACGCCGTGCAGGTCGTGGGCTGGGACGACGACTACCCCGCCGAGAACTTCGCATGGAACAGCGACGGCAAGGTGTACACCCCTCCGGGGAACGGCGCCTGGCTCTGCAAGAACAGCTGGGGCTCGGAGACCTACGGCTACGAGGTCGCAGGGGAGAAGTACTACAGGCCCTGGGGCATCGTGGACGACGAGGGCAAGCACACGGGTTTCTTCTGGCTCTCCTACTACGAGCTGGCGCTCCGGAGGATGGAGTCCCTGGTCTTCACCGACGAGCTGTTCGGCGAGGATGGCCTGATCTACATGTGCTACGACTACCTGCCGGACTCCATGGTCAAGTCCCGGGAGAGCGATGAGGAGGTCAGGACCGCCAACGTCTTCGGCACCTACGACAGCAAGCTGGAGGCGGTGTCCGTGAGGACCTTCGGCTACGGCAGCGATGTCTCCATCAGGATGTACATGGATCCCGTAGATACCCCCGATTCCGGGAAGCTCATATTCGAGAGCGACCTCACCATCCCCTATGCGGGTATCCACGTGATCTACCTGGACGACTACATCCCGGTGCGCGAGGGCCACGAGGTCAGCGTCGTGCTCACGGAGCGCTTGTCGGATGGCAGGTACATCACGGGCGCGTCGACCATGAAAGGGGAGGAGTTGGCCAGGTCCGATGGGGACAAGGCCTACGGAGTCGCCATAGTCAACGAGGGCGAGAGCTTCTTCTTCGAGAAGGGGGAGTGGCGCGACTGGATCGACGAGGCCACGAAGTACACGGAGGAGACCGGCATCGCCATCGACAACTTCTCGATCAAGATCTTCGCCATAGACGACCCGCACAGCGACAACAGCCTCCTGCTGTATGCCGCCGCCATAGCGGCAATAGCCGCGCTGGTCATCGCGATAGTGCTATACGTGCGCAGGTCGCACCGAAACCGATACGGAAACCATTTACCCCGGCGCGAAGCCGGGGGCATCTTCTCTTGATTTCCGGGACTCAAGCGGTCTCTTCCGCGGTCTCGGCCTCGTCCTCTGCGATCTCGGCGGCCTGCTTGCTCTTCTTACCGGACCTGAGCCTCCAGTACTGGTGGAGGCCGATGACGGTGATGATGCCGACTCCGAGGAGGATCTCGAAGACGCGGTCGAACTCGTCGGGCAGGATCACGATGATCGCCAGGTCGATGGCGCCGGCGATGGCCAGGGGGTTCATGGTCTCGTAGAACTTCGCCTTTTCCTGGTCGAGGTCCCCGCTCTCGTCCTTGGCCTTGGCTTTCGCCATGACGTACAGGATGAGCCTGGCGTTCTTCACGAGGTGGTAGCAGGGGATCAGCAGTATGACCATGTGGGCGGCCAGCACGATAACCATGGACAGCGTGAAGTCGAATCCGAGGTAGTCGCTCAGGACGTTCGCCAGGTCCACGGTGAAGTAGTAGAACAGGATGGTGATGATGACAATCAGGATCACGTTGAAGTACACCGTCGCGGCGGCCCTGGACAGCATGTCGGTGGTGCGGCCGGGCAGCGCCCCGAGCCTGGCGTAGAGGCGGTCCCTGCTGGCGGACAGCCTGTGGAACAGCCCCATGGGGAGCTTGGTGGTCAGCTTGTCGTAGACCTTGCCGGATGACCCGCTCAGGAAGGGCAGGGCCACAATGGATGCGATGGCGGCTCCGATGACCGCGGAGTAGAACCCGTCGTCGACGGCCCCGACGTCCAGGGCCTCCTTGGCGATGATGAACGCGAACTCGCCCATGGCGCACAGCGACAGCGCCGAGATGAAGCCCTTGCGGCTGTCCCCGTTGCCGATCCAGTATCCGAGGTAGACCGTGAGGGACTTGCAGATCACGAACACCAGGAAGAACACGACGATCAGCACTACGCTGTCGGCCAGGCTTCCCAGCTTGACCTCCGTTCCCACGGATATGAAGAATATGGCCATGAACAGGCTCTTAAGCGGGTCGACGTAGTGCTCCACCGTGTGGTGGGCCGTGGACGCAGCGACCATTATCCCCATCAGGAAAGCCCCGATGGCGACGGAGAGGCCCATCTTGTCCGCGGCCAGCGCCAGCGTGAACAGGGCGCCGATGCACAGCAGGGAGATGAGCTCATCGTTGGCCCTCTTGTGGAACCAGTTGATGATCCTGGGGACCAGCTTCAGGCCGATTGTGAAGCAGACGATCATGAAGATGGCGATCTGGATGACCAGGAGGATCAGGTCCTTGGTGCTCAGGTCCGCCCCGCTCAGCATGGGGGTGAGCATGGACAGCATGATGACCTGCCCGATGTCCTCGATGATCATGACCAGGACCAGGACCTCGACGTGGGCCCTGTCCAGGACCTCCTTCTCCTTCAGCACCGCCATGACCACGGCGGTGCTGGAGCCGGAAATGATCGCGCCCAGGGCGATGCTCTGGACCATGTCGTATCCGAGGACGGTTCCGGTGATGAACCCGCCGAGCACCATCAGGGGCATCTGGACCAGCGCGACGATGATCGCGAACCGGCCCTGCGTCTTCAGGTTGTCCAGGTTGATCTCCATCCCTATGGAGAACATCAGCATGATCAAGCCCAGGTTGGAGAATATCTCGACGACCTCGTGGGCGTCCTCGCTGACCTCCATGAGGTTGGCCATGAGTATGCCCGCGGCCAGGAATCCGACCAGGGCGGGCATCTTCGCCTTGCGCATGACGATGGAGAGGAACGCGGCCAGAATGATCAGGGTGGCCATGATTGAGATGAGCATCGACTCTTCCATCGTCTTTCGCCTGCGGTTTTTTGGATGCGACCCGTATTTCTTTTCTTAAATAAAGATTGGGAACGGTGTTGGACGGAACCCGTAACTATATAACGGGGTCGCGATTGCCTCGCCATTCCAAGTGATCATCATGCCAGGCGATGCCGAGGACGGAAAGCGCTACCGCGATGGCGGGCGCAGCAACGGGGACCGCAAGCCCTACAGGAAGGACGGGAAGCCTGGCTATTCCAAGGGCCCCAGGGACGGGGACGGGAAGCCGTACAAGAGGGACGGCGACCGCAAGCCCTACAGGAAGGACGGGGAGAAGAGGCCCTACGACAAGGACAGGAAGCCCTATTCCAAGGATGGAGACAGGAAATCCTACTCCAAGGACGGGGAGAAGAGGCCCTACAGGAGGGACGGCGACAGGAAGCCGTACGACAGGGAGAAGAGGCCCTATTCCAAGGATGGAGACAGGAAATCCTTCCAGAAGGACGACCGCCGCGCCGAGCGCAGGGAGCCCCGCCCCGCCGACGGGAACCTGGAGAAGAGGAGGCACCCCATCCCCCAGGACCCCCAGAAGCTCCTGTACAAGGGCATCGACCTCCAGATCCAGGGCAAGAACGACATCGCCATGATCATGTTCCTCCACGGGGCGGTCATGATGAGCGAGGGCTGCTCCAAGAACGCCGAGCGCATCATCGACGACGCCGGGAAGGAGGGCCGCGGCGACCTCAGGGGCCGCATCGCAT
>Ga0310696_10005311_pt1 | contig 15582 bp, 12 predicted proteins | sample AusTroGonzalo_MG_4_FD_203885 | JGI IMG/M metagenome (GOLD analysis project Ga0310696, IMG submission 203885) | Bovine rumen microbial communities from tropical cattle in Woodstock, Queensland, Australia - Gonzalo_02 (v2) (version 2) | ecosystem: Host-associated > Mammals > Digestive system >...
CCGTATGGTGCATGGCGGTGAAAAGTTCAACAAGAGCGTTGTGCTTACCGACGAGGTGCTGAAGGAATTCGAGAAATGTTCCGACCTGGCTCCGCTACACAACCCCGCTAACCTGAAGGGTGTGAACGCCGTGAAGGAGCTGATGCCCGGTCTGCCTCAGGTGGGTGTATTCGACACCGCCTTCCATCAGACCATGCCGCCAAAGGCCTTTATGTATGCTATCCCCTATGAGCTGTACGAGAAGTACGGCATCCGTCGCTATGGTTTCCACGGCACCAGCCACCGCTATGTAAGTGCTCGTGCCTGTGAGTTCCTGGGCATCAAGGCCGAGGGCACGAAGATGGTGACCTGCCACGTGGGCAACGGCGGTTCTATCGCTGCTGTGAAGGATGGCAAGTGCATTGACACCTCGATGGGTCTCACCCCGTTAGAGGGCCTGATGATGGGTACCCGTGCCGGCGACATCGACGGTGGTGCCGTGACGTTTATCGAAAAGAAGCTCGGTCTTGATGCCGACGGCATGAGCAACCTGTTGAACAAGAAGAGCGGCGTGGCTGGTCTGACGGGCGGTTCGAGCGACATGCGCGACGTGGAGAACGCAGCCAAGAGTGGCGACGAGCGTGCAAAGCTTGCCCAGGATATGTATTTCTACCGTATCAAGAAGTACATCGGTGCTTACGCAGCTGCCATGGGTGGCCTGGATGTTATCGTCTTCACAGCTGGTGTGGGCGAGAACCAAATCGGTATGCGCTCTGAGGTTTGCAAGGACATGGAGTTCCTTGGTGTGAAGTTCGACGAGGAGAAGAACAAGGTGCGCGGCGAGGAAGCCATTATCTCTGCCGATGACAGTCGTGTGAAAGTTGTTGTCATCCCCACCGACGAGGAGCTGATGATTGCCACCGACACGATGAACCTGCTCTAGCTATCTTCTTGAATATCAAGCTTTTCTACTTAAGATGAAGGTAGCGAAGGAAAATACGCAACAGTTGCTATTTCAACCTTCGCTACCTTCATTATTTTCATCAACTGGGTTATGCGCTCAAAGAAAATTCAACGCAGATGACAAAAAAACGTCTGCTTTTTTGGTAGTTTCACAATTTTACACTACCTTTGCAACAAATTGAAGAGAGGCCGTAAGCATCACGGCAAAAATCAGAAACATGAAACCTAAAAGAAGGAAACGCCCTTTTATTAATATATATACTATAATAGTCACCGTGCTTGCACTCACACGGGTGGTTTTTCCTAGCTTGGCTCATAACGAGCCGGTGATGACTATTGTTCCGGCGGCATCTGAGGAAAACCTGGCATACGCCAGTCAATACAGTAATGGCACTACCCTCCCCCACCCCATTCTGAGTGTTCCAAGCTACGATGAGTGTTTCCCCGACAGTAATCATGTGCAGCTTACGGCTGCCCAACGCTGGGGCGTGGCTCCCGTACGTGACCGACAAGAGGCCGAGGCCAGGAAATGTGACCTGGTGTATGTGGGTAGTTCACCATTCTATCATGTAGACCCGCTCTACCAGAGCATACCCTATCTCGTGCCACGTGCCGCAATCCTGCTGCAGGATATCGGTCAGGCGTTCTACGACAGCCTTCACGTGAAAGGACTGCCATTGCAGCAGTTCATCGTCACAAGTGTGTTGCGCACCAAGGCTGACATTTCCCGACTGAGACAGTTCAACGGTAATGCCACGGAAAACTCGTGCCACCTTTTTGGTACGACTTTCGACATCAGCTACACTCGCTACGGCACTCTCAAAGTTCCTGGCGAAAGGAAGCGTTGGGAAGTGCGTGACGACACCCTGAAATATATTCTCAGCGAGGTGCTCCATGATGCCCGGCAGCAAGGGCGATGCTACATCAAGTACGAGAAAAAACAGAAATGTTTCCACATAACAGTAAGATAATTTAGCTATAACTTTTAAAAAATCAAAGAACTATGAAAATTGCAGGAAGACGCGAAAGCACAAACGTAGAAGACCGTCGTGGTCTGTCTACAGGAGCCAAAGCCGGTATCGGCGGCATCGGTGGTATCATCATCATCGCCCTCATGACCTTCATGAGCGGTGGTAACCTGGGTGACGTTGTGAGCAACGTGGTGCAGAACGGTGGTCTCTCGGGCATGCAGACTGAGACAGCAGAGGGACAGCGCGAGTTTACAGAAGAAGAACAGCAACTGGCACAGGAATGTAAGATTATCCTTGCCAGCACCGAGGACGTGTGGGCAAAGGTGTTCCGTGAGAATGGCTTCGGCGAGTACAAGGCCCCGACGCTGGTGCTCTTCACCGGAAGCGTGCAGTCGGCCTGTGGCTCTGCCACGGCATCTGTAGGACCGTTCTACTGCTCCGGCGACCAGAAGCTCTACATCGACCTCTCGTTCTTCACCGAGATGAAGAAGCAGCTCGGCGTGGAAGGTAACACGTTCGCCTACGCCTACGTTATTGCCCATGAAATCGGTCACCACGTGGAGTACTCACTAGGTATCCTTGACAAGGCCCACTCTCAGATGGCCCGCCTGGATCAGACGGAAGCCAACAAGGTAAGCGTGCGCCTGGAGCTGCTGGCTGACTACTATGCCGGTGTATGGGCTCATTATGAGGACGAGATGAATCACTCGCTGGAGTATGGCGACATGGAGCGTGGACTGGAGCTGGCAAAGGCCATCGGCGACGACTGGCTGCAGAAGAATGCCCGGGGTTATGCCCAGCCTGAGTCGTTCACTCATGGCACTAGCGCCCAACGTAAGCGTTGGCTGAAGAGAGGTTTTGACACAGGCGACATGCGTACCTCGACCTTCAACGTTGCTAATTACGATGAATTGTAATTCTAAATGGAGTGAAAGGGAAGTGAACCTTTATAAATATGGCTAACCAAAAGAAACGCCGCTGGCACTGCCTTCCCGGGCAGCCACCAACGGAACTGGACAAGCAAATCATGGCGTGGGAACAGAAAGGTAAACTTGTTCCCACGCGTGACCTTATCAAGACCCCTGAACAGATAGAGGGCATACGCCGGGCTGGAGTGGTAAACACTGGCGTGCTCGATGCCGTGGCCGCTGCCATACACGAAGGCATGAACACGCTGGAGATAGACCGCATCTGCCGACAGTACTGTGCCGACCACAACGCCATACCCGCCTGTCTGGGTTATGGTGGAGACGAGGAGACACAGCCCTTCCCCGCCAGTGTGTGCACGAGCATCAACGAGGTTGTGGCTCATGGCATACCCAAGGAGGAGGACGTGCTAAAAGAGGGCGACATCATTAATGTGGACTTCACCACCATCCTCGATGGCTACTATGCAGATGCCTCGCGCATGTTCATTATAGGTAAGACAACACCCGAAAAGGAACAACTGGTGCGTGTAGCTAAAGAGTGCCTCGAGATAGGCATGGAGGCTGCCAAGCCCTGGGGCTTCGTAGGCGACATCGGCCACGCCATCAAAAAGCATTGCAAGAAATACGGCTACGGCATTGTGAAAGACTTGGCCGGACACGGCGTAGGCCTGAAGTTCCACGAGGAACCCGACGTAGACCATGATGCATACCGTGGAACGGGTATGTTGCTCGTACCAGGCATGGTGTTCACCATCGAGCCGATGATTAACATGGGAACATGGAAGGTCTTCATTGATGAGGACGACCCCTACCAATGGGAGGTCATCACCGAGGACGAGCTGCCTAGTGCTCAGTGGGAGCACACGCTGCTCATGACAGAGCATGGCGTGGAAGTATTGACATATTAATTATAAGAGAATACGATGGAAAACAAATTGTTGCTTTTCGTGCTCCTGCTGACCTCTTTGTCGGCAGGTGCCCAGACCAAGACCGTTTCGGTGCTTGGCGACTCCTATTCTACCTTCGAGGGCTACCTTACACCAAGTACCAACGAGGTGTGGTATTACTTAAAGCATGCAGCTAACAAGACTGACGTAGAGAGTGTTACGCAGACATGGTGGCATCAGTTGATTCGCAAGAATGGCTGGAGGTTGTGTGTCAACAACTCTTACAGCGGCTCCACCATCTGTAACACAGGTTACGACGGCAACGATTATAGCGGCCGTTCGTTCACTACCCGTATGGTCAACCTGGGCTGCCCCGACATCATCTTCATCTTCGGTGCTACTAACGACAGTTGGTGTGGTGCGCCGATAGGTGATTACCAGTATGACGGCATCCGTCCTGACCAGCTGTGGCAGTTCCGTCCTGCGCTGGCACACTTGCTTGCCTGGATGAAAGACCGTTACATAAATACGGAGCTTTACTTCATCCTGAACAACGAGCTGAAGCAGGAAATCAACGAGTCGGTAAACATCATCTGTGAGCATTACGGTGTTCCAGTCATTACGCTGAAGGATATCGACAAGAAGTCGGGCCATCCCTCCGTGAAAGGTATGGAGCAGATAGCCACTCAGATACAAGAAGCAATAACCAAGAAATAAAACAGTAACAATATGGAAATTGTAATAGGACTACTAATCATTGCCATTGGTGCGTTCTGCCAGAGCAGCTGTTACGTGCCCATCAATAAAATCAAGGACTGGTCGTGGGAGAGTTTCTGGCTCACGCAGGGCATCTTTGCCTACGTGTTGTTCCCGCTCATCGGTGCTTTCCTAGCCGTGCCCGAAGGTGAATCGCTCTTTGCCCTCATCTGCAGTCACCCGCAGGAAGCTTGGCTGACACTCTTCTTCGGTATGCTTTGGGGTGTGGGCGGACTTACCTTCGGCCTCTCCATGCGCTACCTTGGTGTGGCCCTTGGCCAGTCATTGGCTCTTGGCACCTGTGCCGGACTGGGTGTCATCCTGCCGCCTTTTATCAAGCCGCTCTTCGGAAAGACACTCAGCGAGTCAGACCACATCACCGTTGCCGTACTCGTGGGTGTGATTGTGACCCTCATCGGTATTGCCATCATTGGAGTGGCTGGTGCCATGAAGTCGGCATCGCTCAGCGAGGAGGAGAAGCGTGAGGCCGTCAAGGACTTCAACTTCCCCAAGGGAATTGCCATCGCCCTGCTGGCAGGTTTCATGAGCGGCTGCTTTGCCATCGGCCTTTCCATGGGCGACGTTATCTGCTTCGAGAACAGCGACCCGCTCTTTGCCACGTTGCCCGCCACCTTGGTAGTCACCTTTGGTGGATTCCTGGTGAACGCCGCCTACTGCCTCTTCCAGAACCAGAAGAACAAGACCTGGGGCGACTACGGCAAGACCTCGCTCTACGCCAACAACATCTTCTTCTGTGCCCTGGCTGGATTGCTGTGGTACAGTCAGTTCTTCGGACTGAGCGTAGGCAAGGGATTCCTGCAAGAGAGCACTACGCTGCTCGCCTTCTCCTGGTGTATCCTCATGGCCCTCAACGTGACGTTCAGCAACGTCTGGGGCATCATCCTCAAGGAGTGGAAAGGCTGCAAGCAGAACGTTATCACGGTGCTCATCATCGGCCTTGTCATCCTTATTGCCTCCTGCTTCCTGCCGCAGCTTTTGCGCGAAGCCGGAGACGTATTCCTGAAGGTTCTTGTATAATAAACCTTAGACTATGGGCAAAGGAAAGCTGGCCAAGTTTGCCGACATGGAGACCTACGGCAACGTCTTTCAGTACCCTTACTCGGTGGTGAGCGACGTGCCTTTCTCCATGCGTGGCCATTGGCGAGAGGAGTATTTCAAGAACGAGAATCCCATTGTGCTGGAGCTTGGCTGTGGCAAAGGAGAATACACCGTGGGCTTGGCACGCCGCCACCAAGAGATGAACTTCATCGGCGTGGACATCAAGGGAGCCCGCATGTGGACAGGAGCGACGATGGCTCTCAAAGAGGAGTTGCCGAACGTCGCCTTCCTCCGTACGAACATTGAAATCATCGACCGTTTCTTCTCCGAGGACGAGGTTCAGGAGCTGTGGCTCACTTTCAGCGACCCCCAGATGAAGAACCCGCGCAAGCGTCTCACCTCCACCTGGTTCCTGAATCGCTACCGTCACTTCCTCACCGATGGCGGCATCGTCCACCTTAAGACCGATTCCAACTTCCTCTACACCTACACCAGTCTCCTTGTCGAGAAGAATGTCCTTCCCGTCGAGCTTCAAACAGCCGACCTCTATGGTTCCGTAAGTGGTAGTAGCTCCACCGCACCCTCCGCCCTTGCCGAGGCCGCTGCCATACAGACCTACTACGAGCAGATGTGGCTCGACCGTGGTCTGGCCATCAAGTACCTGAAGTTTCTCCTGCCTCGTGAAGGCGAACTCCAAGAGCCCGACGTGGAAATACCTCTCGATGACTATCGTTCCTATCACCGCTCGAAGCGTACCCCAAGGGAAACAGCAAAATAAACCACAGATTTGAAATGCTCAACCCTCAACCCTCAAATCTCAAATCTCAAACCTCAAACCTCAAATCTCAAACCTTATACTATGATTAAGAAACTAGCATTATCTTTTATTATTTGTCAATTATCATTCAGCCCTATATGGGCGCAGTCGCTTACCGTCACTAACGAAGGCCCAGGTCGCCTAGGGCAGCAGCTCACTGAGGACGTGCGCTTCACATTGGAAGAACTGAGTGTGGGCGGTTCACTTAACAATGCCGACCTGAAGCTTATCCAGCAGATAGCCGACCGCTCGAAAGCCAAGAAGAAAGGAGACCGCCTACTTACCACCCTCGACATGAGCAAGGCTCGCATCGTGGACGACAAGCTGAATACCGTTACCAATGAACTACCCACCAGCTTCCTGTCTGGCTGCGAGAAATTGGAGCAACTGGTCTTGCCCGATTCGCTTGTGACCATCGGCCGTAACAGTTTATCGGGCTGCACGTCATTGACAGACGTAAGTATACCCGCCACAGTAAAAGTCATCGACGACAACGCCTTCACCAAGTGTACCGCCCTGGAGAAAGTGGAGCTGCCAGCAGAGCTGACCAAGATTGGCAAGGGAGCCTTCAAGGGCTGCAAGATGCTGAAGTCCATCACTATTCCTGAGAACGTGACGGAAATGGAGGATGACATCTTCGGTGGCTGTATAGAACTGGAGCAGGTGAACATCGAGTGCAAGCTGGGCATCATCCCCGATGGCACCTTTTCCGGCTGCGTGAAGCTCACGACCATAGTCCTCCCACCGTCTGTAAAGGAAATAGGCAACGACACCTTCCAGGACTGCACCGCCCTGGAGAAAGTGGAAACTGAAGAAGGAAAAGGAATCAGGAAGATTGGTAAAGAAGCCTTCGACGGTTGCAAGATGCTCTCCGAGATAGACTTTAGCGAGATCGTCGACCTGGGAATATCGGCGTTCAAGGACTGCATTAGCCTGACCACTGCTGTCATGCCAAAGATTACTCATCTGGACAACGATGCCTTCAATGGCTGCACTAGTCTGGAAACGGTTGAACTGGGTGAAGGTCTCAAAGAGATAGAAAATGAAGCCTTCCTTGGATGTCAGAACCTCATGTCGATAAAAATGCCAGTACGGCTGGCTACTATCGGAAAATCGGCTTTCCGAGGCTGTAAATCATTGACTAGTATCGAGTTACCTCAGTCTCTTACGCGCATCAACGACCGTGCCTTTGAGGGTTGCTCCAGCATTAAGAATATCACCATCCCCATGCTGGTGAAGCAGATGGGCAGCAGTACCTTCAAGGAGTGCGCCCTTCTGGACAGCGTGACCATTCAGGGACAGATAGAAAAACTGGAGAGCGAAGTGTTCCAGAGATGCCAGTCACTACGTTCGGTGATTCTTCCCATTTCACTCCGCAACATTGGCGACAAGGCTTTCCAGGATTGCATCTCACTGCAGAGCACCAGATTGCCAGTCTCTTTGAACACTATTGGAGACAATGCTTTCGAGCGTTGCTTGTCGATATCCGAGGCCATCATCCCGTCGGCATGTACCACCATTGGCAGCGATGCCTATCGCGAGTGTAGCGGATTGAAGACCGTGGAGATTCCTGTAGGACTGAAGAAGATTGGCGGCAATGCCTTTAACAAGTGTGTTTCGCTTCAGGACTTCTACCTGAAGTCGCCAGTACCGCCCAGCATCTCGTCGAATACTTTCAAAGGTGTCACCGGTGGTTTGTGCCGCTTCTACGTCCCCGCTGGTTCAAAGGTTCGCTACTACGCCGACAAGAACTGGAACAAGGCAGTCATCCTTTTCATAGAGCAGAAGTAAGGGAATAAAATAAATACCACTGGACATTTGCCCAATGGTATTTAAAAATTTCGTTTGGCGTTTGAACGCTTGAGTACTATTGCTGGACAGCTTCCTTAGCAGCGTCGATGGCGTCGCCAGCAGCGTCGATAGCGTCACCAGCAGCGTCGATGGCGTCGCCAGCAGCGTCCTTTAAGCTCTGAGCCTTAGCCTTGATGTCGTTCAGAACACTGTCAACAGCGGCGGCATAGTTCTCAGCCTCTTCAGCAATACCGAGTTCAGCTACAGCAGCTTTAGCGGCGATAGAATCCTCAGCGGTCAGAACATAGTCCTCGACAACCTCTACAACCTCCTCAACGGGAACTTCAACTTCCTCAGCAGCGGGTTTGGTCTGGGTGTTACCGCAAGCTACGAACATAGCAGCGGCTGCGAACATAAATGCAATCTTTTTCATTTCTTTGCTTTTTAAAATCTGTAAAACAATCATTAGTTTATTAAATCGCTGCAAAGGTAGACATTTTTTCAATACGATGATACTTTTTTTTAGATTTTTTTGCTATATATTTTGTAACTTTTTGGCAAACCACTGAAATACAGTATTATACAGAAAGTTAAAAATAGTATAGTTTTTTAGTCTTAAACTTTTTTTGCATAAAAAGCCTTTACTACGATAATTATTTTGTGTACCTTTGCAGTCACAAAACATAGCAGGAGCACATCGTCCCGCACATTATTAATATATGATAGATACATCGGCTTTTCAAGGCAAGACAGCAAGCTACTTCACACTGGGCTGCAAACTGAATTTCTCTGAGACCTCCACCTTCGCGAAGAAGCTGCAGGAGCTGGGCGTACGTGCTGCAGAGAAAGGAGAACGGGCAGACATCTGCCTCATCAACACCTGTTCGGTGACTAGCGTGGCAGACCGCAAGTGCCGTCAGGCCATACACCGCATCATACGAGAGAATCCCGATGCCTTCGTTGTCGTCACAGGTTGCTATGCACAGCTCGAAGCTCCTTCTATAGCCGCCATCGAGGGTGTCGACCTCGTGCTGGGCAATAATGAGAAGGACAGACTGGTGCAGCTGCTGGCCGAAAAACTAACCTCAACTCTCCGCTCGGCCGAAGGACGCTTGCGCAGCAAGAACTCTCAAATCTCAAATCTCAACTCTCAACTCTCAACTCTCAAATCTCAATTCTCAAATCTCAACTCTCAACTCTCAACTCCCCCATCGGTCATCCGTCAGGAAAAGACAAAGGACATTACCTCCTTCGCCCCAAGTTGTTCCCGGGGTAACCGCACCCGTTATTTCCTGAAGGTTCAGGACGGCTGCGATTATTTCTGCACATACTGCACCATCCCCTATGCCCGAGGTTTCAGCCGCAATCCTTCGATAGCCTCACTGGTGGCCCAGGCCGAGGAAGCAGCCCGGGAGGGAGGTCGTGAGATTGTGCTCACGGGAGTGAATATCGGAGACTTTGGCAAGACTACTGGTGAAAGGTTCATCGACCTTGTGCGTGCTCTCGACAAGGTGGAGGGCATTAGCCGCTACCGCATCAGCAGCCTGGAGCCCGACCTCCTCTCCGACGAGTTGATTGTCTATTGTGCACAAGAGAGCCGTGCCTTCATGCCCCATTTCCACATTCCCTTGCAAAGCGGTAGCGACGAGGTGTTGAAGCTCATGCATCGTCACTACGACAGCCGTCTCTTCCGTGAGAAGATTCTTCGCATCAAGGAACTGATGCCCGATGCCTTCATTGGTGTAGACGTAATGGTTGGCTGCCGAGGCGAGACTCCGAAGTGTTTCGAGGAAACCTACTCACTTCTTGAAACCCTGCCTGTGAGCCAGCTCCATGTCTTCCCCTACTCCGAGCGACCCGGCACTCAGGCACTAAAGATTCCCTACGTGGTGGAGCGCAAAGAGCAGGACGAACGCAGCAACCGACTGCTGGAACTCTCTGAGAAGAAGACCCACGATTTCTACAAGCACTATACAGATACCGAAGCAGAGGTGCTTTTTGAGAAAGCTCCCCGTGGCAGGGCCATGCATGGCTTCACCCGTAACTACCTGCGGGTAGAACTTCCTGCACGTGATGCCCGCCCAGAATACGACAACCAGATCATGCGAGTCCACCTGGGAGAGTTCAATCCCCTCCACGAAGCACTCGCCGCCCATCTTCTCTGACAGATAAGTAACGTCCCTTTCACTCCCCTTTCACTCCCCTTTCACTCCCCTTTCACTCCCCCCTAATAATGGAAAAACTAGCCATAGTAATCCTCAACTGGAACGGCGAGGCCATGCTGCGCCAATATCTTCCCAGCGTCCTACAGTATTCCCGTGATGAGGCTACCATTTACGTTGCCGACAATGGCTCCACCGACAACAGCCTCGACCTGCTGCGACATCACTTCCCTGACTGCCACATCATAGAGCTGGGACAGAACTGGGGATTCGCGGAAGGCTATAATCGCGCCTTGGCTCAGATAGACGCCGAATACTACCTGCTCCTTAACAGCGACATTGAGGCCACCCACCATTGGCTCACCCCGCTCCTGGAGTTCATGGACACCCACCCAAACGTTGCAGCCTGTCAGCCTAAGCTACTCTCTATGGCCGACCATGACCGCTTTGAGTATGCCGGAGCCTGTGGAGGGTTCCTTGACCGCTATGGCTATCCCTTCTGCCGGGGAAGATTGTTCGAGACCGTAGAGAACGACAATGGACAATACGACGAAGCCTCCCCTACCCTATGGGCCACGGGAGCTGCCCTCCTCGTACGCGCGCGTATATATAAAGAGGTGGGAGGTCTCGATGCCCGTTTCTTTGCCCACAACGAGGAAATAGACCTTTGCTGGCGCATGCGCATCAAGGGCTATGAGGTGTGGTGCCTACCCGACTCCCACGTCTACCATCTTGGAGGCGGTACCCTGCCCAAAGGCAACCCCATGAAGACCTTCCTCAACTTCCGCAACAACCTGACGATGCTCTACAAATGTCTGCCCCAGCGTGACCTTCGCCGCGTGATGCTTGTTCGCTGGCTGCTCGACTATGTGGCAGCCTGGCAGATGCTACTGCTACAACACAACCTTGGTGACTTCCTGGCCGTCTATCGTGCCCGTCGTGCCTTCCGTCGATGGCGTAAGGACTTCGACAAAGACCGACAAGAGATTCAGCAATGGCGGAAGGCAGGGCAGACCGACGAGCGTATGCCGCTGTTCCTGCTCTGGCAGTATTACGCCAAAGGAAGGAAAACCTTCTTAACCCTTACGTTGTAATACTTGATTTGTCTGTCAGATAGCAAAAGAGCCTCCCATAGGAGGCTCTTTAAACTGCCACCCTCACCATCAAGGGATGAGAGTGGCAGCGATTAGATTTACGGCTGCTCGGAGTCGTTGTTCGAAGGCTTCAGGCGGTCATCCAGTTCCGACAGGTCGGTGAACGAAGCCATCTTGCGGATAGACACAGAGTCGAGAGGATAGGAGTGTTTCTGGTTCGGCCAAAAACGCAGGTGGACCTTCTTGATGTTATCAGCCGAGAATTCCTCCTCAGAAGCTTCACCTGTAGTCTCGGCACTCATGTAGAACGTGCCAAGGTCACCAAGACGAATACGTTTCGAATCGAGCGTCAGTTCCACCAGACAGTCGCAGGCGGCTGTCAACACACCGACAATGGTTGAGCGGTCAAAGGGGCTGCCGTGGCTGCTGATATGATTAGCAAACTCGTCGGTCGTGAGCGTTTCCGTATGCACGATGCGACCATAATACTTACCGAAAGCACTAGAAGCTTCATTATTGTTCTTGTACTTCTTTGTTAAAAGCTTTGACATAGTTGTAATGGTTTTAACGTTAATGTTTCAGTTTTTCAAAGAACTCGTGACTGACGTCTCAGTCTGCTTGCAAGCCGCCACCCATCTTTGTCTGAGTGACGATGCAAAGGTAGGCAGAATTTCTGAATCGGAAATGCCTTTTTATTCCAAACGATCCCTACGACAATGCCGGTCAACCAAATGTAAGCCAAGTGTAAGGAAGTGTAAGGTTCATGGTAAACTTGGGTGTTGAAAACAAAAGAAAAACCCCTGCGTTCATCGGCTGAAGGCAGAGGCTAAAAACAAGAAACAATGGCAAAAGTTCTTGTCTTTTTCATAGGCTATTCAACTAAGTTATACTCACGCAGGTATTTCACAAAAGTATCGGCCACACGAAGGTAGGGATAGTTTGCCGTATCTACCTTGCTCCATTCAGGATAAGGCTTTTTCTTTACGTCGAAAGCCTTTACAGAGATCATTGAGCGATAGTCGCAGGGATGATGTGGCGTGGGATACCATTTTTTCATCAGCACAGCAAAATCACTCATCGTACCACGCACCATGCCGTATGCCTGCATCACTTTCAGCACCGCAAGCCAGTGACCCTGAGCACCAAGCACATAACGCTTTTCACCATTTCTGACAAGTCCCTGCTCTTCGTTGATAGTCTTATAAAGAGCCTGGTGTAAATCACTGCGTTTTACAGTCTCAGCAAAGAACTCCTTGCCAGGAAGCGGGTCTTCGTCAAGATTTTTCAGACGCTCAATCTCAGAAGCCAGAAACGCCAGTTGTGCCTCTTTCAAGAAATAATGGTGCAACTCGTCGTTGCTCATTTTCTTTCCAAACACTTCCGAGTCCATGTTCAGTGCCTCGTAAAGTCTGCGTCCCATCTTCCCTATGCAAGCATCAGAAATCGTGTTCGTGTAGCTGAGGCCCTGCTGATAGAGAAAATGGCGAATCTCAGCCTTCTTGGCTCCCCACAGTTTTTTCAGGTGAACAATCTTCTGCTCATTAGTAGAAAGACCGTTCTCGTGATAGTCGTCTTCAATCTGCGACAACAAGACTTCCAGTTCTTCCTTACAGTAATTGCTCTCACGGAAAGCTCCAAAACTGTTCTTGAACAGCCCCACGAACTCGTCATCGGCGGCATCGGTGTGAGAAGGGACAGCCAGCATCATCAGGCCATTCAGCACCATGTTAGTGTGCTGTTCAAAATTGTCGCCCGTACAGCCAAACATCCTTTTCTGATAGTTCAGCCCCAGTTCGTCAATCAGGTCCTTTGCCTGTTTCTTGATTTGTGGATGCTGAGTTAACTCATTCATCCAGACAGTCATACCACTAAAGCCATCCACCACGTCACGACGCATGATTGCCGTTCCAGAATCTTCGTTGGCCAATTCCGACTCCAGACAATTGTTAGAACTACGAATATAGCAGGTGCCACAGTGCATCTGGTCATTCATCAGAACGAGCAAGTCTTTGAACGTGTCAGTAGCTTCGTTGTAGAGACCCTCATTGCGCATCCCGAAAATGTCTTTGATAAACTCCAACATTCTCAGCAAGAAACACTCCAGAAAGAGGATGGAGCGAAGTTCGTCATGACGGTTCTTGTTTTTCGAACCGTACCACATAAAGAAATAATAAGCCTTCAAAATGCACTTTTCAAGGTCTTTACACTTCTCGTCATAGTCAGACGTCGAAAAGTCCTGAAGGGCTTTTGCTGTAGAGGGATCAGCGTCCTCCGTCAGCAAACGTTCATTCATTTCATTCATAATCTACGGTTTTTAAGGGTTAATAAATCAACTGATTCGCTATTTATCATAGCGGATTATTCGCGGTTCCCTTGTTTGGGATTATGATATGATATAAATGACGGAGGTTGTTTGCAAAAATAGTGAATATTCTTCAATTATCCAAACAATTACGCCCCTTTTTTGCGCCGTTATCAAAAACAAGTGTTTAATTGACAAATATCAAAGTTCGTCGCTTCAAAATGGCTCTGACAAACCCCTCTAAAATGACACCATTTTAGAAAGTTGCCTAATTTCCCCATGAAAGTTGCCTAATTTCTATGAGACTTTAGGCAACTTTCTAAAAACGGTCTATCAACATGCTTTTCCAGTCTAACCAATATTATTCCCCTCTACACTCCCCTCAAAATCAAAAAATCGGTTAAAATTTACCATTCTATTGACTTTTCTTAAACAAAGATTTGGCAGAATTGAATAATTTTATGTAAATTTGCAACATCGCTCTGTTAGCCCCCAGTGGGTGAGCGGGCGGTCATATATATGAAAAAGACGTTTTCGAACGTCTGTTGTTGTGGGGTGGAAAAGCCGAGCGTGTTTGACCCCCGAGGGCAAGCGATGTTGACCCTCACGGGCAAAATATGAATGACCCTCTGCGGCAAAATAAAATTGACCCCTGAATGCGATTGCTATTCAGGGGCTTTTTTGTAGTTTTGTGTTACCGTCCTGACTGGCGGATAAACGTTAAACTACAGAATTCAATGACAAAGTTAAGAAATTTATTGCGATGTTACGCCATTGGAATGAGTATAAAAAGCATTTCAAGTGCTTTTCATCTCTCGCGTAACACCGTGCGCAAGTATGTGCGCAGGTATCAGGAGAGCGGTCTGACGCTGGACCAGTTGATGACTATGTCTGAGGAAAAGCTCCAGGAACTCTTCCTCGACAACCAGAATCGCAGCCGTAAGCCATCTCCCCGCATGGATGAGCTGGAGGCTCTGATTCCCGACTACGTGAAGCGGCTCAGCCGCAAAGGTGTGACGGTCAAGTCGCTCCATGATGAATATCTCAGGGAGCATCCTGACGGCTACAAGTACTCAACCTTCAAGCGTGCCGTCCGTCGGCAGAAGTACCATGTGCGGGTCGTCGGCCATGTGGATCACCTTGCCGGAGATCAGATGTACATAGACTACGCGGGTGACAAGCTGGAGATTGTGGATGCGGAGACTGGCGAGGTGCGTTTTGTGGAGGTGTTCGTTGCCATCCTTCCGTGCAGCCACTACACCTACTGTGAGGCTGTCTGGTCTCAGAAGAAGGAGGACCTCATCGTGGCCTGCGAGAATGCCCTTCACTTCTTCGGCGGTGCGCCGATGGCCATCGTGCCGGACAACCTGAAGGCGGCAGTCACGCGAAGTGACCGCAACGAACCCGTCATCAATGAGGACTTTGCAGCAATGGCCGAATTCTACGACATGGCAGTCTTCCCGGCAAGGGCACGCCATCCGAAGGACAAGGCACTTGTGGAGAATGCGGTAAAACTGATGTACCGCTCTGTCTATGCCGACATCGAGGGGCTGGTGTTCCATGACCTTGCGTCCCTGAATGCCGCTATACGCCATTCCCTGGATGCCTTCAATGACCGCAGGATGAGCGGAAGAGAAGAGTCACGCCGTGAGCTTTTCGAGGAGGTGGAGAAGGAATATCTCCAGCCGCTTCCCGCAGTCCGTTTCCAGATGAAGGCACGGAAGACCGTCACGGTCATGAAGAATAGCTACGTGATGCTGAACAAGCACCACTACAGCGTGCCAAAGGAATACATCGGCAAGCGTGTGGACATCGTGTACGATGCGGACAGCCTGCAGATATACCATGGGCTGAAGCTTGTGACCTCCCACA
>Ga0310696_10005313_pt1 | contig 15582 bp, 11 predicted proteins | sample AusTroGonzalo_MG_4_FD_203885 | JGI IMG/M metagenome (GOLD analysis project Ga0310696, IMG submission 203885) | Bovine rumen microbial communities from tropical cattle in Woodstock, Queensland, Australia - Gonzalo_02 (v2) (version 2) | ecosystem: Host-associated > Mammals > Digestive system >...
TATGAACCACGAGTAGTTCCCGCACAATATCTGAATCGTATGCGTGAACGCGCAAGTGCGTTGGCAGATCGTAGTACCAAGATTGTTCCGCCATCAAATGAGAATGGCAATGGCGGAAACACACCGGGCGGTAATACACCACCAAGTGGAAATACCCCAGAAGGGATAACTCCGCCAACTGGTAACACACCGGGTGGAAACACGCCACCGACAGGAAATACACCAGGGGGTAACACACCACTAACTGGTAATACCCCCGGAGGCAATACGGACACACAACCAGCAAGCACAAAGCGCGGATTTTTCGGTAGATGCAAAGATGTCACCTATAAAATCATGCAAAGCGTGTATCATGGATTACAAAAAACACAACAAGGAGTACATAATATGAAAAAGCAAAAAATTATAAACCAAAATGAACGTGCTATTGAACGTATCAAAGGTGTAAAATCTCAGAAAGAAGAATGGGGCGATATATCTGTTGAAGATATAAACGAAGTCACCAAGAAAAATATTGCTGCTATGGCAAATGAAAATGAAAGATTGATGAAAAGATTAAGCAGAAAGCATACAAGATTGTTGGCCAAGATGAACCTTGCTGATGCAAAGCAAATGCACAAAATACAAAGCGAATTAAAAGAAATAGAAGCTTTGCAGATGAAATATGATGCGTATGAAGATATGGGGGGCGTGGATGCTATGAAGCAATTAAAAGAAATGAAAAAATTAAATAATGAATTGAAAAAACTTGATGCCAAAGGCGAAATAGATGTTGAAATCGAAAAAGCAAAAGGTAGAAATAAAGTCAAAGATATCAAAGCTGATGGTCGTGCTTCACGTATCAGAAAGGCAGCACAAGCCATATATGGCTTTGTGAAAGGGTTTGGCGACAAAACAAAAGATGATATCACATCTGCTGATAATGCTGTTAAATTGGCAAGGAAAGAACTTGCTAAATCAAAAACAGTTGGCAGTAGACGTGTATGGAATGCGGCTATGAAAAGGTTAGAACAACTTGCAAAAAGTCATGAATACACGGAAGAACAGAAAAAAAGAATTGCAGAACAAGTCATCCAAGAAACACAGCGTCAGATTGATAACGCAAAATAGTTATGCGATAAAAAGCAAAAAAAGACCCAGAAATGGGTCTTTTTTTATTCTTTTTTGTTAATTGTGGTTTAAAAAATAGCAAAAGTTTGTGGTGCCCTAAGCAAGAATCGGACTTGCGACTCGTCCTTACCAAGGACGTGTTTTACCACTAGACTATTAGGGCAATCGCCAGGTATTATACCCGCAAACACAAAAAAATCAACTAAAATCCCAGATTATTTATGCAGGGCGCTTTTGATTTTTTTCGTTAATTTTAAACCACCAGATTTATTACAATGGTCCGGGCTGTCAAAATCTGAATCTTTGAAATCAGAGCTTAATTGAAAATTCAATAATTTTATATCTGGGTTTTCTTTTAAAAAATCAAACAATTCACGATACACAATACTTTCTTCTGGTAAACATTTTAAATAGTCAGACCGATATGGCGGTAAAACAACATAAACTTTATGATGTTTTTGTCTGGCTAATTTTACAATGTCGCCCAAATATTTTATTTGATTATTATTACGCATAGTATTTTTAAGATGTTTTGAAACCAAAACATCAGTTGGTTCTTTGAAATGTTCCAGATTATATGTAGCTTGCCCGCGAAACCCAGTTGGGCAGATAACAGTTTTTATTTGTTTGTTTAATATATCCATGCCTTTTTTATCATCAATCGGTAGTTTAGTAGCATAATCTATACCATATAATCCTTTATAAGGAATACAGCGAACAAATTCACGCGTTTTTTCTAATTCTAAGCCAGGATGAAAAACAGACCAAAAGAGAATCACATTTCTAAGTTCTTGACCATTATGTTTTACAACATATTCATATAATTTTGATGCTCTATATAAATCTTGTGAAGAATTAGCCAAACTGAAATCATTTTTTGATGGGATAAAACCATCACGAGCATGCGAAGACCCCAATATTAAATTTTTTAAATCTTCGCATTGGGTTAGTCCTTTGAATTTCATAATATCGTAGCTAAAATCAGGCAAAGCAACAGGTTTATAATAAGACCACACAGGAATTTTGAATAAATATATCTTACGTGTTCCATCAATATCTGTAATTTTTTTGAATAATTTCATAAGGCGACCTTTTGGGGTCTATTTTATCAATTTGACTGATAAAATCAAAATAAATAAAAACATTGCAAAGTGAAAAAAGTTTGATATAATGCGTTGCACTGGCGGCGTAGCTCAGTGGTAGAGCAGAGGAATCATAATCCTTTGGTCAGGGGTCCGAATCCCTTCGCCGCTACCATCCGTCTTCGCTTCGCTCCGTCGCGATTGGTACAATCGGGCGGGGCGATGTGATTTTAATCACGCGAAACGGATGTCGCGACGAAGTGAGTGAAACGAACGCAGACGGACCATAAAATGTATTATGTATATATCTTGCAGAGTATAGATTCACCAGATAAGTTTTATATCGGATATACCGATGATTTGAAAAGACGGTTAAAACAACATAACAGCGAACATTTGGGGCATACAGATAAATATCGTCCGTGGAAAATAAAAGATTACTTTGCAATAGATAATGAACAAAAAGCAAAAGATTTTGAAAAATATCTAAAATCTCAATGTGGGCGAGAATTTATAAAGAAACATTTTTAACGCACCAAAATCGTTACGGTTGCCCCGCAGACACGAAGTGTTGAGGCAATCCCTTCGCCGTTACCAAAATTTAGACCGGGTTTATCCCGGTTTTTCGTTCAAGAATTTCTTGACTTTTTGATGTTTGCAGGGCAAAATATTTGCCGTGTGACATGCTGATGCGACTGACAACCGCGGAGTGTTATATGAATCTAAAAAGTAAAAAAAGCAGGGTGGCACCGCGCGAAAAAATCTTAGCGCCCCTGTGTTTTAAGATTTGAATTGGTGCCGCATCCAATAGATTTTTACGGCACCGAAGCAAAAACAAAAAAGGTGTAGTAAAATGTTATCTTTGAAATCTAAATACAGAACGCATACTTGCGGCGAATTAAACGAAAAAAATGTTGGTGAAACTGTGACGCTATCTGGGTGGGTTCATCGTAAACGCGATCACGGTTCTTTGTTGTTTGTTGATTTGCGTGATAATTATGGAATAACTCAGTGTGTATTTGATGGGGGCGATGAAAATCTGGAAAAAATTCGTCCTGAATCTGTTATTCAAATTACTGGCAAAGTTGTTGCGCGTGATAAAGATGCCGTTAATGATAAAATTCCAACAGGGCATATCGAAATTCAATCTGGTAAATGGGAAGTGTTAACTAATGCCGAAGTTTTGCCTTTTCAGGTATTTGGTGATGAAGATACAAGTGAAGAATTGCGCTATCAATATCGTTTCTTGGATTTGCGGCGTGAAAAATTGCATCACAATATTTTAATGCGGAACAAGATGATTAAATGGTTGCGTGATAAAATGTGGGATTTGGGATTTTCTGAATTTCAAACACCACTGCTTACCGCTGATTCGCCAGAAGGTGCACGTTGTTTCTTAGTGCCAAGTCGTTTGCATCATGGAAAATTTTATGCGTTACCACAGGCACCACAGATGTTTAAACAACTATTGCAAGTATCTGGATTTGATAGATATTTTCAGATTGCACCTTGTTTTCGTGATGAAGATTTACGCGCAGACAGATTATTAGAATTTTATCAATTAGATATCGAAATGTCTTTTGTTGATTTACCTGAAATTCAGGCGGTTGGTGAGCAAGTAATCCCAGAAATGGTTCGGACTTTTGCACCTGATGCAAATGTTTATCCAGAAATTCCGCATATATCTTTTGATGATGCTATGTTGAAATATGGGTCTGATAAACCTGATATGCGTAATCCTATTTTAATCAGTGATGTGACAGAAATATTCCGTGGTTCTGATTTTGGAATTTTCGCAAATGCGATTGAAAATGGTGCCGTAGTGCGTGCAATACCAGCACCAAATTCTGCTGAGAAACCTCGTTCTTGGTTTGATAAATTGGGTGAATATGCTGTCAAAGAATTGGGGCTTGGCGGATTGGGATATATTGTGTTCGCTGATGAAGCAAAAGGACCTGTGGCTAAAAAATTAGACGCAGAAAGAATTAAAAAATTACACGAAATCGCAGGGGACAAATCTTCTCTTTTCTTTATCTGCGATAATGTGGATGTTGCTGCCAAAGCAGCAGGTCGTTTGCGTAACAAATTGGGTGCTGATTTAGGTTTGGTAAATGAACGCGATTTTGCGTTTTGTTGGGTTGATAATTTCCCGTTCTTTGAACCAGATGAAAATCGTGGTGGTGCGCCAATGTTTACGCATAATCCTTTTTCGTATCCTTTGGCGACAATGGAAGAATTATCAACAAAAGATCCGTTCACTATCAAAGCAGCGCAATTTGATATGGTCGTCAATGGTCTTGAAATTTGTAGCGGGGGGCTTCGCAACTATAATCCAGAAGTTATGAAGAAATGTTTTGATATTGCTGGATATCCAATCGAAGCAGTTGAAAAGAATTTTAATGCTCTTTATACTGCGTTCAAATATGGCGCACCACCACATGGTGGATGTGCTTTTGGAATCGATAGGTTGGTTTCAGAAATATTGGGTGACGGTGACAGTGTGCGCGAAACCGTTGCGTTTCCGGCAAATCAACGTGGTCAAGATTTGTTGATGGGGTCGCCTAATGAAGTAAGCGAACAGCAATTGCGCGATGTTCATATCAAAATTCGTAATAAAAATTAGACATTAAAATACCCCGCGTTTGCGGGGTGTTTTTTAAAATTTATCGTGTGATTTTACAAATGCTTTCATATATTCAAAATCAAAATGCATCATAATTTCAGATAAAGAAAAGTTGCGCGTATCATCAGATGCGATGATAATGTTTATTGATTCTGCATCAGGAGATGTGCCACGTAAAACTAAATCTAAATCGGCATTCATTTCATTGTTTTTGATTTCCAATATGCCAGATGCATCAACATGTTTCATTGTTAAAACCAATGGACGTAATGTTTTTATGTCCCCGCTTTCATATGTTCCGACAATATGCATTTTCTTTATTGTTGTTATACCTTCTTTTAATGCTTTTGATAAAAAGTGTTCGCTGTTTAATAAAGTCAGTTGTTGAGCCGAAGCATAAAAATCATCAAACCCAAATCCATATAATTTTCCACCATCAAACGATGCATCAAATGTGCCGTTTAAATTATCAATAATATCATGTGCTATCTTTCCAGATGTGTTTAGTTTTATGTCCGCAGTAATAACTGTATCGAAAATGTTCAAAGGCATATTTAATGGTAATAAGTGTTCGTTTAGAACAAACTTATTTAGTTGGATGTTTAATGCATATTTTGTGTTATGCTTTTTTATCTTGGCTAAAAGATTACCATGTCTTGAATCGCTTATTGAAAAAGTTTGTGTGTCGTTGTGCAAAGAATATATAAAATTATCATATTTTTGATTGTTGTAAATCAATGTGTCTGCCGACAAAGCAAGATTTATATTTAAATCAAATGGTATCATAATCGGCGATTGTGCAAAAAAGGACATTTCTTCAAAATTATCCATAAAATAAGGGTTCAATAAATAATCAAGATCTAAAACATCAATTTTTAAAGTTAAAGATTTATTGTTTTCAGAACCAGTAAATTTCTGGTGACCAATTTCAAATATTAAATTTGATATATTCCCATTTTTATAATTTCCAGACATCGTATAAGGTAAATCACGTAAAGATTGTAAATCTGCATTTTCAAACCATGTCTTGAAATTAGGGCCGTGGATAATGAAAAAATCTTTGGTTGTAGATAATTGCCATTGTTTAGAATCTGGGATAAATATCATTGAATCTTTGGTCCAAACAAAATCTCCTGCTTCGTTGCGCATAAAATCTGGGATAAAAGGTAAATCAATTTTTGCCCAGTTTAATGATTTTTGATTTAATCGAGAATAAGATACGGAAGGTATGTTGTCTTTTAAAATCATTATGCCCTTCATATCAGGAACATCAAATTTTATATAACCATTTGTTCCAAGTAGTTTCGCCATTTTTATAACAGTATTAAAATCTTTAAATGGTTCTGCTGAATAAAGTTCGCCTTCAAAATGGTCTGTATCAATTCTTAATGTTCCAGAAACTATACCGCCATAAGAAAAGTTTTCACATGTCCATTTGTTCGGTGTCCCACTAAAAAGACATGTGCTTAATACGCCAAATTCTGGGACTGCCACATGTAAATTGTGTCCACCATCTTTGTCAATTGTTCCGCCGTGTATTTGTAAATCATCCGCAATAATAGTGTCTACCTTGATATCATGTTCTGAACCAAGTGTGACAATTTTTACATGCTTAAAAACATAATCACCGAATTTTAAAGTCCCATAAAAATCTATATCTAAAGATATGTTTTGAACAACATCAGGATTTGTTGAAAAAAATGATAAATCGTAATCAGCATTATTGGATCTTAATTTTACTATTTTATATCCGTTGTTTTGTATATCTATGGAACCGGTTATTCCATTGGCTGATATATTATTGATTTTTATTCCGTATTTTCCATCCCATAACAAATCTGCTTTGATAGGGAATTGACCTTCTATGCGTGGTTTTTCAAATTCAAACCAACGGTTCACATTTTGAGCAGTAATTTCAAGATGTGCCATAGCTGTTCCGTCTTTGAATAGTTCGCCGGACATATGTAAATCGTTGTTTTTGTTTTTTATTACAAACATATTATTATAGGATTGAATTTCGTATTTATGTTGATCTGTACGAATAATCGCGTTAACTTTGCGGTTGGTCAGTGTAGCATCAATAATAGTGTATTCTTTGTTAAGAAAACGAACATTTGAATTATGAACCCTTATAGTATTCTTTATTGAAAACGGGGTTAATCTTTCAATTAATACAGATGCGCCAGAAACAGAAATATCACTGGATACTTGTGCATTTTTTAAATCAAATATATCTAGAAATGGTATTGTAAATCTGCAAGAAGATATTGTGCCATTTGGTACAGTTATATCATTTGCTATAATCGTTGTCGTGCCAAGTAAACTAAAATTAATATCACCGTTAATTTTTGCAGGAATGCCTGTTTGAGACAGAATCATATTTTCTATTTTTGGTTTAAGAAAATTAAGATTAATTGTTGGTGGTATTACTATGATAGCCAAAGTAAACGCTGATAATATAATCGCTATAAATGATACAATTTTATGTTTAAAAAAATTTTTAGAAGCCATGATTCTCTTTCCTTGTATTTTCATTATAATGGATTATATTAGTGTATGTGAACAAAAAAATAAAATGAAAGATGCAAAAAGTGTATTTTCGCTGGAATCTGATTACAAGCCGATGGGTGACCAACCTTTGGCAATATCTGAATTGGTTAAAGGTGTAAACCAAGGTAAAAAATCCCAGGTTTTGCTGGGGGTGACTGGATCTGGTAAAACTTTTACTATGGCGAATGTAATTCAAAAATTATCGCGTCCAACTATGATTATGGCACCAAATAAAATTTTGGCTGCACAATTATATACGGAAATGAAATCTTTTTTTCCTCATAATCATGTGGAATATTTTGTGTCCTTTTATGATTATTATCAACCCGAAGCTTATGTTCCAACAACTGATACTTATATTGACAAAGATGCATCTATCAATGAACAGTTGGACCGAATGAGACATTCTGCAACGCGTGCTATGTTAGAAGAACGCGATGTTATTGTTGTGTCGTCTGTGTCTTCTATTTATGGTATTGGGTCGCCTGAACAATATTCTGAAATGAAATTGACATTAAATGTTGGCGATAGAATATCCGAAAAAGAAGTTATGCGTGCGTTGGTCGATATTCAATACAAAAGAAATGATGTTGGTTTTGCACGTGGAAATTTTCGCGCGCGTGGCGATACATTAGACATATTCCCATCCCATTCACAAGACAGGGCATGGAAAATATCTTTCTTTGGTGATGAAATAGATGAAATTTGGGAATTTGATACTTTGACTGGGGGAAAATTACAAAAACTGGACAGAATTACTGTGTATCCAAATACGCATTATGCAACACCTATGCCGTCAGTGATGCAGGCGATTGGGAATATTCGCAAAGATTTAGACGAAAGATTAAAATATTTTCATGAAAATATGAAATATGTGGAAGAACAAAGATTGCGCGAACGCGTTGGTTTTGATATAGAAATGATGGAATCAACAGGAACTTGTCGTGGTATTGAAAATTATTCTAGATATTTAACTGGCAGATTACCAGGGCAACCACCACCAACTTTGTTTGAATATTTACCAAAAGATGCTGTTTTATTTTTAGATGAAAGTCATGTGACTGTTCCACAGATTGGTGCTATGGCACGCGGGGACAGGGCACGCAAAGAAACTTTGGCACAATATGGTTTTAGGCTTCCTTCGTGTGTAGATAATCGTCCGCTGACTTTTGAAGAATGGGATATGTTGCGTCCGCAAACTATATTTGTATCTGCAACACCTGCACAATGGGAATTGGAACAGTCGGGTGGTATTGTTGCAGAACAGGTGATACGACCAACGGGGCTGTTGGACCCGGTTTGTGAAGTGCGTCCTACAACACATCAAGTGGATGATTTATTAGGAGAGGTTAAAAATACCAAAGGTCGTGTTATCGTAACAACACTAACAAAAAAGATGGCAGAACAATTGACCGACTATTTTGTTGAAAATGGTGTTCGTGCGCGATATTTACATTCTGATATAGAAACTCTGGAACGCATAGATTTATTACGCGATTTAAGATTGGGAAAATATGATGTGTTGGTCGGTATAAATTTATTGCGCGAAGGATTGGATGTTCCAGAATGTGAATTAGTCGCAATTATGGATGCAGACAAAGAAGGATTTTTGCGTTCAACTCGTTCGCTTATTCAAACCATTGGTCGTGCGGCGCGAAATGCAAATGGGCGTGTGATTTTATATGCTGATACAGTAACTGAATCTATGCGGGCGGCATTGGATGAAACAACGCGAAGACGTGAAAAACAAGAAAAGTATAACAAAGAACATGGTATCATTCCAAAAACTATTTCTAAATCTGTGTTCGAAGAAGTCAAAGAAAAAGAAGAAAAAACTGACAAAGCGCGAAAATTTGTTTATAATAAAAATGGTGTTTGGGATGCGACATCTTTGCGTAAAGAGATTGCTGAATTGAACAAAAAAATGCGCAAGGCGGCAGAAAATCTTGAATTTGAAGAAGCAGCTGCTTTGCGTGATGCAATTCATAAAATGGAAGATGATTTATTATTGGTGGAATAAAAATGAAAGAATACATTTTAAATAATTTAGAAGAAACTCATAATTGGGCAAAAGATTTTGCAAAAACTTTGCATGCACCACAAACTGTTGCTTTGCATGGTGATTTGGGTATGGGAAAATCTGAAATAGCGCGCACGATTATTAAAACTTTGCGCGGGTCGGATACTGTTGTCCCAAGTCCAACTTTTACTCTTGTTCAAAATTATGATGGGATTTCTCATTTTGATTTATACAGAATAGGCGATGTTTCAGAACTGGAAGAAATTGGATTAAAATATGCAATCGATAATGATATCACTTTGATTGAATGGCCAGATGTTGCAAAAGATGTATTGCCAAAAAATACTATACATATTTATATCACCCAAAATGGCGATGGACGAAAATTAGTGATTCAATAAACTTTGTACTGCCAATGGAAAATCTGGTGATTTTGCAAGGTAAGAACCACTTACCAACAAATCTGCCCCAGCATCCCAGCATAATTTAGCCGTATCGGGATTTATTCCGCCATCAACACTTATCAAATATTTAAGTCCGTGTTTCTTGCGTGTATAATTTAGCATTTTTATATTTTGAATTGCGCGTTCGTCAAATGTTTGTCCCGCCGCCCCAGGTTGAACACCCATTACCATTATTTCATCAATCTGTGTCAATATTGGTTTTAATATTTCAATATTAGAATCTGGATTTAACGCAATTCCACACCTTTTTCCGGCTGATTTTATAATATTGATTGCATCCCTGACACCAGATGTATTAGTAGAAATTATAATTGTATCTGCCCCAGCATTTATCGCATCGCGCGCCCAAATGGACGGGCTTTCTGTCATTAAATGAACATGTAAATATGATTTAGTTTTTGTTCTGATGTTTGATAATTCTTCTATACTTCCTGCGATTTTATCAACATAAAATCCGTCCATTATATCGACATGTATCGCAGAAATTCCCGCAGATGCAAACATTGTATATGTTGTCATATCATTCATGTTAAAACAAAGCGTGCTGGGCATTATAGGAATAAATTTTGCCTTTTTAGTGCGTTTTTTCCTTTTGAAAAGTCGTGTAATTTTTTCAATAACATTTTGAATTTTTTGCTGTTTTTGTATATATGCGTTGCGTTCTGGTAAATGTGATGCCCATATATATTCTGACAAAGCATTCACAGTTGCGCTGTCGCCCAGATTTTCCACAGGTAAATTAAACGCGCGTTCAATAAATGTATTTATGTTGTTTATAGATGTCCCACCACCAGTTAAAATAATCTTTTCCGGTTTGTACTGGTTTATATATTTTTCAGATTGTGCATGTACCGTTTCCATTAATTCTGTAAGTTTCGGAATAAATATATCATTTATATCTGATACAGAAAAAGAAGCAAACTTTTCAGATGAATCTGCTGGGGTAAATCTGTCCATTTCATTAGGTAATGCGCTGCTGACTGATATTTTTAATGTGTCAGCATCGTTCATACTGATTTGCAGACCGTCTGATATAGCGCGTGTTATATCGCGTTGACCGAATTTGATTTTATTTACATACAATGGTCCACGCATTGTCCATATAGATACTGTTGTAAATTCGTTACCCAAATCTAGGAATAAAACTTTTTCTTTGGGCTTTTTATATATAGCATTTTGTAAAAATGTAGAATCAAAGAACCCACCAGATTTTATATATGCACGACGCAAAATATCTGATATGTATCGTGTCTGTTCTTCATCATAAGAAATTACACTGAATATGGATTTCAATTGCGTGTCTATTTGTCCAATAGGCGAATTATTTATGTTCTGTAAATGTTCGGTCCCATAAAACACGGGGATAATATGCATCGCATAAAATCCGTCCGGTTTAGTTATTTTTCCAATTTGATGTTTTAAATCAAGGTCTGTTATTTTGTGTTCTTCACGCCATGTAATTATGTCAGTAAATGTTTGAAAATCCATTTCCCCAAAATTACCAGTTATAAAAGCAGAATTAAAATGAGTGTTTAATTCTTGTCCTAATTCATCAACAACACTTTTAAGTGCAAATAATGTATTCGGGCTTTTTACAAAGTGCATCGCAGAGCGAATAATTTTTGCATCCCTTACACAGTGAGCAAAACCACGAACACCGTAAGTCCCAATGTCCAGACACAAAAAAGATGAATTAGATAATTTCATTTTTGTTCTTTGACTAAAATTCTAGCTTTGTCGCGCATATCAATAATATCCAATTTTTTTGATAATAATTTATGCGTTTGATTTAATACTTTGATTTTATTTATCGCCGATGCTGGGTCTTGTTCTGGCAGATATATAGTAGTACCAGTCTTGGTATGTATATTCCAGCGTCTGGATTCTATCATATTAACATAGTCAATATATTTTGATATAGAAGATACATTAGATATTATATCGTTAAGGTTGTTTGGCAAATCGCCCTGAAACACAATTGAATTATCGTTGCGTTCTGTTGATGGCGTGTTTATTTTTGTCCCGTCTGCGGAAAGAGGATAATAATATGCACCATCTGTCCAAGTCGCAATAACCTTGTGCTTTTCTATCTTTACGATGATTTTTCCGTTTGGTAATCTGCGAACCGCAGAATTTTTTACGCCTGGAATATTAGAAACCCGATAATTTAATTGATGTAAATCTGCAGCGCGCAAACTGGTCCCCGGGGCGACCCCCAGCGAAAGTTTGATAATTTCATCGTCTTTGGCATTTGTGCCGTATGTTTCGATGCTTTTGATTGTTGATATTGGACCGCGACCCATTTGACTGGTTATAATGCGGACAGCAAAATAGATTGCCAATATAATTGACAAGACAAAATACAACCAAAACCAGATGGATTTTTTCATGCCATTTATTATATCACATTTTTAATAAATATCCAACAATACAATTTTTTTATTGTCCGCGCAGTAAATAACCGCGTCTTAACATACACTTACGATAATATCCAACGGTCTTTGAGGCCCTGTTGCGGGGAACAGAAAGCAGTGCGCGTTGTCCGACATCGCGATATTCATTAGATTGAAATGTCACCCAAAGTCCATCCCAATCTGGCATTTGGGCGCTTTGATTTGGGGACAATAGTTTCGCTATTCTTGAACGGGGGACATAACTTGTTTCTTTTATCCCCAGGCAATTCTTATGATCGCGAACAAACTGTTCGACCGTCACAGCATCATTTTCCCAATTCAATATAGTAGCATCATCAATCGACCCACGATTGGCAGATGCACAAGCCGTCAAAGCTAAAAATAAAAATAAATATTTCATTTTCATATTTTATATTATAATTTAATTGCGTTTGTGTGGCAATAGTTTTTATAATGTAAAAAAAAGGATGGGAAGAAATAATGGCTATATCAATTCAAAATTATGTAAAGTTAGCTAATTTTTACAACGAAATGGCAAAGGTTTTATCCGCTATTTGTGTTGAAAAAGGTGGCATTGCGCTGGAAAACTATGTCGGGCGATTTTTTGCTGCGGATGTTTTAGAATATATAGTAGAATATGGAAACAGGTTGAAAAAAGCAGGGGCAAAAATCGAACCCGATGTTGCTGGGGTGATGGATTTGTTTGAAAAACAATTTGAAAAGGTTAAAAATTTGGTGACTCCAAATCAAAAACCTATACATGAAATGACACTGGAAGAATTTGAAAAAATTATGAATATATAGTAGTATCAAAAAAACAAAAAATAAAAAGGACGGAAAATGGCATTCAATAAAATAAAAAAATTAGCATTTATATGTGTATGCATTGGTGTGATGTTGTCCGGTTGTGTAAAGCATGAATATACCGAAGATGAATTATATGACACGATAAATGTTGTTGAAAATGTTGTAATTGATGAAAATTCTGTGCCAATTTTCCCTAAAAAAGCGGCTTTGACAACAGATACAGCACAACATTTTGCGCTGGATTTGCCAAAAAGATGTTTGGTGAATTGGGATAATCAAAGTGTTGTTTCTGTTATTCCCGAAGAAAAAATAGAAATTATTCGTCTTAATACAGGGACTGCTTTGCCCGATTTAAAGGTGTCTGATTACAGTTTCAAAAAGATGCCTGTCAAAGAAGTTTTGGAAAAATTGTTGGTTGATACAGATATAAGTATTGTTGAAGACCAGGTTGCTTTGGAAAAAATATCAGGTTCTATTTCAACCAGTTCTTTATCTGATGCTGTGGAATTGATAACAAAAATAGGACATGTGTATTACACTTATGACGGTGAATTTGGTGAAATTCATTTAAAAGCTAATGGAAAATGGCTTATAAAGATGCCAAAAAATGAAACTATGATTATGGCCATGTTGGATGCGATGCGTGGTGCCGGAATTCATAATTTGTTGATAAATTGGCAAGACAAAACTGTCGTTTTCGAAGGCGATTACCAGACAGAACGCGAAGTTTCAAAGATAATTGCTGATGTTGCTTCAAAGAAATATGTTCTGGCATGGGATGTCGATGTGTATCGCGTGTATCCAAAAACAGACAATCCGATTATTTGGATGAATATGTTGCCGGCTTTCGGGGAAAATAATATTCGTATGTCTATTCCTGGGGTTGTGGGGCGTGCGTTGGTGGTAAGCCCTGAAATAAACACAAAAACTTTGCAAGAATTTATATCAAGTCAAGCGAGTATGGTTTTGATTTCCCAAGGAACTTTTGCTGTGCCTAACGGGTGGCAAACTAGATTTGATATCGGTCAATGTGGCAAAGAAGACAGGTTAGAAACAGATTTAATTATTGGCGCAACTGGGACTTATGGTGATTTTGGGGATTCTAAGAAAATAGATGCGAAAATAGTTTTGTCAACCAGTAATGGTGAATTGTCTTCGTTCACGATACCGTCCAGTGTTGGTGATAACTATGTAATTATTGGTATTCCAACACACTCGTTTGTGACTACACCAGAAACTTTGATATCGCCATTTGCAGAATTGGTTGTGTTTATGTCGCCGCGTCTTATTTCAATCGTGGATGCGACACAAGCACCAAAAACAAAAACATTGTCTGGTGATGAATTACGTGAATTTTTGAATCAATAGCGGGGTAAAAATGTTGTTTTCAAATCTTGAAAAAAAGATTGCTTTCAGATATCTGCGCGCTAAAAAGCGCGGGTTCGGTTCTGTGATTTCATGGGTATCTTTGATTGGCATTACTTTGGGGGTTGCGACTTTGATAGTTGTGATGTCTGTTATGGGCGGGTTTCATGATACTTTGCTTTCGCGCATAATTGGTATGAATGGGCATGTAGTTGTGTATCATCAAAACGGGACTATTTCAGACTATGATTTTTTAATGGACAAAATGCGCCAAAACAAAGTTGTTGAAAAATATGTTGTATCTATGGTTCCCATTGCCGAAGGGCAAATTATGGCATCTGCAAACGGAAATAATTCAGGGGCGATGGTTCGTGGAATTCGTATGCCAGATTTAATTTCTAAAAAAACAAGTGGAACGCGCATATATGGAAAAAGTTTAGATAAAATCAAAGATGGGGAATTAATTATTGGTTCTACTTTGTCACGCAATTTGCGTGTGTCAGCCGGGGATAAAGTGTCTTTAATAGCCGCAAACGGTGGAACAGCAACGCCTTTTGGGACTATGCCGCGTATTATGTCGTATCCAGTGGTTTCTTCGTTCTTTATGGGGATGTATGAATACGACAGTGGGTATATATTTATGCCGTTAGAGACAGCGCAAAAATATTTGAATATTGAAAATTCTGTGACACATATTGATTTGTTCTTAACAGATGCCGAAGAAAGTGGTCGGGTTGTCAAAGCGCTTAATGCGTTATTACCAGATGGTTTTGTTGTTCGTGATTGGCGCGATTTAAATCGTGGTTTTGTTGGCGCTTTGCAGGTTGAATCCAGTGTTATGTTTTTGATATTGATGTTGATAGTTATTGTTGCTGCATTTAATATCATTTCTTCACTAGTTATGCTGGTCAAAGATAAGAATAAAGATATTGCTGTTTTGCGAACATTTGGTGTGTCGCGTAAATCTATGATGAAGATATTTATTTTGTCTGGAACATCTATTGGGATTATAGGTGCAACATTTGGAACTTTGTTGGGGGTGGTTATAGCGATATATATTGAACCAATAAGAAAGTTTTTCCAATTTGTGACAGGACATGATTTGTTTCCTGCTGAATTATATTCTTTGTCAGAATTGCCTTCTAAA
>Ga0310696_10005315_pt1 | contig 15580 bp, 17 predicted proteins | sample AusTroGonzalo_MG_4_FD_203885 | JGI IMG/M metagenome (GOLD analysis project Ga0310696, IMG submission 203885) | Bovine rumen microbial communities from tropical cattle in Woodstock, Queensland, Australia - Gonzalo_02 (v2) (version 2) | ecosystem: Host-associated > Mammals > Digestive system >...
AACCGGATTCAAATGTAAGAAAAAATTTTAAAAAGTCAAGATATTTTGCTGAAAAAATGTCAGCGTTTTTGACAAAATGTCTTGATTATCAGGCATTTAAATGTAGTTTTGCGCCAAATTGTCGCAGTATGGCAGGTGGTCTGCGAATTGTAAGCATGTAAGTCGTCCCCCGGACGGGACGAAAGAAAAAAGTTCAACCATATTTAAAATGATAGGAGATTTGATTATGTATCCCGCAAGAAGAAACCAGGCTTGGATTCCGAGCGTTTTTGGAGATCTGTTCGACGATTTCGCCGTGATGCCCGCGAAGCAGTTCGCTTCCCCGGCCGTCAACATCAAGGAAACCGACAAGGCTTTCGAGATTGAAATTGCGGCCCCGGGCATGACCAAGGAAGATTTCGCGATCCGCGTCGACAACGACGAGGAACTGGTGATCGCCTTGGAGAAGAAGCATGAGAACAAGGAGGAGCGCAAAGGTGAGAACTACCTGCGCCGCGAGTTCTCCTACGCATCCTACCACCAGGCCTTCACGCTGCCCGACAACATCGACGTCGAGAACATCAAGGCCACGATGACCAACGGCATCCTGGGCATCGAACTGCCCAAGAAGACCCCGGACAAGCAGATTCCCGCGTCGCGCCACATCGCGATCGCATAAGGCACAGGCCTTCGGATAGAGAGAGACTGCCGCGGTTATTTCCGCGGCAGTCTTTTTTATTTTGTAAAAATAAATCCTTACCTTCGTGTTCTAAACACATGCTGTCATGACCAGACTTATATCCATCCTGCTCGCCGCCGCCGTCGCCGGCTGCACCGCGCAGCAATTCCCCTACCCTGTGGAATCCTTCGGGACGCCCTCCGGCGACCAGCTTGAGATCACCATGATCCATCATGGCTCCATCGCCCTGAGCTACAAGGGCTTCAACATCCAGATCGACCCGGTGATGCAGATGGGCGAGCTGCAGGTGGACTATTCCGTCTTCCCCAAGGCCGACTGCATCCTCGTGACCCACGAACACGGCGACCACCTCGACCCGGCCGCCATCGAGTTCCTCTCCAAGGAGGACACGCGGGTGCTCCTCAACCCCGCCTCGCAGGAGAAGCTGGGCAAGGGCGAGGCCGTCTCCAACGGCGACACGCTCCGCGTCGGCCCCGTCGGCATCATCGCCGTCCCGGCCTACAACATTACCGAAGACCATATGCAGTTCCACCCCCAGGGGCGGGACAACGGCTATATCCTGGACTTTGACGGTTTCCGCGTGTACGTGTCCGGCGACACGGAGGACATCGACGAGATGGCCGGCTTCGGCCCGCTGGACGTCGCCTTCCTCTCCGCCAACCAGCCGTACACGATGACGACCACGCAGTGCGTCGAGGCCGCCATGACGCTGAGCCCGAAGGTCCTCGTCCCCTACCACCTCTCGAACACCGACACGCAGGAGATCAAGGACGTCCTGGACTCCAACGATTCCGGCATCCAGATTCTTCTCTTCGAAGAACTGAGATAATGAAGACGGGCCTGATCGTCGCCATGTCCTCGGAATACGAGGCGCTCCGCCGGGCCGGGATTTCCGGTGCGGTGCAGTCCGGCATCGGCAAGGCCGAGGCCGCCCGCACCGCGACGGAGATGATCCTGCGCGACCGTCCGGACTGCATCATCAATTCCGGCTGCGCCGGCGGCATCGCCCCCGACCTCAGGGTCTTCGACATCGTGGTCGGCGCGCAGACCGCCTACCACGACGTGTGGTGCGGCGAGGGCAACCTCCCCGGCCAGGTCCAGGGTCTGCCGCAGCGCTTCGACGCCGATCCGGCGCTGCTGCGCGCGGCGCTCGCCCTGCCGGCGGAGCGGCCGCTCCACAGCGGGCTCATCTGCTCCGGCGACCAGTTCCTCACCGGCGCCGCCGACGACGCCCGCATCCTCGGCATCTATCCCGACGCGCTGGCCGTCGACATGGAGTCGGCCGCCATCGCCCAGGTCTGCAGGCACTACGGCGTGCCCTTCCTGAGCTTCCGCCTGATCAGCGACGCCCACCACGCCGAGGACGGCTCGGAGGCCTCCTATAATGATTTCTGGAAGACCCTCGCCGACAACTCCTTTTCTTTCCTGAAGAACTTGATCGACAATCTATGACGGAAAAACGACAGGAAGCCGACCTGGCCGAAGTGCTGGAAGTAGCAGCCGAAGCGGGGCACATCCTGCTGGAGAACGGCGCCGAGATTTCGCGCGTCGAAGATATTATGTCCCGCATCGCGTCGCATTTCGGCGTCGATTCCGGGAGTTTCTTCGTGCTCAGCAACGGCATCTTCACCACCGGCTCGGTAGACAAGGTCCGCCAGGACGGCGGCCAGGCGCAGACCTACGCCAACGTGGAGTTCATCCCCATCCGCGGTATCCAGCTGTCCAAGGTCATCGCCGTCAACCGCCTGAGCTACGACATCGCCTACGGCATCTGCACGCTCGAGCAGGCCCGCGAGCGCCTGCACCTCATCCGCGTCTCCGCCCCCAAGCCGAACTGGGAGCAGATCCTGGGCTCCGCCCTCGGCGCCGCCGGCTTCTGCGCCGTGTTCGGCGGCGGCTGGATGGACTGCGCCGCCGCCTTCGCGGTGGGCGCGCTCCTGTACACCTATATCCTCTTCGTCAGCGGCCGCTACCTGTCCAAGATCGTGGGCGGCGTGAGCAACGCCCTGCTGGCCACCTTCCTCTGCCTGCTCTTCCACCGCATCGGCTTCGGCGAGAGCCTCAGCAACATGATCATCGGCGCCATCATGCCGCTGGTCCCCGGCGTTCCCTTCGTGAACGGCGTCCGGGACCTCGCGAATTCCGACTACATCGCCGGCCTGACGCGTCTGACCGACGCGATGCTGGGCTTCATGTGCATCGCGCTCGGAGTGGCCTTCAGCTTCATGCTGGACGGCTGGTTCTTCGACGGCAGGGTCGTGCTGGAGGGCATGAGCGTCAGTCCGGCCACCGCCGGGCTGCTCACCCAGACGGTCGCGGCCTTCGTGGGCACGCTCGCCTTCGCCGACCTCTTCGGCGTGCCGCGGGCGCAGTACCTGACCGCCGGCCTGGTCGGCGCCATCGGCTGGTGCGTGTACCTGGTGCTGGTGCGCTTCCTGGCCGTCACACCCGTCATCTCCGTCATCCTGGCGTCCGTCCTGATCTGCGCGCTGGCCCGCTTCGCGGCCATCGACCATAAATGCCCCGCCCAGGTCTTCCTGCTCTGCGGCATCTTCCCGCTGGTGCCGGGAGCCGGCATCTTCTGGTGCACCTACTACCTGGTCTCCGGACAGCTCGCGGAGTCGCTCACGAGCGGCTTCGGCGCCGCCAAGGTGGCCGCGGCCATCGTGCTCGGCATCATCCTGACCATGGAACTGCCCCAGCGCCTCTTCTCCGGCAAGAAACCCAGAAAAGAACGTTCCGTCCACTGAATCCGTGATCCGCAATATCTTCTTCGACTTCGACGGCACCCTGGCTGACACCAGCCAAGGCATCGTCCGCTGCACGCAGGCCACCCTGCAGGAAATGGGCCTGCCCGCCTCCACGCCGGAGCGCATCCGCTCCACCATCGGCCTGCCCCTCGGGCACTGCTTCGCCCGCGGTACGGACACGCCGCCGGAGCGCGTGGACGAGGCCTGCGCCGTCTACCGGCGCCTGTTCGGCGACATCGCCGTGCCCTGCATCACCCTCTTCCCCGGCGTGAAGGAAGGCCTCGCCGAGCTGCATGCGGCCGGGCTGCGCCTCGCCATCTGCACCTCGCGCAGCAGCGCCTCGCTCCACACCCTGATCCGCATGCTGGAGGTGGAGCCGTACTTCTGCGCGCTCACCAACAACGAGGACGTCAAGCATCCCAAACCCGCCCCGGACCTGGCGCTCCTGCTGCTGGAGCGGCTCGGCGCGCGGCCGGAGGAGTCGCTGGTCGTCGGCGACACCGTCTTCGACCTGCAGATGGGCCGCGGCGCCGCCTGCCACACCTGCGGCGTGACCTGGGGCAACCAGGACCGCGCGCAGCTCCAGACGGCCGGCCCCGACTGCATCATCGACGATTTCCGCGAACTTTTCCTATATTTGCGTAAAGCAGAAACGCTATGACCCGGCTACCTGAATTCACCCCCTTCGGGGACTACACCGTGCACCGCTTCATCAAGGCGGGCCTCTACAACGACAGCTACATCGTGAAAGATGCTGAAGGCAAGCCCTTCTTCATGAAGTTCTTCGATGTGTCGCGCATGCCCGACAAGATGCTGCAGGACGGCGTCGTGGAGGAGATCGTCCAGTGCCGGGGCATCGCCCACCCGGGCATCATCCGCTACGTCGCGGACGGTTCCGGCAAGATCAACGGCAAGGAATTCCAGTACCTGGTCACCTACTTCTTCGAAGGGAAGCTCCTGTCGGAGGTCCTGCGCGAAGGGCGCAGGTTCACGGCCGCCGAAGCCAAGGGCATCCTTATCCCCATCCTTGAGGCGCTCGTGTACCTGCACGACGAGCTGGACCTGAACCACAACGACCTCACCCCGCGCAACATCCTGCTGGAGTCCGGTCCGGAAGGCGTCACGCCCAAGATCATCGACCTGGGCCACACGTACGGCGACATCAGCGGCGCGGTCCCCTTCCCGATGGAGGACCTCAACCCCTTCTACATGGCGCCGGAGGCCCTGATGGGCACCTTCAACGAGAAAAGCGACATCTTCTCCCTCGGGGCCATCCTCTACGCCATGCTCACGGGCCAGGAGCCCTGGCACTGCCACATCGGCGCGCATGATTCCTTCTATTCCAAGAAGATCAGCGTCGGCCGCGCGCGCCAGAACGCGCTGGAGTATCCGAAGGGCGCGACCTACGACCCGGAGCTGGACGCCGTCATCGGCGCCTGCCTGAACTTCGACCCGGCGCAGCGCCCGGACGCCTCCGTGCTGCTGAAGACCCTCACGGAAGACTTCACCCCCGGGGAGATCACCCTCCGGGAGGACAGCGCCCCCCAGCCGGACCCGGCGCAGCCGCCCGCAGCCGAGCAGCGCGAGGACCAGATCTCGCTGCAGGCGCAGCGGAACCGGAAGGGACATGGCGGCTTCGCCGACGTGGCGGGCATGGAGGAGCTCAAGCAGGAGCTGCTGCGGCGCGTGATCTGGGTCCTGCAGGACAAGGAAAAGGCCGCCAAGTACCGCCTGCTGCCGCCCAACGGCATGCTGCTCTACGGCCCTCCGGGCTGCGGCAAGACCTTCTTCGCCAAGAAATTCGCCGAGGAATCGGGCTTCAACTACTACCTCGTGAACGGTTCCGACCTCGGCAGCACCTATATCCACGGCACCCAGGGCAAGATCGCCGACCTCTTCAAGAAGGCCGCCGAGAACGCCCCGTCCGTGATCTGCTTCGACGAATTCGACTCCTTCGTCCCGGCCCGCGGGTCGGATTCCGCGCGCAACCGCGCGGAGGAGGTGAACGAATTCCTCTCCCAGCTGAACAACTGCGCCGAGCGGGGTGTCTTCGTAATCGGCACCACCAACCGCATCGACATGATCGATCCCGCCGTGCTCCGCAAGGGGCGCATGGACCTGAAATACGAGATCCCGGCCCCGGACCCCGAGACGCGCCGGGCCATGTTCGCCCTGCACCTGAAGGGGCGGCCCACCTCCGAGGACATCGACCTGAACCGCCTCGCCCTCCTGTCCGACGGCTACGCCTCGTCCGACATCGCCTTCGTCGTGAACGAGTCGGCGATGGTGGCGGCGCTCGCCGACGAACCCATCTCGCAGCACATCCTGGAGGAATCCCTCCGCTGCAATCCTTCTTCCCTCGCGGCCCCGAAACGGCCCAAGATCGGCTTTGACAGTTAATAACACCGGAATATGAAAAAGAGCGAATTCGAGCAGTACGCCACCCTGGGACGCGGCGTCAATTCCCAGACCCTGCGGGACTATCAGTCCGCGGTCAACGCCTACATCAACCCCACCATCATCGAAGAGCGCCCCCTGAACGTGGCCTCGATGGACGTGTTCAGCCGCCTGATGATGGACCGCATCATCTTCCTCGGCGTCGGCATCAACGACGACGTGGCCAACATCATCATCGCCCAGCTCCTCTTCCTGTCCTCCACCGACCCGGCCAAGGATATCTCCCTGTATATCAACACGCCCGGCGGACAGGTCTCCAGCGGCCTCGCCATCTACGACACCATGCAGCTGATCCAGCCCGACGTGGCCACCATCTGCACCGGCATGGCCGCCTCGATGGGCTCCGTGCTGCTCTGCGCCGGCACGAAGGGCAAACGCTCCGCCCTGCCCCACTCGCGCGTGCTCATCCACCAGCCGCTCGGCGGCGCCGAGGGACAGGCCTCCGACATCCTCATCGCCGCCAAGGAGATCGAGAAGACCCGCCAGGAGCTCATCTCCATCATCGCGCAGCACAGCGGCCAACCCTACGACAAAGTGTTCGCCGACGCCGACCGCGACTTCTGGATGACCGCCGAGGAGGCACGCCAATATGGCATGGTGGACAAGATACTGAGCAAGAAATAGCGGGGACGGCTTGCATTTTTAAAATATTTAGGTAACTTTGCAAAAGTATGACCCAACTGCGCGCATATCACCATCACCACCGAATCTGAGGATCCGGTAGGTCGTCGTGTGCGTGCATGTTGCGTTGAGAGAGGCTTGCCGGAGGATCCGGGAAGCCTTTTTTGTGTTAGTAGTATAAGAATATGATAAGATTAGCCATCCAATCCAAGGGCCGTCTGAACGAAGACAGCACCGCCCTGCTGCGCGAGATCGGAATCGACATCGACGATTCGCGCCGGAAATTCCTGTCCCAGGCGCCCAATTTCCCCCTGGAGCTCCTGTATATGCGCGACGACGACATCCCGCAGGTCGTCTCCAGCGGCACGGCGGGCCTCGGCATCGTCGGCCTCAACGAGGTCGAGGAGCGCGGCTTCGACGTGCAGATCGTCAAGAAACTCGGCTTCGGCGCCTGCCGCATCTCGCTGGCCGTGCCCAAGACCGTGGCCTACGACGGACCGCAGTGGTTCGCCGGCAAGCGTATCGCCACCTCCTATCCCCGCATCCTGAAGAAATGGCTGGACGCGCAGGGCATCGAGGCCCGGATTGAGGTGATCACGGGCTCCGTGGAGATTGCCCCCGCCGCCGATATCGCCGACGCCATCTTCGACATCGTCTCCTCCGGCGGCACGCTCGTGTCCAACGGCCTGGTGGAGGTGGAGAAGGTCTTCTGGTCCGAGGCCGTGCTCATCTCGAACGGCCAGCTCAGCCCCGACCAGCAGGAAATCCTGGACGAGATGCTCTTCCGCATCGATTCGGCCATGGTCAGCCGCCGCAAGAAATACATCCTGATGAACCTGCCACAGGCCTCCGTGGAGGAAGCGACGAGGATCCTTCCCGCCATGCGCAGCCCGACCGTGATGCCGCTCGCCGCCGAAGGCTGGTGCTCCATGCACTCCGTCGTGGACGAGGACGACCTCTGGGACAAGATCCGACAGCTCAAGGCAATCGGCGCCGAGGGCATCCTGGTGCTGAATATCGACAAAATCATTCCGTAAACCATGCTGGAAAGCTATATCAACCCTTCCCGGGAGCAGTGGGATGCGCTTTGCACCCGCCCGTCGAGCAGCAATCCGGTGGTCCGCGAGCGCGTGGAGAAGATCCTCCAGCGCGTGCGCGAACAGGGCGACGACGCCCTCCGGGCCCTCTCGGAGGAGATCGACGGCCGTCCGCTGGACGCCATCGAAGTGACGCCGGAAGAAGTGAGCGAAGCGCAGGCGAAAGTCGGCGACGCCGTCAAGCGCGCCGTGGCGCAGGCGGAAGCCAACATCTGCGCCTTCCATGAGGCCCAGCGCCCGCGGGAGGTCAGCGTGGAGACGGCCCCCGGCGTGCGCTGCGTCCAGCGTCCCGTGCCCATCGGGCGCGTGGGCCTCTACATTCCCGGCGGCACCGCCCCCCTCTTCTCCACCGTGCTGATGCTGGCCGTGCCGGCCGCCATCGCCGGCTGTCCGGAAGTGGTGCTCTGCACCCCCGCCGGCAAGGACGGGAAGGTGAACGCGGAAGTGCTCTACACCGCCGCCTACTGCGGCGTGAAGCGGATTTTCAAGCTGGGCGGCGCCCAGGCCGTGGCCGCCATGGCCTACGGCACGCAGAGCGTCCCGAAGGTCGACAAGATCTTCGGTCCCGGCAACCAATACGTCACCACCGCCAAGCAGCTGCTGTCCGCCGGCACGGTGGCCATCGACATGCCGGCCGGCCCGTCCGAGGTCATGGTCGTCACCGACGGCTCCTCCCCGGCCTCCTTCGCTGCCGCCGACCTGCTCTCGCAGGCGGAGCACGGCGCCGACAGCCAGGTCATGCTGGTCTGCACGGATGAGCAGACGGCCGAGGCCGTCCGCGCGGAAGTGGAGCGGCAGACCCGCCTGCTGCCCCGCGAGGACTTCGTGCGGCAGGCCCTCGACAAGAGCCGCTGCGTCGTGTTCACCGACGAGGACGAGCGCATCGCCTTCGCGAACGCCTACGCCCCGGAACACCTCATCCTCCTGCTGCAGGACGCCTGGGCGTTCGCGGACCGCGTCACGGCGGCCGGCAGCGTCTTCGTGGGCGCTTGGACGCCGGAAAGCGCGGGCGACTACGCCTCCGGCACCAACCACACCCTGCCCACCTGCGGCTGGGCCCGCTCCTTCAGCGGGGTCAACCTGGACAGCTACTACCGCAAGATGACCTTGCAGGAACTCACCCCGGAAGGCCTGCGCGGCCTCTCGGAAACCATCGTCACGATGGCCGAGGCGGAGGGTCTCCAGGCCCACGCCAACGCCGTCAAAATCCGACTCGGAGATGAATAAGATCGAAGCGCTCGTACGTCCGAACATCCGCGCCCTCTGCCCGTACAGCACGGCGCGCGACGAATATAAGGGTTCGCTTGGCATCTTCCTCGATGCCAACGAAAGCCCCTACCCCACCGGCTGGAACCGCTACCCGGATCCGCACCAGAAGGCCCTCAAGGCCAAGCTGGCCGCCATCAAGGGCGTCCCGGCGGAGTGCCTGTTCCTGGGCAACGGCAGCGACGAGGCCATCGACCTGATGTTCCGCATCTTCTGCACACCGGGGGTGGACAACGCCGTCGCGATCGACCCCAGCTACGGCATGTACAACGTCGCGGCCGACATCAACGACATCGAGATGCGGCGCGTGCCCCTCGGGCCGGAGTTCTCCCTCCCTTCGGAGGCCCTGCTGGCCGCGGCGGACGCGAACACCAAGCTGCTCTTCCTCTGCAGCCCCAACAACCCTTCGGGAAACGCCTTCCCGACCGCGGAGCTGGAGGCGCTGATCCGGGCGTTCCCCGGCATCGTGGTGCTGGACGAGGCCTACGCCGACTTCAGCGCGAAAGGCAGCCTGCGCGGCAGCCTGGCCGAATTCCCCAACCTCGTCATCTTCCAGACGCTGTCCAAGGCCTACGGGCTCGCGGGGCTGCGCCTGGGCATGGCCTTCGCCAGCCCCTACATCATCCGGCTGATGTCGATGGTCAAATACCCCTACAACATCAACCAGTCCACCCAGCAGCTCGTGTCCGCGGCGCTGGACAAGCCCGTCGACGGCCAGGTGGCCGAGATCGTGGCCCAGCGCGGGCGCGTCGCAGCGGCGCTCCCCGCCTTCGGCTTCGTGCGCCGCGTCTATCCCAGCGACGCCAACTTCCTGCTGGTGCAGGTGGACGACGCCGACGCGCTCTACGCGCACCTGATCGCCGACGGCATCATCGTGCGCAACCGCAACCGCGTGACCGGCTGCGCGGGCTGCCTTCGCATCACCGTCGGACTCGCGTCCGAGAACGACAAACTGCTACAATCCCTCCAAGCATATGAAAAAGGCGATATTCATCGATAGGGACGGCACCCTGCTGTGCGAACCCGCCGACGAGCAGATCGACGCCCTGGACAAGGTCGTCTTCGTGCCCGGCGCCATCTCCGGCCTGAAGGCCCTGACGGGCCTGGGCTACGAACTCGTCATGGCCTCCAACCAGGACGGACTCGGCACGCCCGCCTTCCCGGAAGAGACCTTCTGGCCTGCCCAGAAGCTGCTCCTGCACACGCTGGAGGGCGAGGGCGTCGTCTTCGACGACATCCTCATCGACCCGTCCATGCCGGCCGACAAGTCCCCGAACCGCAAGCCCGGCACGGGCATGTTCGGCAAGTACCTCGACGGCTCCTACGACCTCGCCGCGAGCTGGGTCGTCGGCGACCGCGAGACGGACCGCCAGCTGGCGGAGAACCTGGGCGCGCAGGCGCTCCTGGTGGGCGAAAAGAGCTGGGCGGAGATCGCCGAGACCATCCGCAGCAGCGCGCGCAGCGCCACCGTGGCCCGCAAGACGCGGGAGACCGACATCTACGTCCGCGTGGACCTGGACGGCAAGGGTCCGTCCGGCGTGGACACCGGCCTGAAGTTCTTCGACCACATGCTCTCGCAGCTCATCACCCACGGCGGCATCGCCCTGGAGATCCGCTGCAAGGGCGACCTGGAGGTGGACGAGCACCACACCATGGAGGACGTGGGCATCGCCCTCGGCGACGCCCTGCGCCAGGCCCTGGGCGACAAGCGCGGCATCGGGCGCTACGGCTTCGCCCTGCCCATGGACGAGAGCCGCGCCATCACGCTGCTGGACTTCGGCGGCCGGAGCGAGCTCGTCTGGGACGTGACCTTCACCCGCGAATACGTGGGCGACGTGCCCACGGAGATGTTCAAGCACTTCTTCAAGTCGCTCTCCGACGCCATGCGCGCCAACCTCTACGTGCAGGCGCGCGGCGAGAACAACCACCACCTGGCCGAAGCCGTCTTCAAGGCCTTCGCCCGCTCGCTGAAGCAGGCGGTGCGCCGCGACGTGTTCAGCTACGACCTCCCTTCAAGCAAAGGACTGCTATGATCGCCATCATCGACTACGACGCCGGCAACATCCGTTCGGTCGGCAACGCCCTGCAGCGCCTGGGCGCGGAATACGAACTCACCGCGGATCCCGCCCGGATCCTCGCGGCCGACAAGGTCATCCTGCCCGGCGTGGGCAACGCCGCCGAGGCGATGGCCAGCCTGCAGGCGCGCGGCCTGTGCGAGCTCGTCAAGAGCCTGCGCCGGCCGGTGCTGGGCATCTGCGTGGGCATGCAGCTGATGTGCCGCGACTCCGAGGAGGGGCCGACGCAGTGCCTGGGTCTCTTCGACGCCCACGTGCGCCGCTTCCAGGAGGCGCCGGACGCCAAGGTGCCGCACATGGGCTGGAACGCCATCGGCAACCTGGACAGCAAGCTGTTCAAGGGCATGGAGGGCGGTAGCTTCGTCTATTTCGTGCATTCCTACTACCCGGGGCTGTGTCCCGACACCATCGCGACCTGCCGGCACGGGGAGCAGCTGTTCAGCGCTGCGCTCAAATATGAGAATTTCTACGGTACGCAGTTTCATCCGGAGAAGAGCGGCTCCGTCGGAGCGGCCATTCTCCAGAATTTCCTTGCCCTATGATCCAGATCATCCCTGCCATCGACCTCATCGACGGACGCTGCGTGCGCCTGACGCGCGGCGACTACCTGCAGAAGAAAGTGTATGACGGCTCCCCCGTCGACATCGCGCGCAGCTACGCCGACGCCGGCGTGAAGCGCATCCACGTCGTGGACCTGGACGGCGCCAAAGCCGGCGAACCCCGGAACCTGAAGACCCTGGAGGCCATTGCCGGGGCGGTGTCCTGCGAGATTGAATGGGGCGGCGGCCTCGGCAGCGACGAGGCCCTGCAAGGCGCCTTCGGCGCCGGCGCCACGCACGCCATCATCGGCAGCGTGGCCGCCCAGCATCCGGAGTGCTTCGACGCCTGGCTCAAGCAGTACGGCGCCCGGATGATCCTGGGCGCGGACGTGCGCGACGAGCGCATCGCCATCGCCGGCTGGCAGGACTCGGTGGCCCTCGGCATCGAGGACCTCGTGTCGCGTTTCCAGCCGCTGGGCCTGCAGGAGTGCATCGTCACGGAGATCTCCCGCGACGGCATGCTGCAGGGACCGGCCGCGAGCCTCTACGTGCGGCTGCAGCGCCAGTTCCCGGAACTGAGCTTCACCGTGAGCGGCGGCATCTCCGGCATGACGGACATCCGCATGCTGGACGCCCTGCACCTGCACAAGGTCATCGTGGGCAAGGCCATTTATGAGAACCACATCAGTCTGGAAGATATCAAGTCATGGTCGCAAAGCGCATCATCCCCTGCCTCGATGTAAAGGACGGGCAGGTCGTCAAGGGCATTAACTTCGAGGGGCTCCGCGAGGTCGGGGACGCCGTCGAGATGGGCGTGAAATACTCCCGGGACGGCGCCGACGAGCTGGTCTACCTCGACATCAGCGCCACCCAGGAGGGGCGGCGCACCTTCGCCGCGCTCGTGGAGCGCATCGCCCTGGGGATCGACATCCCCTTCACCGTCGGCGGCGGCATCGGCAGCATCGAGGATGCGGCGCGCCTGCTGGACGCCGGAGCGGACAAGATTTCCGTGAACAGCGCCGCCATCGCGGATCCCTCGCTGATCGGGCGCATCGCCGGGAAATACGGCAGCCAGTTCGTCGTGGTGGCGATCGATGCCAAGTGCATCGACGGGCGCTGGACCTGCACGACCCACGGCGGCAAGCGCCTGACGGACGTGGAGCTCTTCTCCTGGGCCCGGGAGGCGCAGGAGCGCGGTGCGGGCGAGATCCTCTTCACCTCGATGGACCATGACGGCACCTGCAGCGGCTACGCCGACGCGGTCTACGCGCGCCTCGCGGACGAACTCACCATCCCGGTGATCGCCTCGGGCGGCGCCGGCTCCGTGGAGGACATCCGCCGCGTGCTGACCGAAGGCCGCGCCGACGCCGCCCTCGCCGCCAGCATCTTCCACTACGGACAGATTCCCATCCCCACCCTCAAACAGGCGCTCCGCGCCGCAAACGTCAATGTCAGAATGTAGTATTCGTCAGGTCCTTCCTGCCTCCGGTTGCCGTCGCTTCGCGACCCCTCCCACTTCGTGGGCCCCTCCCTCTTACGGAGCCGAGGGTGGCTACGGGCCCCGGAGGCAGAAGGACCTGACGAACAATTTATTATTGAAATATGAAATTTGCTGATTTTAAATTAGATAAGACTGGTGATGGTTTATTACCGGTTATTGTGCAGGATGCGTGTACCCTGAAGGTGCTGATGCTGGGATATATGAATCAGGAGGCGTTCGAAAAGACGGTGGACACCGGGCTGGTGACCTTCTGGTCCCGCAGCCGGCAGACGCTCTGGACCAAGGGCGAGACCAGCAACAATTTCCTCCACGTGGTCGAAATGTTCGGGGACTGCGACGCCGACACGCTGCTGATCAAGGCGCGCCCGGACGGCCCCACCTGCCACCGCGGCACCACGGCCTGCTTCGACACGCCGGAGGACGAGGGTTTCATCCGCACCCTGGCCGGGGTCGTGGCCGACCGCCACGCCAAGATGCCCGAGGGCTCCTATACCACCAAGCTCTTCATCAAGGGTCCCAAGGCCATCGGCAAGAAGGTGATCGAAGAAGCCGGCGAAGCGGTCATCGAGGCCGTTGACGGCAATCGTGACCGCTTCGTCTACGAGGCTTCCGACCTCATCTATCACCTGCTGGTCCTGCTCGAGCAGCAGGGCGTCAGCCTGGCCGACCTCGAGCGCGAACTCGCCTTCCGGCACCGCTAGGCCCTGGTCTTCTTTTCTCCGAAGACACACCAGCGGACGAAGGGGATCCGGTGCAGGATCCCGTACAGCAGCGGAGAAAGCGTGAAGACGGCCACCGTCAGGATCACATACATCGCCGCCGGCGGCAACTGGGTATACATCTTCATCATGTAGCCCAGGCTGGCGATCACCAGGTAGTGCACGATATAGAGTCCGAAACTGCTGCGCTTCATGTAGCCGGCGAACTTGCCCGTGCGGTCGAATTTGGCGTTGAACCATCCCATCAGGGCCAGGCAGGCCAGCCAGCCGTAGAGGCAGTTCAGCGGCGTGCCCATGTACTCCGCCGAGGTGTTGTTCTGACCGAAGGTCGTGACGGTCAGCGCAGCGCCCGCGACCACGGCGCATCCCAGCAGCGGCTTCCAGGCGTTCTTCACCTTCTCCTGCACCTCGTCATGCGAGAAGACGAACCAGCCCAGCAGGAAGCAGATCAGGTAGAAGACCGGCTTGTACAGATTATACAAACCGTCCAGCGACTCCGGACGCGGGTTCCGGATCAGCGTCTGCTCACCCAGCCAGAAGAGCACGCCCAGCATGATGATCCAGACGATGTTCGCCTTGCCGCACAGATTCCAAAATTTATCCTTTTTGTCCAGCGCGCGGACGAGCAGCAGGACCAGCGAGAGCAGCCACAGCAGCTGGATGAACCAGAGCGGACCTATGCCGCTGACCGCCATGATCCCGTATTTCACGAAACCGGGAATTCCCTCGAAGACCCCGGCCCGGTCGGCCACGACCGTGTTGAAGTAGCCCACCATCCAGTGGAAGACGAACAGGCCGATGGTGCCCGGCACCAGCAGCTTGCGCGTGCGGGCCCTGAACCATTCCCCGGCGCTCTTGCGCTGCAGCGCGTAGCGGGCGCTGATGCCGGCCAGGATGAAGAGCAGCGGCATGAACCACGGGTACAGGACATACATCACGACATCCTGATACTGAGGACAATCCGGATACTCGCCAAAACCTCCGATTCCGCCGAAGACGTCCTTGTTGTTATAGAAGTAGATGACGTGGTAGAACAGCACCAGGAGCACCGTCACCCAGCGCAGGTTGTCGATCCAATGCTTTCTCATTTCGTAAGGCCCTCCATTGCCTGGTCTATGACCGCCTGGAAAATTTCCGTTTTCAGCAGGGCCATGCCCTTCTGGTCTCCCAGCAGCATCAGGGCGTCGCCCGGTTCAATCCCATAAACGTTGCGCGCGTCCTTGGGGATGACGATCTGTCCCTTGTCCCCCACCTTCACCACGCCGAAGATGTATTTTCCGTCTTTCTCTTGCATTTGTAGGAAAAGTTAGAAATTTCCCACAAATATAACATTTTTTTTAAAAAAAGACTACTGTGGTTGAATCTCTCCACAGTAGTCGCAGATTACGATGACGGTGTACAGCTTGTTGCGGGAGAGGAGTTTCAGGTAACTTTTCATAACAGCTCTGTTTTCGTCACCCCCTTCTTGACAGGGAATCTGCGATTGCTTATATTTGTAGAGGTTCTTAAATTGAAGGATATGAGTGAAGATTTGATTCTTGTGCAGAACCTCATCTATGAGGTAAGAGGGAAAAAGGTAATGCTGGACTTTGATCTGGCAAGGTTGTATCAGGTAGAAACTCGCGTACTAAACCAATCGGTCAAAAGAAATCTGAAAAGATTCCCCCCGGATTTTATGTTCCAGTTGACTGCTGAAGAGTGGGCTGGGAACTCATCACAAATTGTGATGACATCCAATAGACCGAAGTCTGCGCCACCTTTTGCCTTCACGGAGCAGGGAGTAGCCATGCTTTCAGGCCTCCTGAAAAGCGATGTCGCTATCGCCGCGAACATTGCTATTATGCGAGCTTTCGTGCAGGTGAGAGAATACCTTATG
>Ga0310696_10005316_pt1 | contig 15578 bp, 11 predicted proteins | sample AusTroGonzalo_MG_4_FD_203885 | JGI IMG/M metagenome (GOLD analysis project Ga0310696, IMG submission 203885) | Bovine rumen microbial communities from tropical cattle in Woodstock, Queensland, Australia - Gonzalo_02 (v2) (version 2) | ecosystem: Host-associated > Mammals > Digestive system >...
TGGTCTCAATGCCGTTCTTGATGGTGTAGGGGTAGTCGTTCTCAGCGTAGATATACTCGCCGACGGCCGAAACGGCAAGGGTGGGCGAGAGGTGCTGCTCGTAGCGCAGGAAGGGCGACGTGTAGCCAAAGGAGCCGGCTTTGAGCTGGGCGGTCAGGTGGGGCTTGAAGGTCGACGGAGAACCGCCGGGCGAGGTGACGGCGAGCGTCTGTATCTGCAGCGTGGCGGGTGTCGTGGCGTTGCGGGCGGGGATGAAGATGTCGCTGTTGTCGCCCACGACGAGCGCCAGGTGGTTGACGTTGTCGAGCGAATAGCGCGACAGGTCGATCTCGCCGCTCTGGCACTCCGACAGCAGCACGCCGTCGTACGAGACGCCCGTGTGCTTGGCGCCGAAGCCGCGTACGGAGACCGTCTTCATGCCACCGGCACCACCGTAGTCACGCAGTGTGATGCCTGGCAGACGATGTAGCGCATCAGCCATATCGACGACACCCTGAACGAGCATGTCGTGTCGGTCGAGCACGTGCATCGGGGCAGTACTCTTCATGGCGTGACTGTGACGGGTCTCTGTCACCGTCACCTCACGCAGCGTGTCGTTCAGCGTCGTCTGTGCCCATAGGCTAACAGCCGACAGCCATAGGCCAACAGCCAATGTCGTTCTTTTTTTTCTCATTTTTCCGAAACACCTATTCCTGGGCGTAACATCTAATTGTCGGCAGGCTTGACGCTTTGCGTCGAGCCCTGCCTGCGCTCGGCATAGCTGAAGCAAGCTTCGCTCTGCTCTCGCTTTCGGCAGGTCTTCTGACTTTCCCCAGTCTGCTTTACCTTCCCGAATCCTCCTCCGTTTGTTCCCCTCTCCTTGGGGGAGGGGCGGGGTAGGGCTTTCAGTGGCGTTATACAAGCAGACCCCTTTAACGGGGATTACAGCTGCAGGTACAGTTCCGGACTTTCACCGGATTCCCTTTCATCACGGCGCCATACAGACACCTGATTGCCTATTGGCGAACATCGTCACGACTCAGCCAAACGTGCTAGCACGATGGCGTTTGCTGCTCCGATGCTTGCCTTTTCGGCTGCAAATATACAACATTTTTCTCATAAATGACCAAATATAAAGGAAAAAACTTATTTGCCTGCGAATTATTTCTGAATAACGTGTATACACCTCACATACACCTATGACAGCCCTGAAACACCGATGTACAAAGAGCTAAAGACACGGGAGGTGTCTTGCTGACACCTCCCGTCTACCTCCCGTTTTTGATGAACACCTCTTGTCGTCTGTTGAATATTATTGTATTGTCATTGACTAATTGTTAACTGGACGTGTAATTAATTCTCTATCAACCACCTACACTTATTGCCAATTACCTTACTGTATCAACCTTTTCGTTCTCATTCTCTTCAAGTATGAAAGGAATTACCAATGTCCACGACGGTGTTTCAAATGTCTTGCCATACTTGTTCTTCCTTGGAACAAATTGCGGCATTTTACTGACGATACGTAGTGCCTCACGGTCTAACGAGGGTGAAACGCTTCTGGCAACTTTGGATTTGACAATATTACCCTGAGCGTCTATTCTGCAGAGAACGACGACGTTGTCCGGAAGAACTGGATGGTTTTGCGAAAAAGCCTCGAGAAATTTACAAGAGGGGCTGAGTATTGCGCAATACTCGCCGAGTATTGTTCAAAAGTCAACGAGATACGCTCCTATCTCATTGAGATACGCGCGTAACTCAGCGAGATAGGATTGTTTCTCATAGAGAAACAAATGAAACTCATGGAGTATTTCCGTAAACTCATGGAGTATTTCCGTAAACTCATGGAGTATTTCCGTAAACTCACGGAGTATTATCCGAAGATGGTACTATTTCGTGTGGATATAGTGCAGACGGCCTTTGCCCTGATAGCTGACCGTTTTCTGCTTCTGCAGGTAATTCATCACCAAGTCGGATGTTGTCTTTTCGAGGACCTCCTCGGCCTTGGGGGCATACTTGCCGCCTTTGGCAATGACATAGGTGTTGGTGACAATGCGGTAGGTCTTCTTTTTGTTGAACGGCTTGCCGTCAGGTCCCAGCAGTGTTACCTTCAGAATGTCAGATGGATCGTTCTTGTCAACCAGGAGGTTGGCGCTCATGCCGCCAAGGTGTGGGAATTGGTAAACGTTCATGCGACTATAGTCCAGCAGGAATCGCTCCAGTTCGGCTCCCGTCATTGTCGTCAGTACAGCATTGTTGCCGAAGGGGTCGATTTCCAGTGCATCGTTGACGGTGATGTCGCCGGCCTTCATGCTACGGATGCGTATGCCACGATAGTTCATCAGGGCGATGTCGGCTCCCGTCTCGCTCATCAGGGCGTCGCATACCATCGTACCGATCTCGTTGCGCATCTCGAACGGTGTCTCAGCCTTAGCCAGCACTTGTTTGAAGTAGGGGTTGGCGTTGAACATGTTCACCATCGCATCGACCACCTTGTTCTTCTGCTTGTGGGAACCGACCATGAGGTATTCGGCAGTCTTGCCGACAACGCGACCGCTGTCGACAATCAGCGTGATATGCGTGGCCTGACTCAGCATATTACGGTTCTGAGTGATGAGTACGCCGTTGTGCAGCGGTTCCTCCTCAGAGAGCTGACGGTGGGTGTGTCCACCGACGATAAGGTCAAGCCAAGGACACTGCTCAGCCAGTTGGATGTCTTCCAGATAACCGGCGTGCGACAGCAAAATGGTGGCATCGCACTGACGGCTGAGCCACTCGTAGCGAGGAACAACGTCGAAAGGCGACTCAAAGTGCAGGCCTCGCAGACAGTTGGGGTGGGCATCGGGAGCTTTGTTGACACCATATTGCGTGATGCCGACAATGCCCACTTTCAGGCCGTCGACATCGAATAATTTATAAGGTATTGCGCGTATGCCCGTAGAGTCGTCGGCAGTCATGTTGGCACAGAGATAGGGGAACGTCGAGAGTGGACAAAGAGCAGCCAGCGAATTCACGTCGAACTCGTGATTGCCCAAAGCCGAGGCGTGGAAACCTATCTGGTTCATCAGCGCCACCATAGGGTAGCCCGAAGGCTGGTACATGTCGTTGATGGGGTTGCCCGTACGGTTGTCGCCAGCCGAGAGAATCAGTAGCGAGGGGTATAGTGAGCGCAGCGAGTCGGCAATGTCAGCCAGCTTCGGCATGGGGTCGATAGCACCGTGTGCATCGCAGACGGCGAGGATGTGAACCTCACGCTGCTGTGCAGGGACAACCGTCGTTAGTATCAGTAGAAATAGTATGAAAACAGTCCTTCTAAGCATGTCTTTTTTAGTTTCGGGGGTGCAAAGGTACAAAAAAATGTGGAAATAACCTGCATTTTCTTTAGAAAAGTGTCAAACGAAGTCTGCTTGGTGTTTTTTCTATCCTTATCATTTGTTAACAGACGTATCGGAGTTGCTATAAAATGTTAAGACTTGTATGTAAAATAACAATGTCTGTAATTATTTCTTAACTTTGTCGCCAATATGTGTGTATCTTAGCCTAAAACAGTTTTGATAACTCTTAATAAATTATTGTACATGAAAAAGCTATTTATCCTTGTTGCTATTGCAACAACCGTATCGCTCTATTCTTGTAAAGATGGTGCGAAGACTGGCGAAGCTGTCGCTCTGACAGACTCAACGCTCGTTGATGAACCCCTGGTAAACCAGGAAGTGGAGGACATGGTGTCCTTGATTAACAATGTGGCTGGCGTTCTCGACTCCATCCAAGTTCAGGAGAAGATGCTCTTCAAGGAGCAGGAGGGTGACTCGAAGGAGCAGGTGCTGGAGCGTCTGTCGGCCTTCAAGGACTTGTTGGCTCGCAAGCAGGCACAGATTAACCAGTTGTCGGGTGCCAACAAGTCGAACAAGCTGGCTGTCGCTAACCTGCAGAAGATGGTGGACTTCCTGAATCAGCAGCTGGAGGAAAAGACTGCCCGCATTGCCAAGCTGGAGGAACTGGTGGAGAAGAAGGACATCAGTATCTCTGAGTTGCGCTATGACCTCAACGAGCTGTCGGCTGAGTCGGAGTATCTGAAGGATCAGAACTACGAGCAGGACAAGCAGTTGAATGCTGTGTACTATATCGTGGCTGAGAAGAAGGAACTGAAGGAACTGGGTCTGTTGGAAGGCGGTGCTCTTGCCAAGAAGCGTGCCAACTATGCTAACATTGACCAGTCGAAGTTCACCAAGAAGGATATGCGTGGCCTTGAGACCCTCGTTATCGAGTCGAAGTCGCCGAAGCTCATTACGGCTAAGCCCGAATCGAGCTATGAGCTGACGAAGAACGACGATGGTACAACAACGCTGAAGATTATCGATGCCAAGGCATTCTGGGAGGCTTCTCCTTATCTGATTATCCAGAAGTAAGAACAATTCTATAACCTAAAAACGCTAAGTATTATGAAGAAAGTATTATTGTTGACAGCCCTTGCCGCTGTTAGTTTCTCTACGAATGTCTTTGCCCAGCAGGAAGACCCCGACAAGAACTATATCCGTAATTCGCTCTATATGATGAAGCTCGACGAGCCATGTCCGAAGGAGGATTATGCTGAGGCTTTCAAGATTATGAGCGCAACGTTCGATACCATTAACTTCGCCCGCAACTATGAGCGCTACAACGACTTCTCGCTGAAACAGCGTCGTATTGACCTCTCGAAACTGCCTACAGTGACGCAGGCCGAGAAGGATGCCGTTGGCAAGGAGTCGAAGCTTGATAAGATGACGGCTGACATTATGCGTCAGCAGGGATTGAAGAATTCGCTCAGCGAGGTGGAGTATGCTGCCCGTCTGCTGAAGTATTTCGAGCAGAACAAGTTCGCCCAGAATCTTGTGGCTAAGTGGCATGCAGCCCCCGATGCTCCTGAGGGAACAACGAAGTGGGACGAGAAACTGTCGGTCATCATGGAACTTGGTCTGAAGGGACTGAGCCAGGAGGCACTTGACAACGCTAAGGCTACCGAGAACCTGACGGCTGTTGTAGGTGGCGCAGAGAATAAACTGCTCTCTAACTCTTACATCTGCGTGAACCGCTATGGCTATATGGATGCCAAGGAAGTCGTGGCTCTGACTGGTGCCGTGCTTCAGGCAACACTTGGCGACAATGCTTTGGCACAGCTGGCCATCAAGAAGGGAACGGAGTTGGCAGAAAAGAAGGTGAAGGGTTACTTCGTCCGTGCTAATGCCTACCTGTTCAAACTCGACTGGAATAACGATGCTTTTAACAAGTTCTATACCAAATATTGGGATAATTCTGACGGCTTTATGAACGACAACGACTTCAAGGTGACCTATGTCGGCAAGTCGTCGAAGCGTGCTCCGGCCGCTATGTCGCTGAAGAACTCTACCTCTCTTGAAAAGCTGATAGCCCGTGCTACTGTTCGTGGTACCGATGCTGCCATTGCAGCTCTGCAGCGCGACCATGAGGAATTCCGTCCGATGACCTCTCTGCACGTTATCGATGGTAAGCTGGCTGCTTACATTGGTATGAAGGAAGGTGTGCAGGCTGGTGACAAGTTCAATGTCTATGAGGCTGTCCAGTCGAAGGACGATCCCAACCTGACCGAGTGGAAGGAAATCGGTTCTATCAAGGTCGGTAAGGAAGTATGGGACAACCGCGCAGGTGCTGGTGAGCAGCTGGAAGGTCAGGCTACCGATAAGGACGACGACGAGAAGGCTTCGGCTGTTCCTTACACCGTATTCAGCGGCAAGCCTGGCAAGATGGGCGAGGGCTGCATGATTCGCTTAGCAAAGTAAATAACCAATAACAATTAAGTAAGTATGAAGAAAATTCTGTTAATGATTGCCGCTGCCCTGATGATTGGTGGTACGGCAATGGCCAAGGACGATGTTCCTGACTATGACTATGAGTTGTCGCTGGCGAAGGAGAATATCGCTGCCACCTCTGGTTTCAAGGTATTCAAGGTGTGGAGCTTTGGCAAGAAAAAGGAGACCCTTACCCAGGAAATTGGTATGCGTAATGCCATTCATGGTCTGCTTTTCAAGGGCTTGGCAGCTGCTGATGTCGGCAGTCAGGGCAATGTTCCTGCCCTCGTTCCCGATGGCTATGACAGCCACAAGGAGTATTTCGACGTATTCTTTGCCAATGGCGAGTTCAAGCAGTTCATCCAGCTGACCAGTCGTGGTGCCCAGCAGGCCGGCGATGTCGTGAAGGTTGGTAAGAAGTATAAGGTTGGCTTGCTCGTTCAGGTAAACCTCAGTGCCCTGCGTAAGCGTCTGGAGAAGGACGGTATTATTGAGAGCGCCAAGGGTATGTTCCGCAGATAATATTTAATCACATTAAACCAGAAAGAAAAAATGAAAAAGACAATTATTCTCTCGCTGCTGTGCCTGATGGCCATCGGTGCCTCTGCTCAGCAGGCTGCTATGCCCACCATTATCGTGTTCCCCTCTGACACTTGGATGAACGATCATGGTTACATGGATAAGTTTGATAACGACGGCGAGACCGAGTACATTCCTAAGTACAACGACGCTTTCGTACAGACCCGTGAGATGGGTACGGCCATCATCGCCGTACAGAAGGTGCTTGAGGAGCGTGGCTTCCAGCACGAGGATCTGCAGAGCCTTCTGAAGGACATGAAGCGCGAGCGTGCTGAGGAGTTGGCTAACGCAGCCGACGGCGATGGCGCTGAGAAGGGCGCTATGGACGAACTGATGCAGCAGGCACGTCCTGACATTCGTGTCGATCTCGACTATGCCGTGAAGCCTTTCGGTCCGCGTAAGAACATCTCTTTCACGCTGAAGGCTGTTGATGCATATTGTAACGACCAGGTGGCATCTTGTGAAGGTACCATCGAGGGCACTATGGATCCCGTTGACCTCGCTCTCCGCAAGGTTGTTGCCGGTAAGATTGATGACTTCTGCCAGCGTATCATGGACTACTTCGCTGACCTGCGCGACAACGGTCGTCAGATTACTGTTATCTTCCGTGCTGCTGATGGCTCGGGCATTGACTTCCTGAAGGATGAGATTGGTGACGACGATGATACCTATAGCGATTTCCTCTATAGCTGGATTCGTAAACACGCTCAGAACAAGGCTGCCAAGAAGGGCCGTCAGACCAAGAAGATGTGCGAGTTCAAGAACGTGCGCATTCCTTTCTTCAACGACGAAGGTGATCCCATTGAGGGTGAGGACTGGGCCAAGGGCGTCCGCAAGGCTTTCAAGGCTGAGACGGGTCGCAAGATTGCCAAGGGTCAGGGTAATGCCCTAGGTCGTGTGAACTTCCTCGTTGGCGTTGAGTAATCATTATTAATTATCAAGCGTATGAACAAGAAACATTTCCTGGCAGCTATTATCGCTGCTATGACGTTCCTTCCGTCGCAGGCTCAGATCATGCTGTCGCCGATTATCGACTCAGCTATCAATGGCCTGACGGAGAATAATGTGACCATCGCAGAAGGTCGTCTGCGTAGCGTCATCTCGTCGCTCGGTATGGAGAGCGGCTATGGTGGCCGTTTCGTGCTGGCATGTAAGGTGGCTGCCCTGCAGCGTGAGGTCTCTGGCACCAAGCTGATTCAGCATCTGGAGATTACTTTCGCTGTTGGTGATAATATGGCTAATGCTTGCTTTGGCTCTACCTCTATGGAGGCTTTAGGTATCGGTAATACGGAGGGACAGGCTATGACTGCTGCCCTGAAGAACATCAAGTCGACACCGCAGCTGAAAAAGATTATTGCTGAGGCTAAGCAGCGCATCATTGACTACTACGAGAAGAATGGTCCTGCCATTATCAAGAAGGCCCAGGGACTGGTAACCGCCCAGCAGTGGGAGGAGGCTCTTTATGAGCTCACCGCCATTCCTGAGGAGTGCTCTTGCTATCCGCAGGCACTGTCAATGATGGAGAAGGTCTATGCCGCTCACCTGAACCACGACGCTGCCCAGATTCTGGCACAGGCTCAGGCTATGTGGTCAGCCGATCCTAATCCCGGCGCTACCGCTCAGCAGGCTATGCAGTTGCTCGGTCAGATCAACACCAGTGCTGCTTGCTATCCGCAGGCTCAGGCTCTGATGAAGAAGATTGAGGCTCGCGTGAAGAATGTAACCGACCGTGAGTATGCTGACGCCAAGGCTATGGAGAAGGCACGCCTGAACGCTGCTACAGCTGTGGCTAAGGCTCGTATCAGTGCTTGCCGCGACGTGGCTGTTGCCTATGCTCGCCGTAAGGTTGTTGTTCGTAACTACTACCGTTCTTGGTGGTAAACCGATAATCTGATGAAGCAGCGACTTTTTTCTCTGCTTTTGACACTCTTCGCCGTCACTGGGCTCGGGTTCTCCTTTGCGGAGACCGACGGTCTGGTGACGGCTGGTTTATCTGTGCGCTACACGATTTATTTCTATTCGGAGGATGGAGCAGAGATGAACACCCGCTATGGCTCTTACCTGCAATTCAAACTACAGCCAGGGGTAGGAGCAACCTATGATTATTTCATCAACGACAGCCTTCACGTCACGGGACGTGTTGGTGGCTATCAAGAGAAAGAGAGCGAAATCCAATATCAGCTTGATGGCTTTTTTAATAAAGGTAAGGCCAATGCCGTGTTGCGTATTGTTGACTTGCCTGATGCCGATAATATCAAGGCGGCTGTTCTCTATTATGCCAACAAGGAGGACGATCCGGCACAGACCTATTATCAGTACATATTGCTGACTGAAATGTAGATTGTCATCTCGTAAGTTTTTTAAGTTCTCTGCTTGCAGGGTTACGAAAAAATATGTAACTTTGCTGCCGTATTATTAATGTTATGGCAAAGTAACTGACGATGATAGAGACTCTATGTATATTCTTAGGCCTGGCCATTGGGGCTGCCGTCACCTATTTTATATTAAATGCCCGTCTGACCGAGTTGCGTGTCAAGGACGAGACGAAGGGCCGTGAGCTGGAGCTGTTGCGTCAGCAGCATGCTGCTGAGACCGATTTGCGCCAGCAGCAGTTCAATGAGCAGCTCTCGCTGCGTCAGCAGCAGTTCGACGAACAGCAGAACCTTCGCCAGCAACAGTTCGACGAGCAGTTGAACGTCGTCCGCGAGCAGTTCCAGAATCTGGCAACGACGGTGCTCTCGAAGACCAGCGACCAGCTGCGCCAGCAGAACCGTGAGGCGATGGAGCATGTGACGAAACCAATCAGCGACAACTTTGCCGAGCTTCAAAAGGCCATTCAGGAGAGCGACCGCGAATCGGCCAAGACGGCTGCCTCGCTGACCGAGCGTCTGCGCCTGTTGGGTGAGCAGACGGAGAAGATGGGTCAGACGGCTTCCCGTCTGACCAACGCCCTGCGTGGTGACTCCAAGCAGGCTGGCGACTGGGGTGAGCTGGTGCTTCAGGATCTGCTCGACTCGCAAGGCTTCAAGCGTGGTTTCGACTACGATGTGCAGGACACGCTGACCGACCAGGACGGCTTCATCGTACGCAATGAGGATACAGGACGCGCCATGCGTCCCGATGTCGTGCTCCATTATCCTGGCAATCAGGATGTGGTCATCGATGCCAAGGTGAGCATCAAGGCCTATTACGACTATGTCAATGAGACGAATGAACAGGTGAAGTTACAGATGCTCGACCGCCACGTGCAGAGTGTTCGCTCCCATGTGAAGGAACTGGCCACCAAGGACTATAGCCGCTACATCCAGCAGCCTCGGACGGCCATTGACTTCGTCATTATGTACGTGCCTAACGAGGCTGCCCTGCAGGTGGCACTGGCCCGCGACCCAAAGCTGTGGACAGATGCTTTCGACAAGAAGGTGTTCATCAGCAGTACGCAGAACCTCTTTGCCATTCTCCGTATGATACAGATAGCATGGCGCCAGCATAACCAGACGGAGAATCAGAAGAAAATCGTGGGGTTGGCCGAACAGCTCGTATCGCGCATCGGTCTCTTCGCCGAACGTACACAGAAGATAGGCCGCGACATCGAGGCACTCAGCGCCGACTTCACCGATATGCAGAAGTCCGTTGACGGCACACGTGGCATACTCCAGAAGGCTAACGAGATGAAGAAGCTGGGCATTAAGGAGGACGTGAAGCATCCGTTGCCGCCCGTTGAGGAGTAACAATTTTGCTGTTTTGCCGCAAAATCTATGCTAATTTGTTGGCTATTTGCGGGAAAAAGTGTAATTTTGCCGCTTCAAAGTAAAAACAGAGAAACGAAATGAAACATCAGTTACGCAGTGCCGTATGCACAGAAGGCCGTCGTATGGCGGGAGCCCGTGCCTTGTGGGTTGCCACAGGCATGAAGCACGAACAGTTTGGCAAGCCCATTATTGCCATCGTCAACTCGTTCACGCAGTTTGTTCCGGGACATACGCATTTGCACGAGATAGGACAGATTGTCCGCGAGGAGATTGAGAAGATGGGCTGCTATGCGGCCGAGTTCAATACAATAGCTATTGACGACGGCATTGCTATGGGACACGACGGTATGCTGTACTCGCTGCCCAGTCGCGACATCATTGCCGATAGCGTAGAGTATATGGTCAACGCCCACAAGGCCGATGCCATGATTTGCATCTCTAACTGCGACAAGGTGACGCCAGGCATGCTGATGGCTTCTATGCGTCTGAATATTCCTACCGTGTTCTGCTCGGGCGGTCCTATGGAGGCTGGCCGTTGGCGTGGTGAGAATGCCGACCTGATTACGGCGATGGTGAAAGGTGCCGATTCCTCTGTCAGCGACGAGGACATCAAGGAGCTCGAGGGCTGTGCCTGTCCTGGTTGCGGTTCTTGCTCAGGCATGTTTACTGCCAACTCTATGAACTCGCTCACGGAGGCCATCGGTCTTTCGCTGCCTGGCAACGGCACCATCCTTGCCACGCATACCAATCGTGTAGAACTTTTCAAGGCCGCTGCCCGTCAGGTAATGAAGAATGCCTTTGCCTACTACGAGGACGGTGACGAGAGCGTGCTGCCTCGCAGCATTGCCACCCGCAAGGCCTTTATGAACGCAATGGCGCTTGACATTGCGATGGGTGGTTCTACGAATACCGTGCTCCACCTGTTGGCTGTGGCTCAGGAGGCTGGTACGGACTTCACGATGAAGGACATCGACGAACTGTCGCGCCGTGTGCCTTGTCTCTGCAAGCTGGCTCCTAATACGCAGAAATACAGCGTACAGGAGTGTGGTCGTGCTGGTGGTATCCTGGGTATACTCAACGAACTCAATAAAGGTGGACTCATTGACGGTTCTGCTCCACGTGTGGACGGCATGACGCTCAGTGAGGCCCTGAAGAAATACAGTATCGTAGATGGCCATATTGATGCTGAGGCTAACCGTATCTATCAGACGGCTCCCGGCAACCGCTTCTCCACGAAGATGGGCTCGCAGTCGGAAGAGTGGGGAACACTCGATACCGACCGTGCCAATGGCTGCATCCGCGACCTTGAACACGCCTATACCAAGGATGGTGGACTGGCAGTGCTCTTCGGCAACATCGCTCAGGATGGCTGCGTAGTGAAAACCGCTGGAGTCGATGAGGCTCTGTGGCACTTCGAAGGCCCTGCTGTGGTGTTCGACTCTCAGGAAGATGCCTGCGAGGGAATCCTCGGTGGCAAGGTGAAGAGCGGCGACTGTGTGGTCATCACCCACGAAGGTCCCAAGGGAGGTCCCGGTATGCAGGAGATGCTCTATCCCACCTCTTATATTAAGTCTATGCACCTTGGTAAGGAGTGTGCGCTGATTACCGACGGTCGTTTCTCTGGCGGTACCAGCGGTCTCAGCATAGGACATATCTCGCCCGAGGCTGCCAACGGTGGTAACATCGGTAAGATCAAGGATGGCGACATCATTGTCATCGATATTCCCAGCCGTTCCATCAGCGTCAAGCTGACTGATGAGGAGCTGGCTGCCCGTCCGCAGCAGCCGCTGAAGCGCAACCGTGTGGTCAGTAAGGCCCTGAGAGCCTATGCCCAGAGTGTCAGCTCGGCCGACAAGGGAGGAGTAAGGATTATTGATTAATTGATAATTGACGATTGATGTTAAAAGACAGAATAACAGGTTCGAAAGCGCTGATGAGGGCGCTGCAGGCAGAGGGCGTGAAGACAATCTTCGGCTATCCTGGCGGCAGCATTATGCCTGTCTACGATGCGCTGTTCGACTACACCCGAGGAGAAAAGAAATGTTTTGACCATATTCTGGTGCGCCATGAGCAGGGTGCCACCCATGCTGCCGAGGGCTATGCCCGTGTAAGTGGCGAGGTCGGTGTCGCCTTGGTCACCAGCGGCCCTGGTGTCACCAATACGCTGACGGGTATCGCTGACGCTATGCTCGACTCCACACCGATTGTCGTTATCGCCGGACAGGTGCCCATCTCGGCTTTGGGTACCGATGCATTCCAGGAGGTCGACCTTGTGGGCGTGTCGCAGCCTATCTCGAAGTGGTCGTACCAGATACGCCGTGCCGAGGATGTGGCGTGGGCCGTCAGCCGTGCTTTCTATATTGCACGTACGGGACGCCCCGGTCCTGTGGTGCTCGACTTCGCAAAGAACGCGCAGGTCGAGGAGGTTGACTGGGAACCCAAGAAGGTGGACTTCGTGCGCTCGTACGTACCTTATCCTAAACTCGACCAGGAAGCAGTAAGTAAGGCTGCCGAGCTTATCAACAACGCGAAGCGTCCGTTGGCATTGGTCGGACAGGGCGTGGAACTGGGTAATGCCCAAGAAGAGCTGAAGGCGTTCCTCGAGAAGGCCGACATCCCTGCTGGTCGTACGATGCTGGGACTCTCAGCCCTTCCGTCGAACCATCCGTTGAATGTCGGCATGCTCGGTATGCACGGCAACTACGCTGTGAACCTGAAGGAACAGGAGTGCGACGTGCTGATAGCTATCGGCATGCGCTTCAGCGACCGTGTGACGGGTAACTTGAAGACCTACGCCAAGCAGGCTAAGATTATCCATCTCGACATCGACCGGTCGGAGATCGACAAGAACGTGAAGACCGACGTTGCCGTAGTAGCCGATTGTAAAGAGTCGCTGCCGGCTCTGACAGCCATATTAAATAAGAACACGCATGCGGAGTGGCGTGAGTCGTTCCGTCCCCTTGACGAAAAGGAGCGTACCAAGGTCATTGAGCCTGCTATCCATCCTAAGGATGGTCCTCTGCTGATGGGCGAGGTAGTGAATGCCGTTGCCGAACAGGCCCCCGACGACGCTGTATTGGTGACCGATGTCGGCCAGAACCAGCTTTTCGCCACCCGTTACTTCAAGTATCACCATAAGCGTAGCATCTGCACCAGCGGAGGCTTGGGTACGATGGGCTATGGCATGCCTGCCGCCATCGGTGCCACCTTTGCTGCTCCAGAGCGCACCGTCTGCTGCTTCATGGGCGACGGAGGTTTTCAGATGTGCATAGAGGAGCTCGGTACTATCATGGAACAGAAGGCCCCCGTCAAGATGATTCTCATGAACAACCACTATCTGGGCAACGTGCGCCAGTGGCAGGATATGTTCTGGCTGCGCCGCAAGTCGTTCACCAAGATGATGAACCCCTGCTACGAACTCATTGCCCAGGGTTACGGCATTCCCTATCAGGCTGTTACCGACCGCAAGGACCTGGCAGCTGCTGTTGAGCGGATGCTGACCACCGATGGCCCGTTCATTCTCGAATGTGCCATTAAGGAGGAAGATAATGTGTTGCCGATGACACCGCCGGGCATGAATGTAAATGAAATGTTGCTGGAGGTTTGATAAGGGTGAAAAAGGTAAAGAAATAAAATGGAAGATAAGAAACTATACACCTTGTTGGTATATTCCGAGAATGTCGCCGGTATACTGAACCAGATAACTGCTGTGTTTACCCGTCGTCAGGTGAATATCGAGAGCTTGAACGTGTCGGCCTCGAGTATTCCTGGTGTCCATAAGTACACCATTACGGCGTGGAGCGATGAGGATCAGATTCAGAAGATTACACGTCAGATAGAGAAGAAGATTGACGTCGTAAAAGCCAACTATTTTACCGACGACCAGCTGTTTATCCGTGAGACAGGACTTTACAAGCTGGCTACGGATAAGGTGCTTTCCAATCCGGAAATCTCGCGTACAGTCCGACGCTTTGAGGCCAGCATCACTGAGGTCAACCCCACCTATACCATTGTCATGAAGCATGGTGTCACCGAGCAGATCGTGGAGCTCTATCGTGCCCTCGATGCCTATGGCTGCGTGTTGCAGTATACCCGTTCCGGTCGTATTGCCGTTACCCGTGGCATGCAGGAGCAGGTGAGTGAATTCTTGGAAGAAAGAGAAGCGCATAAGTAGAGTAGGATGGATAAGGTAGGACGTTACGAATTCATGGCAGAGCCCTTCCATTGCGACTTCTCCGGTCGTCTTTTCATGGGCCATCTGGGTAATCACATGCTCAATGCTGCAGACTTTCATTCCACAGCCCGTGGCTTTGGCATGAAGCGTCTGATGGGAATCAAGCGTTCGTGGGTGCTCTCGCGTCTCGCTATAGAAATGACGGAGATGCCTACGCAGTACACGAAGTTTAATGTCGAGACATGGGTGGAGTCGGCTATGCGCTTCTTCACCAGCCGTAACTTCGCCGTTGTGGGCGAGGAGCCCTCATCGTCTGCCGACCAGCCAACACCTAAGGTCTACGGCTACGGTCGCAGTATTTGGGCGATGATTGACACAGAAAGCCGTCAGCCGACCGATATCCTGGGCATCGACAACGGTTCTATCAACGATTGGATAGTCAGCGACAAGGAGTGCCCTATCGACAAGGGCGGTCGCGTGAAGATGTCCGACGATGCACAGCTGGTGCGTACCATTGACACCTATTATAATGATGTGGACATCAATGGCCATATCAACTCCGTCAAATACATCGAACACGTCCTCGACCTGTGGCCCCTCGACTGGTATAAGGAGCATGCTATCCATCGCTTCGAGATTGCCTACGTGGCTGAGGCCCATCAGGGCGACCAGCTTTCCTTCTATCGGGAACAGACGGGCGAACTGGAGTACTGCATCCGCATTGTCCGCATTCCTGCTGATGCGCCGACCCATAGCCTTTCCGAGGGTACGGAGTGTTGTCGTAGTAAGGTTATATTCCTTAAGAAGTGATAGGCTATCTGGCTGTTTGCTGACAATTTGTTATCATTTTGCCCTGCTAAAAGACATTTTCGTTCGAAAAAGTCCAAATAATATTTGGCTTTTTGCTTACTTATTTGTACCTTTGTCCCCGATTTTAAGGTTAACCCCTCGTCGCATCCTCGAGTAGGGTGGGAGTGTGCTGATAAGACGACGGCTCTCGGGTTAGGGCTGGCATAGTACGCAAGGGATATGTATAACATTTAATTTTTAAGCTATTATGGCAGAAATGAATTTTGGTGGCGTTATCGAGACTGTTGTCACCAGCAAAGAGTTCTCACTCGAGAAAGCACGTGAAGTATTAAAGGATGAAGTAATTGCCGTTATCGGTTATGGTGTTCAGGGCCCCGGACAGGCCTGCAACCTGCGTGACAACGGTTTCAATGTCATCGTCGGACAGCGTCAGGGCAAGACCTACGACAAGGCTGTGGCTGATGGCTGGGTACCCGGCAAGAC
>Ga0310696_10005318_pt1 | contig 15574 bp, 10 predicted proteins | sample AusTroGonzalo_MG_4_FD_203885 | JGI IMG/M metagenome (GOLD analysis project Ga0310696, IMG submission 203885) | Bovine rumen microbial communities from tropical cattle in Woodstock, Queensland, Australia - Gonzalo_02 (v2) (version 2) | ecosystem: Host-associated > Mammals > Digestive system >...
GACTATATCGTTGCCAAAGTGATTTTGACAATGCAATTTTAACATTAAGAAAATTTATTAGTGAAAAGCATAAAAATAATACTACCGAATCACAGGTTGACAAAGAAGCATTGGCTGCAGCGTATTTTAATATATCATGTTATCATACGCTGAAGATTAACCAATGTCCACAAGAGCGAAAGAGATTGCTAAATGAAGCAGGAGAAGCGTTGAAACAAGCAATGAATTTATCTCCAAATATACGAGAAACGGCTCTTATTGATGAAGACCTAACTACTTTCAGAGAGGAACGGCCAGATTTTTTCGAAAAAAATGAATAACCCCCCTTGTTTTTTTCCAAAAGAATGCTATTATAAAATATAGACAGGAGGTTCTCACATGAGAAAATTTAGAGAATTGGGATGCTAGTGTGTTTTATTAACCCAATTAAACCAACCGCGGCAGAGGTCGCGGTTTTTTTATTTCCATAGTGTACCGCATTATAATTCGCGGTAGACTTGTTTTCCGATTTTGCACTCGAATATTCGGATTATGACAAAGTTTGATAATGCCCACCAGATATTTTTGCGCCACTCGCTTTTTTACGCGGCGTTGCCGCGTCACAGCAGGTGCTCGGTCTCGACGTGCGCGAGGGAGCGGCGCAGGTTCGAGCGCAGGTCGGGGATGCGCTGCGCCAATGTGTCGACGAGGCCGCGGAAGTATTTGCGGTCGCCCTCCTCCAACTGCTCGCGGTAGCGGCAGAGCCCGTAGCGCGGGATATCCAGCTCGCCGGCGCACCGGGCGATCAGCTCCTCCGGGGCGAGCGCCAGCGGGCGGATGACCGTCGGGTTGCCGGGCGACTTCGGTCTCACGACCGGAGCCATGGTGGTAAGCCCCTGCCCGCGGCAGAGGCTGATGAGGAAACTCGTCGCCAGATCGTCGAAGTGGTGGCCGAGCGCGAGCTTGCCGCACCCGAGTTCGCGGCAGAGTCCGTAGAGCTTGCCGCGCCGGAGCCGCGAGCAGAGGACGCACGGCGCCTTTTCCCAGCCCTTTTCGGCGATGATTCCCGCGATGTCGAGCTTCACGATCTTGTGTTCCCAGCCGTGCGCGCGGCAGTACTCGGCGATCCGGGGCGCGTCGAATTCGGGGTATCCGGGATCGAAGGTCGCGGCACTGAAGGTAAACTCGACCGGGGCGACCTGACGCAGATGCTCCAGCACGTGCAGAAGTATGAAACTGTCCTTGCCGCCCGAAGCGCCGACGAGGATGCGGTCCCCTCCGGCGATCATGCGGTATTTTACGACCGCCTCGCCCGCGCGGCGGCAGAGTTCCGAAAAGTCATCCGCCATAGTATTTGAGCGCCGCCTTCAACACGGCGTCCCCGACGAATATCCACAGCACCGCCCCGCCCGCCAGAAACGGCCCGAAGGCGACCTTGGCGCGCCCGACGGGTTCGTGCCGGACGAAACACCGCGCCGCGCCGTACACCGTCCCGGCCAGAGCTCCGGCGGTGAGGGCGAAGACCGCCCCCGGCAATCCGATCAGCATGCCGATCGCCGCCGCGAACTTCACGTCGCCGCGCCCGAGGACTTCGCCGCCGCAGAGCGATTTTCCGACTGCCGCGAAGATCCCCAGCGCCAGCGCGGGCAGCAAGCCGGAGGCGAGGCACAAAGCTCCGGCCTTGTACCAGACGGTCGTTCCCCACACCTTCGGCATCGCCAGCGCCCCCGCGAGCGCGAGCGCCATGGCCGAAAAATTGAGCTTGTCGGGGATTATCCCGTGTTCGGCGTCGATCCACGCCGCGCCGACGGCGACGAGCACGAGCACGCAGTAGAAGAAGATCGCCCCCGGCTCCTGCTGCGCGAGCCCCGTCTTGAACAGCACGGCGATGAACGCGAGCCCGGTCAGGAGTTCGACGATGAAGTAGCGCGGCGAGTAGGGCTCGCGGCAGACGCGGCACCGCCCGCGCAGCACGATGAAGCTAATTACCGGCAGATTGTCGTACCATCTGATGCGCGCGCCGCAGCTGGTGCAGTGCGACGGGGCGGAGATCACCGATTCGCGGCGCGGCAGACGCCAGATGCAGACGTTGATGAAGCTGCCCAGACACGCTCCGTAGGCGAAGGCGGCGAAGGCGGCTATGGCGCACAGCCCCGGATAGTTCAAGCCGAGGCGGTTCCACCAGTCGTAGGGGAACTTGGGCAACTCCGCGATCCAGAACATCCGCCTCTACTCCTCCCCCCCCGGTCAGAACATCTCGATCCCGCGGAAATGGTCCAGCGTGTAGCGGTCGCCGAAGACCGCGCGGGCGGCTTCGTAATACTCCTCCAGCGGGTTGCAGTTGTGCCACAAGGCCCCCGGCGTCGGGGTGTAGCGGTCCTCGCCGAGCAGATCGGTCCAGCGCACGAAGCCGTCGTGGGCGGCCCCGATGCGGTGGGTGTCGGCGTACTGCCGGTAGCGCGGACTCGCGTTGGCATAGGCGAGCATCCGCGACAGATCGTGGAACCAGTACTCCGCGAAGACCGGGAGTTTGGCGTAGACCATCGTGCTCAGCTGGTTCATCGGGAACGGATGCGTCCACGCCCTGACGCACATCGCCATGCACTCGGTGCGCAGCGGGAAGTCGTCCGACTCGCAGTAACTGCCGAAGGTGAAGGCGTCGGATTCGACCGCGAGGCGCCGCAGATTCGACGCGAACTCCTTCAGCACCACCATCCGCCGCGACAGCTTGACGAGGATGTCGAATTTGTTCTGCTGCGCCCACTGCAGACCGACGAGAAAGCTGTTGGTGTCGCCGATGACGCCGATCTTCTCCTTGTGCCACATCCGCTCCGCCGTCGAGTAGAGGTCGACGTACGGGGAGTAGCGGCGGCAGAGTTCGATGAGCTGGTCGCGCGCCGGCGAGCAGTCGTCGTGGATCAGCACCCGCAGACGGTTGACGTTGACGAGATAGTGCAGATTGAGGTCCAGAAACGGGATGCTGCCGTAGGTGGAGATCACCACCCCGATCGACGGTTCGGCGGGATAGTCGGGCACGAGCCGGGTTTCGGGATCCATCTGCGGACGCACGAAATAGCGGAGCATGCGGAGCACTTCGTTCGGATGGTTGATGTACTCCATCGGCTCCATCGGATCTATCAGACGGGACATAAAAAACTTTCCTCAGCAAACTACCGGTGATGCGACGCCGCATAAGATAGCACGTTTACGCCGGATTTGCCAACGGAAAAAGGCACTTATTCGGTGATGGAGCCGTCGCCGGGACCGGCTTTTCCGGGGCGGAAGACCTTCAGTTTTCCGCGCGGCGCGCGGCCGGAGCGGGCGGCGAGCTTTCGGAACATCCGGTAAGTGCGCCGCTGACTGCGGAACTCCGAGTACTTCGCGGGGGCGGGAGAGGTGTAGACGCCGCTTGCGAGCAGTTTCCGCGCCTTGTCCGCATCCTCGAGCTGGAAGCGGAGCATTTCGCGCAGCGTGCCGCACAACTCGGGAGAAGCGACGGGGAACATGGTCTCGATCCGCCGGTCGAGGTTGCGGCTCATCCAGTCGGCGCTGGAAATGAAGAACTCCTCGTTCCCGAGGTCGCCGAAGCAGAACACCCGGCTGTGTTCGAGGTAGCGGTCGACGATGCTGATTATCCGCAGATTCCGCTGCCCGGGGCGCGGACGGCAGCAGCAGATGCCGCGCACGATCAGATCGACCTCCACCCCGGCGTCGGCGGCGCGGTGGATCAGGCGGACCATGCGCTCGTCGGAAAAGCTGTTCATCTTGGCGACGATCCGCCCCTTTCCGCCGGAGCGGACGCGGGCGATCTCGCGCTCGATCAGCGCTTCGAGCTTCTTGCGCATGCCGAAGGGCGACACGACGAGCCGATTCCACTTTTCCGGCGGCGCAGCGCTGCCCGTCAGCATGTTGAAGAGCATCGACACGTCGGAAGCGAGTTCTTCGTCGCAGCTCAATACCCCCAGATCGGTGTAGAACTTGGCCGTCCGCTCGTTGTAGTTGCCGGTGCCGAGGTGGACGTAGCGCCGGATGCCGCCCGGTTCGCGGCGGACGATCAGCAGCGCCTTGCAGTGGATCTTCAGGTCGGCGACGCCGTAGATGACGCGGGCGCCCGACTCGTCGAGCATCCGCGCCCAGGCGATGTTGTTGCCCTCGTCGAAGCGCGCCTTGAGCTCCACGACCACCGTGACCTGCTTGCCGTTTTCGGCGGCGCGGCACAGCGCCCGCACGACGGGCGAGTCGCCGCTCACGCGGTAGAGCGTCTGCTTGATCGCGAGCACGCCGGGATCCTCCGCCGCGCGCTCCAGAAGCGACACCAGCGCGTCGAAGCTCTGATACGGCTGGGCGATCAGGATCGGACCTTGGCTTGCGACCGCCTGAAACATGTCGGCGGCGCCGGCCAGCTCCGGCACCGGGAGCGGCGGCCACGGGGCTTCCGACAAACCGGGGGCGTCCGCCGCCGCCGCGAGCTCGACGAACTGCGCGAGGCGCAGCGGCCCCCGGACGAAGTAGACGCACTCCGGAGCGACTTCGAATTCGCCCAGCAGCCACTTGAACAAATCGCCGCGCGTCCCGCGCGGTATTTCCAGCCGCACGATCCCGTTGCGCCGACGCCGCATAAGCTGTCGGCCGATGTGCCGGGCGAGGTCGTCGAAACCGCCGCCGTCCGCCTCGTCCTCCATGTCGCGCGTCAGCCGGAAGACGAAACACTCCTTGACCTTCGCCCCGGGGAAGAGAACATCCGTATTGTCCGTCACCAGCTCCTCCAGCGGCACGAAGACGCGCCCCGAAGAGGATGCGACCGGCAGGAAACGCGGCAGAGAGTCCGGCAGTTCGACGAAGGCGCGGAAGGATTTGCCGTCGCGGTTTTCGAGCGACAGCGCGATCACGATCACCCCCGAGTTCAGCACCGGGAGGGCGCGGCCGCACTCCGCCGCGAGCGGAGTCAGCACCGGCAGTATCTCCTTGAGAAAGACTCCGGCGAGTTCGCGGCGCGCCGCCGCATCAAGCTCCGCGGGGCGCCGCAGACGGACACCGTGCCGTTCGAGCTCCGGCAGTATTCCGTCGAGCAGACAGGCGCTCTGGCGCCGGATCATCCGCAGTACCTTGTCCCGCGCCTTTTCGAGCTGCCGCGCGGCGGTGTTGCCGGCGGGATCGGGCTCGTCCCGGCCGGAGCGCGCCGCCCGAAGCAGTCCGGCGATCCTCACCATGAAGAATTCGTCGAGGTTGCCCGCCGAGATCGCGACGAACCGGAGCCGCTCCAAGAGCGGATTGGCGGCGAGTTCCGCCTCGCCGATCACCCGCGAATCGAAGTCGAGCCACGACAGATCGCGGCTGATGAACAAGGCGCGGTCGGCGGCTTCCGCCCGCGCCATGACGTTGCGTTTCTGCTTCACGACGCCGTTTCTCCGCTGCGCGCCGCCGCTCCGACGCCGCGGCGCAGATTCGTCACAGTTTGTTGAAGAACGACGCGCTGTCGGGGTTGTAGAAGGTGTAGTTCTTTTTGGCGTACTTGGCGACGCCCTTGGCGGTGTAGGGATCGATCCCCACCCGGAGCGTCACCCAGTTCCGGTTGTTCTCGTCCGGCTCGGCGGGGATGAAGTTCGCCATGTGGCGGCCGTCGACGACCAGCACCACCTCCTGCCCGCGGTGGTTGCCGGCGAGGATCTCCCACTGCGTCCGGCCGGGGCGGTCCATCTTGATCTTGAGGTCGCAGATGTCGGGATTGCCGGGGCGCGCCACGACCTTGGCCTCTTTGATGTGGTTGCTGCCGAAGTACTGGTTGCGGTTGATCCAGATCTTCTCGCCGGAGGCGGTGACGAGCTCCCGCTCCAGCCGCGACGCCCGCGGATAGTCGACGATCGCGAAGACGCCGACCACGAAGCGCGCCTGATAGTTGTCGCTGGTGGGATCGTCGGCGGTCTTGGCGTTTTCGGCGTCCATCGCCTCCATGAAGACGTCGCAGCCGCACAGCGAAAGCGCCACCCCGGCCAGACAGAAGAGCTTTACAATTTTACGGAACATGACGGGACCTCCCAAATATTTCGAAATGTTGTCAAAACGATTTTACGCATGTATATTAACTCCTAAACACGGAATTTTCCACCGCGAAAGCATAAAAAATGTCAAAATATGCGGTTATCGGGCACCCGGTCGGCCACAGCCGGTCGCCGGGGATGCAGAATGCGGGCTTCGCGGCCTGCGGCATCGACGCCGACTATCTGAAGCTCGAAGTCGCGCCGGAGGAGTTCCCCCGCTTCGTCGGCTTCGCACAGAAGAACCTCGCCGGCTTCAATCTGACCGTGCCCCACAAGCAGATCATACTGCCGTACCTCGACGAGATCGACTCCGACGCCAAGAAGATCGGCAGCGTCAACACCGTCAAAGTGCTCCCCGGCGGCAAACTCGCCGGGTGCTCGACGGACGGGATCGGCTTCGAAGAGGCGGTGCGCTTCAAGCTCGGCATGGAGCTGGACGGCAAATCCTGTCTGCTCCTCGGCTGCGGCGGGGCCGCGCGCGCGCTGGCCTTCCGGATCGCCGGGCACGCCGGGACGAAGCTCACCATCGCCAACCGGAGCGTCGACCGCGCCGAGGCGCTGGCGTCCGAGCTCGGGAAGGATGTCGAAGTTCTCCCCATCGGCGACCGGGAAAAGATCGCCGCCGCGCTCGGGGACGCCGATCTGCTGATCCAGGCGACGAGTCTGGGACTGCACGCGGAGGACGCGCCGCCCATCGACCTCGCGCTTCTGGACGCGGCGGGAAAGGCCGCCGTCATCGACCTCGTGTACCTGCCGACGCCGCTCCTCAAAAAAGCGGCGGAGCGGAAGATGAAGCACTGCGACGGGAGCGAGATGCTCTTGCGGCAGGGCGCGGCGAGCTTCCGCTATTGGACGGGAGTCGAACCGCCCGTCGAAGCGATGCGCCGCGGCATGGCGGAAGATCCGTCATCCACACCCGCCTTCGACTGGCGCACTACGGCGTGATCTTACTTGTCCGGAACTTCGATCTCGACGAAGCCCGTCGAGTCGATGCGCAGCGGCACCGTCTCCTTCATCACCCGGAATTTCACGAGGTGCAGAACCTTGTCGCCGTACGAATAACGCTGTTTCTTGACCTGGAACGGCAGCAGTTCGGCGAAGCCCTTGGCGTCGCAGTCGTACTGGTTGCTGCGGAAGCGGCACTTCACCCCTTCCAGCACGTAGCAGAGATCGTCCTCTTCGAAGTAGGCGTAGACGTACTTGCCGGTAGGACAGATGTCGTCGGCGATGATCGCGTTGATCTCCACCGCCTCGGTGCCGGCGGAGTTGTACGAGTACTGCGTGTCGCTGTTGGTGATGCAGATGCCGTCGTAGGGGGCGACGATCTTGTAGTATTTGAGCTGTTCCTTGGCGAGATCCAGCTCGCGTTCGAGATTGGCGAGCTTCAGCTTGGCCGCCTCGACGGACTTTTCCGCCTCCTGCACGAAGGTGCTGGCCATGCCGCCCTGAAGTTTTTCCAGATCGTCGGCGTAGCCCTTCAATTCGGCCTCGGCGTCCTTTACCTCCTGCTCCTTTTCGCGGAGCTGGAGTTCGGAGATGCTCTTGCTGTTGTGGAGCCGTTTGTACACGTCGAGCTCGTGCGAATGGCGTTCCAGCCGCTTCTTGGCGGCGGCGAGCTTCCACTGCGTCTTGCGGTACTCCGAGGGGAGCGGATCGAGCTTTTTGAGTTCCAGTTCGATCTGCTTGAGTTCCAAGGTCTTTTTCTGTTCGGAGATCGAGTTTTCCAGTTTTTCGACGGCGGTGCGGGCGTCCAGATCGTCGTATTCGATGATCACGTCGCCCTTCTTGACCTGCGTCTGCGAGTAGACGTTGACCTTGGAGACGAAGCCCGCGAACTTGTTGCGCAGCACCACCCGCTTGCGGCCGCGCACGAAGCCCATGCCCCGGACGATCTGCGTCTGACTTTCATCCGCCGCCGCGGCAGTCCCGGAAACCCGCACAGGAGCCCCGCTCCGCCCGCAGCGCACCGGCACCTCGACGACCAATGGCCGCTTCAGCGCCAACACCAGCGCCGCGACCGACAGCACCGCCAGCACCGCGAACCCCGCCAACATCACCAAACGCCACTTTTTCATGTTACCGCCCTTTCCTTTGGGTTTGTCCTTATATTTGTTTTTCGTGACCGTGTAGATTACCGTCGCCGAGGCCAGTGCCAGCGCCAGCATCAGCGCCGACGCCGTGCGGTACACCCCGCGCAGGCCGAACCGGGTGACCACCCAGCCCGAAAGCAGCATCGCCAGCATGTACCCCGCGTTGTACATCGTGGTCGCAAAGCCCAGCACCGTGCCGCGCTTTACCCGCTCGACCAGACCGGAAGTGACCTTCTGGAACACCGCGTACAGACCGCCGACGGCGTAGCTGTTCGCGGCGTGGCAGAAGCCGAAGCCGAGCAGCGTCGTCGCCCCGGAGGCGCAGAAGAGGATCGCCGAGGACAAAAGCTGCATCGGCGTCGTGAGCTTCCACTCGGGGTACTTGTCCGAAAGCGATCCCATCACCACCCCCGAGATCATCGAGCAGAACGCCGCGCACATGCCGATCGCTCCGGTCCAGATCGCGGCGCGCTCCCGGCCGACGAGCTCCTTGACCATGAGCGAAGTGTACGGGGCGCTGATGCGCTGGGACAATCCGCTCATCAGAAACAGAAAGAGCATCATGAGTATCGCCGGCGAGAGCAGCCAGCCGGCGTTCGCCCAGCGCTCCCGGAAGCCGGGACGGGCCGCCCCGGCGGAACCGGCGGGAACGTCGATCGACTTTTCCGAATCGCGGGCGAAGATCACCCACAATCCGGAGACGAAGAACAATACTCCGCACAGGAAAAAGGCCGCCGTGAAGCCGAAGAAGTGCGCCATCGCCCCGCCCAGCATCTCGCCGATCATGTAGCCGCCCCAGATCGCGGTACCGAGCACGCCGAGCGAGTACCCCTGCCGGTCGTTCGGGGTGGTCTTGACGAGCAGCGTCTGCGCGGCGATGGTGGTGCCGGAAAGAGCTCCCGTGATGAAGCGCAGCGCGACCAGCACGTACACGTTGCCGGTCAGCCCGAGGAACGGGTAGATGAGCGCGGTGACGAAGCTCCCGCGGTAGAGCATCAGCTTCACGCCCCAGCGGTCGCCGAGGGCGCCCCAGAGCGGAGTGAAGATCGCATAGGCGAGCATGCCGAAGAGATTGAAACGCGACGTCCAGTAGCCGACCATCGCTTCGTCGAGGCCGAACTTTTCCAGCCCGAGGTAAAGCGGGATGAACGAAAACGCCGCCGAAAACCCGGTGCACACCAACAGCTGCGACGCCCACATGCAGATCAGATTGCGCTGCCAGCCGTTCCAGGTCTCCCTTATTCTCAAGCCCATCGCCGCGAAAATCCCGAATGAAAAAAATTTGCCCGCCGGTGAAAAAACAAAATAACGGTATTTTTATAATATCGCCTGCAAAAGACGCTTTTTCAACGGCGGGAGGATTTTTTTACCACAGTATCTCGACGATCCGGCGACGCTCCGCGAGCTCCTCCGGCGGGAGCGGCGTCGGGAAAAACGCCGGGGCGACTCCGATCTCGCGCCGGTCGCGGTCGAAGGCGAGCACCCTTTCCGCCGTCGGGATATCGGCGATCTCCCAGAAAAACTCCGATACGAACGCCCCGGCACACCCCGGGCGCCATTCGAGATTTTCGAGCTCTTCCGGCGTCGCCGATGCGGAAACGAGCTTCGCGCCATCCTCCCGCGTGAACTTTGGATAGCCCGCCAAAACCTGCCTCCGCCGCTTGGGCCACTCGCGCTTGAGCGCCGCCGCCTCGACCGCGAGGCCGCGGTCGAAGAAGCGCTCCGGCTCCGGCACGCCGACGATTTCGAGCATCGCGCAGACCTCGCCTTTCGTCAGGTGCCGCCGCAGCTCCAGACAGGCGCGGCAGATGTTGTAGGGGAGCTTTTCGCGGCGCGCGGAACGCACCGCGCGCACGTCCACGAGCACGAAACGCCCCTCTTTCACGGAGTAGAGGACGTTGCCGATGTGCAGATCGTCGTGCCCGAGTCCGGAAGCGAGGTAATCGCGGATGAATGCGGCGAACTTGCGCCGGAACTCCGCGTCGGGAACGCGGTCCGCGATGTATTCGCGCACCGTCGGGGCGTCGGCGAGGGCGCGCGTGACGAGGACTTCGCCCTCCGGTGTGCGCCCCTGCCACAGATGCTCCACGACCGGGATGCCGCGCGCTTCGAGGAGCTTCGCCGCCGCGAACTCCTTGGCGAAGCCGTGGGAGCTTCGCCGGTCAAGCTTGTAGTAAAATTCGCCGTCGGTGCGGACTTCGCGCACCGGATTCGTCTTTACCGTCGTCGCGCGCCCGAAACGCTCCGCGACGGCTGCCGCCGTCAGTTCATCCATAGGAAATCCGTCCCCCCGAAGCGGCGCAGACGCCACGAAGCGCCCGCGTTTTCCGCGTGTTCGATGAAATTTCCGGCGCTGCCCGGCGCGTCCGGAAGCTCCCAGACAACCCGCGCCCTCGGGAACGCCGGGAAGAGCGCGTCGCCCCTGCCCGTCGCGAGCTTGGAAAACGCCGCGAAGCTGTCGGCATAGGGGGGATCGGCAAGGACGAGGTCGAACTTTTCGCCCGCAAGATAGCGCTCGGGGCAGGTCGCGTCGGCGTTTTTGAGCTCGATGCGGGCGGCGCATCCGGTTTTGAGGACTTTGGCGACGTTGGCTTCGATGACGGACAGGCGCGACCTTTCCAGCTCGACCAGCATCACGGACGCCGCCCCGCGGCTCGCCGCCTCCAAGCCGAGCGCGCCGGAGCCCGCGAAGAGGTCGAGCACCCGCGCCCCCGTCAGGTCGCCGAGCGCGTTGAAGAGCGCTTCGCGCGACCGCCCGATGGTAGGCCGAACCCCGGCCTGATCACCCAGCTCCGCGAGCTCGACTCCGCGCGCATATCCCCCGACGATCCTGATGTTTCCCATTTTTCCCTTATCCGTTTTGTGCCCGCCGGGCCGACAGCGCCTTGACCGCCGCCGTCACGATCAGCAGCAGAATGACCAGCCCCGCCCCTGCGGCGAACCAGTATTCCAACGGCAGTTCCGACAATTTTTTCGACTGGACCGGGGGCTTCGGGGGCTCGAGTTCCGAGCCGCGTTTGCCGCCAACGCCCCGCAGAAACTCCGCCGCCTCCTGTTTGCCGTTCGACTCCGCCGCGTCGAGCGGGGTGCGGCCGCCGCAGTCGCGGATGTTGCAATCCGCGCCCGCGTCGATCATCAGCTTCATCACCTCCGCCGCACTTCCGAACTTCGCCATGTAGTGCAAAGCGGTCTCGCCCGCGTGATTTTGCAGATTCACGTTGATCTTCGGGTGTTCGAGGAAGATCCGATACATGCCGGAGAGCGCGTACACCTGCGGCAGATAGATCAGGCAGAAATCGCCTTCGTTGTCCTGCTCGTTGGGGTCGGCGCCGTACTTGAAGAGCACGCGGACCGCCTCGCCGCGCCTCATGGTGGCGGCGAGGTGCAGCGGGGAGTGCCCGTTGTTGTTGCGCCGGTCGATCTTCGCACCGCACTTGAGCAATGTTTCCACCATTTCCGTGTTGCCGTTGCGCGCCGCCAGATGCAACGGGGAGTAACCGTCCTCCTCGCGGACGACGTCGATGTTTTCCCCCGCAGCGTGGCGGCGAAGTATCTCGCAGGTGTTGTCGCCCTGGGCGACGATGCCGAAGACGATCTCGCCCGGATACTTCTCCTGTTGGCGATACCCGAGTTCCGCCATTTCCGCCGCCACGTCGGAGCGGTCCTGACGCAAAGCGGCTAGGTGGGTGCTCATATAATTGCCATCCCGCAAGCACAGGTCTTCGGGGGCGCAATTCAATCTCCACCGTCCGTAAAGGTCGATCAGAAACTCCTTTTCGTCCACCGGCAGATCGCCGTCGCGGATGACGGAGACGAGTTTTTCCAGCGCCGCGCGGTCGCCGGAACCGCTCAAAAACAGCTTTTCCGCTTCGCGCAGCGTTGCAGCGTGTCTGCCGGTGAAGACCTTGAGCCGCATCACTGGGTCGTCGTACATCGGCGTACCGATCTTCGACCAAAAAGCCCTTCCCCACTGCCATCGCTTTTCCCTGGCGGCGCACTCGGCGCCGCCGTACTCGCGGAAGGTCGCGGCGGCGGCGTCATACTCGCCGAGCGCCATCTCGCGGCAGAATCTGCGCCACAGGAAGGTATGCCGCTCTTCCGGAGTCGTCATCCGCTTTTCGTACTCGGCGAAGAGCCGGTCGGCGAGCTTGCGGACCTCGGGGTCGCGGTACACGTTCTGCCAGCGCATATCCGAATACTTGGCGATGTCCGCCAGCGCCTGATAACCCATTTCCGCGACGCCGACGTCCCGGCGCGGGCACTCCATCGCCTCGACGGCGAGCATCCGGATCAATTCGAACGAGCCGCCCCAGCGCGGCTGAAGCGCCCACAGAATGTTGCCCCATGCAGTTTCGTTGGCGGCGTTGAACCACGCGATCCGCTTGAAGACCTCGATCCGCGCGTCGACGGTGCCGGAGCCCATTTCCACCGTTATCAGCCGGATGTGCGCGTTGTAACGCTCGGGGAAAAGCTCGATCGCCCGCCGGAAGTGCCGCCGCGATTTATCCAGATTGCCGCCGAAGGCTTTCCACCCCTCGTCGGTCACGGTGCTCGCCCAGCCGGAGCCGCGCCCGGACCATGCCGCGTCGATGCCGGACCGCCCCTGCACCATCTCCCAGAACCACGGGTCGATCTCCTTGGCGTGCGGTTTGAGCCTCCCTTCGAGTTCGATCCAATAGTCCCGCCCGCAACTTTTGCTGTTGGCGAGGAGATTGTAGAGCCGCTGGTAAAATACGGCGTTATGGTGCTCCCCCTTGAGGACCACGGCTTCGATCCCGGCGATGAACTCGCGTTCGAGCCGCTTTTGTTCCTCGGAGTCCGGTTGCGCCGCGTTGTGCGCGAGATAGAGCAAATCCACCCGCAGCAGGTCGCCGTCGGGGAGTCTGTCGATAAGCTCCCGATTCGCCCTGACGGCGGCGTCTTTCGCGGCCGGATCTTTCACGACGGATTCGTAGAGCTGACTCACCCGCACCGCCTCCGCCCACGGGTCGGCGCACGGAGCCTTTTTCATCCCAACGGCGTGATCCTTCACCCCGCCGAGGCAGAACCAGACGACGAATTTGCGGATGTCGGCGGGGGAGCTCGCGGGGTATATTTTTACGAGTTCGGCGACGTAGCGATCCACGAACAACCGGCCTTCGTCGTTCGGATTCGGACGGTCTTTCCACTCCTTGAAGAGCCCCTTGAACGGATTTTTCCGCATCGCGCATTTCGAATTTTCCTCGACGGGGGGCGGGAGCTTCGCGGCGCGCTCCTTGCCGAGCAGCCGTTCGCGCTCCGGCACTTCCACGATGGCGAATAGGAATTTCACGTCGTCGTCGGAGCATTTCGTCAGGAGTTCGCGGAAGATCTTTTCCACCTCGGGATGCTGACGGCTCAGCGCGAAGAGCGACCACCGCGCGGCGTACGCCATGAGGTCGATGGTGTCGCCCTTTTCCCTGGCGGTCAGGGCGTGGCGCAGTACGGTATCCACATGCTTGGCGTCGCCGGTGGCGAAGAACCTGCCCCAGCAGAAGTCGGGGATGTCCGCCAACTCGCGGTCGAACTCCTCCGGCGTCGGGAGCTTTTCCGAGGCGAGTTCGGGCGGTCTGGGCATTCCCGGCACGGCGACGACCGCCAACACCTGTAAATGCTCCTTCAATTTCGTATTACGGAATTTTTTGATCGTCTCGAGCCAGCCGGGGACGCGGTCGGGGTTGGCGCGGAAGACCTCGTAGAAGAAGCCGAGGATCGGCGCCAACGCCTGGGGCTTTAACGGCACCGCGTCGAGCGCCTTGAGTGCGGCGTCGATCTTTGCCGGAGCCGGAGCCCGGTAGTAGGTCATAAGCGAGTCCAGTTCCGCTTCCGGATTCCGCGCGGGAGCGTCCGCCGCCGCCGCGTTGAAAATACAGCCGAGGATCACGACGAGAAGCAAAAACAGGCGTTTCATCTTTACGGTCCTTTACGGTTGCGATACGTTGTTATGTCAACCGCCGTCGGCGGAGTGTGTTTCGCGAGCTGGCGCTTTTACCGAATATTTGCGCTTAAATCGGGGCTTCCGTACGGCTTCGCCGTACTCACCCCTGCGCGTATTGTAATTTTTATTTCCCCTGTGGTCGCTTCGCGCCCCGCGGGGAAACGCCCCAGCGCTTTTCCCCGAACCCCTTTTGCGGCGCCGGTGCGAAAGATAAACGCTTATATCGCTTTTTTTAATTCGCGCGGCCTGCGTTCAGTGACCGCCGCAGAGTTGCGGCGGCCGCTTCACTCGCGGCCTTAATGCTCGGGTGCACTCGGCTTTTTACCCCCGAGCCGCCACGCCGGCTCGGGGAAAGCCTCGCTCGCCCCCTGCGCGCTCGCGGGCTACCCGCTCGCAACCACCGTGTGCGAGCGGCGGATGGGTTGGGTTGTTACCACCGGGTCCGCGTTCCGGCGTTTGCATTAATTCTGCGACAGCGCCATTTCATCTTTCATCTCTCATCATTCATCATTCGTCGCCGTCGTCAGCGCCCTACTGGTTGAACTCCTGCGCCTTCAAGACGGCGACGAAGGCTTCCTGCGGGATGTTCACCTGACCGATGAGCTTCATGCGCTTCTTGCCTTCCTTCTGCTTTTCCAGAAGCTTGCGCTTGCGGGTGATGTCGCCGCCGTAGCACTTGGCCAACACGTTCTTGCGCAGCTGCCGGATCGTTTCGCGGGCGATGACTTTTCCCCCCACCGCCGCCTGGATCGCGATCTGGAACATCTGCTGCGGGATCGCCTCCTTCAACCGCTCCGCGATCTGGCGGCCGCGCTCGTACGCCATGTCGGTGTGGACGATCGAACTGAAGGCGTCGACGGGTTCGCCGTTGACGAGGATGTCGAGCTTGATGAGCTTCGCCGCGCGGTAGCCGGCGGGCTCGTAGTCCAAGCTGCCGTAGCCCCGCGTCAGCGACTTGAGCTTGTCGTGGAAGTCGATCAGTATTTCGTGCATCGGCATTTCGGCGGTGATTATGACGTGGTTCGCGTCCACGCTCGCGGTGTCGGTGCAGACGCCCCGCTTGTTCATGACCAAATTCATCACGTCGCCGATGTAGGCGGTCGGCAGCATCAGATGGCACTTGATGATCGGCTCCTCGATGCGTTCGATCGCCGAGGGATCGGGCAGATACACCGGGTTGTCGATATCCTGCTTCTCGCCGGATTTGAGGTACACGTGGTAGATCACCGACGGATAGGTGGCGATGATGTCCATGTCGTACTCGCGGCGGAGCCGTTCCTGAATGATCTCCATGTGCAAGAGCCCGAGGAAGCCGCAGCGGAAGCCGAAGCCCAGCGCCGCGGAGCTCTCGGGCTGGTAGAAGAACGCGGCGTCGTTGAGCTGCAGTTTCGCCATGCTCGCCTTGAGCTGTTCGTAGTCGGCGGTGTCGATGGGGTAGATGCCGCTGAAGACCATCGGGCGCACGTGGCGGAAGCCCGGCAGCGGCTCCTTCGACGGATCGGCGAGGTCGG
>Ga0310696_10005319_pt1 | contig 15573 bp, 9 predicted proteins | sample AusTroGonzalo_MG_4_FD_203885 | JGI IMG/M metagenome (GOLD analysis project Ga0310696, IMG submission 203885) | Bovine rumen microbial communities from tropical cattle in Woodstock, Queensland, Australia - Gonzalo_02 (v2) (version 2) | ecosystem: Host-associated > Mammals > Digestive system >...
CGAAGTGCCAGATTCTACTGTTGTCACATTGGTTGTGTCTTATTTCATAGTATTCTTTGTAATTTTGGTTATCGTTGGATTTATAAATCATAAAATACGCGAAAGAATTCAAGATAGTTTTTTATCTGTTGTTGATAAAACTTTGGGGGTTATATTTGGTATCATTCGCAGTATTATCGCGATGGGTTTTGTGTATTGGGCGATGTTGTGGTATTATTCCGATATGCCACGCGGATTGCCTAAATGGGTTGCGGATGCCAGAACACGTCCGGTTATGCAATTAACTGCGGTAAAAATGGATAATTGGTTCTTCTTTGGCAACAGCAAATTGTTGAAAAACGATACGGATCAAGACAGACAACAACATGCTAATTTGATAAATCCAGCGGTTGCGAAAAAAATAGCCGCGAATAACGAAGCTGCAAAAAAAGACCCTGGTGAAACAGGATATAAAAATTCTGAACGCGCAGCACTGGAAAATCAGTTGTTGCAAATAGAATCTGTTGCCAACGCAATTCAAAAAGAAAATTAAAATCCCCCGCCCGAACGGGCGGTTTTGTTAAAGGTTTATTTCATATTTAACAACCATTCCAATACATTCAAACGTTTTATACCGTTTTGTTCGCTATTGCCATAATCCATTGTCAAAAGGTATTTTGGGTAATTGTCTTTAATTTGTTCCAACGACCCGTATTCACGTCTCATAACGTCTTCATTACCCATTATGGACCATGCGACTTGATAGTATTCGGTTTGACCGCCAGATTTGGTTGCTACAAAATCTACTTCTATGGTTTTGCGTTCCGCTTTGCCTTCATAATTTTTTACCGTGGTTTGTATTTTACCGACAGATACATTATAACCACGACGTATCAATTCCAAATACACAACGTTTTCAAGTATGTGTCCGGCATCAGTATCTTTATCGCCCAACAAGGCATAACGCAAGCCGGCATCGACAACATAATATTTGGCGTCACCGTTTAACAGTTTTTTACCTTTGATATCGTATCTTTCGCATTTGTACATAAGAAAACTATCTAATAATCCTTTTGTGTATATATCTATCGTTGGTGCAGATATGTTAGAGCGAGCCGCTTTTAACCCGCGTTCTATACCACGCAGGGACGTTTCACGACCTATGTTATCGAACAGGTATTTTATCACCGCGTCCAATTTATTGTCGTTTACTATACCAAAGCGTTTAACGATATCTTTTTGTATAGTATTTCGAAATACAGTGTCCATCAGGTAATCGGTTATAACCTGTTTATTTTCCATGTGGACCAGTTTTTGGACCTGTGGAAAACCGCTTTCGTGTAAGTAATCCAAATATATCGCATAAAGATTGTTGTGTTTTTCAAGGTCCGCGCGCGTCTGTATTTGATGATTAAAGTTTTGGTCGTAAAAACTAAAATATTCCAAGAAAGATAACGGTTGCATTTTTATTTCAATATAACGTCCACCAAAAGAATTGGCAATATCGCTGGAAAACATATACGCATTAGACCCAGTTAAGTACACGTCTATGTTGTCACGCAAACGCAAGCCATTAGCCAAAGTTTGCCAGTTTTTAACTAATTGTACTTCATCTATGAATACATAATAGTTTTTATCGTCTTTGACTTTTGACAATACGTAATCCAACAGGGTTTGATAATCTTCTAAAAAGCCATCGACGTTCAGTTTTAGCCCGATTTTTTTTGTTTGGACAGGGTCTTCAAGGTTTATAGATATTATATGACTTGGGATTGTGGTTTTATTGCGCAACAAATCCCATTGGAACAATTCAAGCAATTTTGATTTGCCACAGCGACGCACCCCAGTCACTATTTTGATAAGGTCGGTTTGCCCCAACCAATTTTTCAGTTTTTCTATGTAATCTGTACGTTGTATCAATATTTCAGATGCCATTTTAAACCCCTTTGGTTGAACATATTATACTTTACAAAAATGTAAAAATCAACAAAATTGTAAAGTACATTTTACAAAAGTGTTAATTTTGACAAAAATGTAAAGTTATAAAAACAAGCTTCATAGCGGTTTTTGTTTGTGATTGTTTTATTTTTATGATACAATTCATGTGTCGGGAAGAGTTTTCCTGATGAGGTGTAGATACCTGTTAAAAACGCGTCCGAAGGGACGAAAAATACTCCAACTATTGGTTGGAGGGTCGCGAATATATTGAATAAGCGCACAATTTCGTTTTTAATTGTATCTAACCTCCAACCGCCTTTGTTTTTGGCGGTTTATTAATTCCCTGCGTGGGGTAGAATAACAATAGAAGGAGATTGGTATGAAAAAGGTATTTTTAACAAGTTTGTCTGTGTTAGTGTTAGTTGGGTTTAGAACCAATGATGCATTGGCTTGGGCGAATTGTACTAAAGATGTCCCTGCGGGTAAATATTGTAAAACAGCTGGTAGTAAACCAGATTGTCCAGTCGGATGTTATTGCACGGGAAGCAAGCATGCTGTTGGAACAAGTATTAATGTCGCGTTGAGTTGTTCAATAAGAATGAATGAGGCACAGCTTAATGCTTCTGGTATATTTTTCTGCCCGGAATATACTACTTCTAATGAAGGTGCTAAAACAGTTACTGATTGTTATAACCCGATACTTGGTTCAGGGAGTAATTCATCATCGAATATGGTCGTAATGCGTCAATGTCCTTCGGGCTGTTTTTGTGTGAACAATGGTCAGATTGGTTTGCCGAATGATACGTTAATTGGTTATGAATATGCGGCTTGGCAAACACAATGTCAAAGCCCGGCTCAACCGTTGTCGCCTCATCACCAATCTGTGTGTAATACACAAGGGTGGGTTAGAATAAATATTAATAATGGTGTTGGTGGTGAGGATTTGTATTTAATTTGTGATCGTGAACATTATAATAATTATAATGGATACTTTATGGATGAATTTGAGGAGATATATAAAAATAGTGATTTTGGGGGTGCATACGGCAGAAAAGGTGGCGAGATTATATATTTTGGGGGAATGTCTACCACTGCAACTGGGAATCTTGGTATGTACGGCTGCCCTCAGTCTTACCCATCATCTGATTCTGGGGCGAAGACAGTTTATGATTGTTATAAATATGATGCGAATGGGAACAAGGTATATTATAGCGCGAATACTAATATAGTTTGTGCCGAAGGAACATATTTACCAGCAAATGCGACACAATGTGTTGCGTGTAATGTTGCGCAAAATCAGGTTTGTCCGGGTGGACGATTTGAAAAGTTAGATAAAATCCAAGGGCTGCGTTTAAATTGTCCAACTGGTAAATATTTACCTGCCAATGCTACACAATGCAGTTCTTGTGACGAAAGTCAATATTTTTGCTTTGGTGGGATATATGATTATAATTCCAGCGAAGACCAAGGGCGCATCGCGCATAACGGCTATGTAAATATGGGCGAACATCATACATTTATAACTTGTAATCCGGGTAAATATGTTCCTGCGAATACAAATCAATGCAGTGCTTGCACCGGAAATTACATTTGTCCGGGTGGAATATTTTTTACAGATGCAACATACAATGTTGATCGTGGAAAAAAACTTTGTCCATATGGTCAACCAAATGCCAATCATACAGCATGCGTTGGAAAAAGTTCAAAACCTTCGTGGGCGCGTGAACATCTGGATATAGCAAATGTTTCATCTGTTGCACCGGCATCTGTGATAAAGCAAAATGTTAATAGCAAAGAAATGATTGGTTTATCCCCAATCGCAGAACAAGAAACAACGGCTGACAATCTTGCCACTAAGAAAACAGAAAAAATTACGAAAAAAGCTGAAAAAACTGATAACAAAAAAGTTGTCAAAAATACACCAGAAGTTGCGAAAAAAATAACGACAACAGAAAATGTCAAAGAACCGGTAAAAACCGTTGAAAAATTGACACTGGATAAAAAGATAAATGATGTAAAGAAAATGGCACCAGCATTCAGTCGTTCTGCAATACAACAGCCTGTTGTTGATACAGAAACTGAAGATAGAAAAGCGGTTGTATCGCGTGCTGTTAAAAATGCTTCGGAAACAAAATCTGAACAATCAGAATCTGTGCACGAAAAACCGTCAATTAAACGTCCGTCAAGGCATAAGTAAAGCAAACAAATGCCGTTAAGAATTGTTCTTAACGGCATTTTTATTGCGAATACAGTCCTGTTATATTGATTGGTGCATATGATTATAATAATTGTATGCGCAAGATAAAAATTTTTATAACCTTGTTAATGCTTTATGAATTTGTAATAACGACTGTTTTACAAATTCCGGGTTTTTGTAATACTTTTTTTAATCACGGATTTTGTGATGTTGGAAATTTTAAATACTTTTTGATGTGCGTGATGTTGCCGGGATTGTTTGTGTTGTTTTTATGGTGGATGCCAGATATAGCAAGACCTTTTTGTAAAAACAAATGCCAATGCGAAGAAACGCATTTGGAACAGACATCAAACATAAAAGAATCACGGGAAATAATATCGCGGGATGATATGGAACGATTGGTAACAGGGGCGATTATAATGGGAATACAAAAATTTGCATCCATGCATCCCAAAACTACCAAAGCGTTTAATAATATCATCGACGCATTACAAAACACCAAGAAAATAAAGAAAAAGTAAGTTTAGATAATCCAAAAACATTAAACCCACACTTTTTTGTGTGGGTTAATAAATATGATTCGCCCGCCTACGCTGGTGCTTAATTTCTCTGTCATAAAAAATTTTTGAAAATTAAAAAATCTTCAATATTCGTCAATGCTACGGCGCGGCACTCAATTTTATTAAACAAAAAATCGCCTATGGCGATTTTTTATTAACGAAAATTGGTGGTGCCGGTTGAGGGACTCGGACCCCCGACCCTCTGATTACAAATCAGATGCTCTACCAGCTGAGCTAAACCGGCGATGTGTGTCTATATTATATGTTTTATTTTACAAAATCAAGCACATTTTTCAAAAAGTTGCTTTTGGGGTAAATTATGGTATAATAACAACATGACGATAAAAGGAGTATCAAATGTTTTTCGTTTTTAGTAAACAATTCAGAACCGAAGAAAAAATCTTTTCTGAATTGGCAAAGAAAATCAAAGAATCTAAAAAAATTACACAATCTTGGGACGGTCTTGCGGAAGTTTATAAACTTGATACCTGCAGAATAGAATTTATTTCTGCTAAACCTGCACAAATTTTGGTGTATGACAAATCGGGTAAAGAAATTTTGTCTTTGGATTGCGTATATTTAGATAATGGTGACAGAATGCAACAGGCCAGATCGCATTGGTTTTCTAAGGTATTAGCAGATGCCAGAAAACGTTACGAAAAAGATACTGGCAAAGAAAAAATGCGCAGGGTAACCGCCAAAATAAAAGCCAAAAAAGAACAGGAAAAACACGAAGCAGCAATGGTCAAGGCATTAGATAGAATAAAAAGTTTATAAAGATAATAAAACGGGCAAATTGCCCGTTTTTTAATATTGAAATCAAAAAAATCATTGCTACAATAAACCCCATGAAAAAAATACCAGAACTTTTGGCGCCGGGTGGAACATTAGACGCATTTAAGACCGCGATTCTTTATGGGGCGGACGCTATTTATGCGGGCTTGCCCGGGTTTTCCATGCGTGCGCGCGCTAAAATCACTGTTGATGAAGTAAAGCAGGGAATAGATTTTGCACATGCGCATGGCAAAAAGGTTTATCTGGCGTTCAATTTATTTGCGCACGACCGCGATTATGAAAATATGGGGCGGGTTAGCGAAGTTTTGAATTACCTTAAACCTGACGCACTTATTATTTCTGATGCTGGTGTTTTAATGTGGGTAAAACAACATCATCCAGATATCCCAATTCATATATCAACCCAGGCGAATATATGTTCTGCAGCAACTGTGAAATTTTGGCAAAAAGCAGGCGCAGTTCAATGTGTCTTGGCACGCGAAGTATCACATGATGAATTCAAATCAATTCGTGAACAGTGTCCAGATATTGGGCTTGAAATATTTATTCATGGTGCAATGTGTATGTCTTATTCAGGGCGGTGTTTGCTGTCTAATTATATAACGGGGCGTCCTTCTAATCGTGGTGCGTGTGCGCAACTTTGTCGTTGGAAATATGATGTGATTTTGCGCGAAAAAGAATCTGGTATTGAAATGCCAATCGAAGAAGATGAACGTGGCGCCTATATAATGAACAGCAAAGATTTATGTTTAATGCCACGACTTCGCGAAGTCATAGAATCGCATCCAGACAGCCTTAAAATCGAAGGCAGAAATCGCAGTGAATATTATGTCGGTTCTGTTGTGCGTGCTTATCGTAATGCAATTGATGCGTATGTACGCGACCCCGATGGCTTTGACCCACAACCTTTTATGGACGATTTAAATGTATTGGAATCGCGTGGATATACAACCGCTTTCTTTGATGGACCGCTTCCGCCAGATGCACATGACTATGAATCTACTCATTCAAAATCAGATTATCATGCGGCTGGTGTTATAACCAATATAGACGATAAAAATATAACGTTGGAATTGCGTAACGAGATAAAGCAGGGTGACGAAATTACTTTTATCTTGCCATTGACCACCGATAAAATTTCCGTGCGTTTGGACGCCATTATAAACGCAAAAAACGGTGAAGAATTACCAAAGATGTCTGCGGGACAAAAAAATTCGTTGATTATACCGATTGAAAAAATCCCAGAACAATATCGCAATAAAATGGTGCCGTTGGTTCTGGCATATAAACGGAAATAAAAAAACGCCAAAATGGCGTTTATTTTATTTGTCTGTCTTTAATGCTGGGATATCTGCATAATCGTTGTATTTAGAAAGGAAACGTCCGCCAGTTGTACATACGAAATTAGATAACGAATCTTCGTATTCGCGCAATGCGCTGGTCCAACGTTCGGAAACTTCGCTTTGTGCGCCTTGATACCCGGCGAACCCACCCAATGCGCCACCAGCCGCAGTCCCAACAATTGTTCCTTTGGCACGTGCTTGATTAGATAAATCCACCAATTCACCGTCATCGGCTTCACGTGAATCAGGTTTAAAATTAGCCACTACATCTTCATCATCTTTGGCTTCAATTAAATCGCCAACGCCACCACCACCATAACGATGATAAATCTTTGGTTTTTTGGATGACAATTCTTCCCATGTCTTATATCCAAAAGCCTTTTTAAGTGGTTCATTAAACACAGCATATGCGTGCTGCGTTTTTGTAACTTTTGATGCCGAATAAATTACATAATAATTATTGGCGCCATCGCCACCAGCATTTTTGATAAATGTTTTGTTATCTGTTGTTGACCAGATTTCAAACTGATCAGCTTGGTCTTTTGCCATTTGTTTCGCTTTTTGACAATCTACATAGTCCTCTTTATAGTTTACTGTTTTTATCTGAACCTTGCCAATACCTCCGCTTTCTGATTCACATGTTGTTGTACCATCAGAAGTTGTACACTTCTTCAATCCGCTACTGCAGCTTGAATTGTCCAATTTTACAATGTAAAAACTTGACTCTTCATACGACAATGGTGTTCCATAAGTTTGATAATTTCCAACAACACAATCGTGTTCAACGTTATTGACAGAACATTTAGTTATCGCGATAACGCCATCGCCACCGTTGGCGCCAGCCATCATATTTCCAAGAATCATCCCAGATGCCGCATTGACCGCCGTAGATTTAATTGTGTCGCCCGCGACTTTGCCACTATACGAACTTGCCGCCATAATGCCAGCGCCAGCCGCTGCACCAACAGCGGTATCTATCAGCTGTGTTTTTCCAGTTCCCAATGGAATTTTTCCATTTGTGTCTTTGCTGGTGTCTTTGGGTGCCAATAAATTTCCCGCAACCCCCGCAATAATAGCGCCCGCAGCAATTTTTAAACCCGCGTTTTGCTTTTGTTCTTGATTCATTACAGCAACCACATCTTCCATAGTTGGGGCATTATCCGCAGGTAATTCAATTTTCGACAGTGCAGACATATTATAACTGCCTGATGGGAAAGAATCTATGTTGCACTTTATCGATTGCCCAGCCGCCACAGTTGTCGAAGCCAACAAAGCATTAGAATTAGCATCACGTAATTCAACAACAGCTATGCATTGTGGGTCATGATTAATTCCAGATTCTGGGCGACCCCATTTGAAATTCCCGTTCACATAAATCATTGAACATGCTTCCAATTCAGAAAGACTTGGCGCGCCGGCTTCACCATTCACAATAGAATTTGCCAATTTTTCATCTGTCACCATAACAGGCAATTGTGCAACAGCCGCAGCTTGGTTTTCCGCGTAATATTCTTGCTGAGCACGCAAAGCATTAACAGCCTGATAAGCGGGGGCATAAGCGCGACTTGAATTTTTTGTTTTAACAGCAGCATCCACAGGCATAACAGAAGCACATGCCAAAAGTATAGAAAACAAAGATACTTTACAAATTCTCTCTCTCATTTTTTTATTTACCCTAGAATTCCAATCTTATTCTGGCACCGACATCTAAACTTGATAATCTGCCACTTTCGGTCCAATTAGTATAATGGAATACGCTGTCATAAGGTGCTTCATATTCATCGCCACCACCATCACTTATCCATTCTGTCTGAGATACAACGATTGAACCAGATGTTTTAATCTTTCCCAAATTGGCATAGCGAACAAAGAAATCAAGTTTTAAACCATCACTCATCGCTGTGGTTACACCAGCTTCTAGTTGAAAAGCCAGCTGTTCTGTTGTTCCACCATTATGATATCCATAAACATCGGAAATAGCGGTCAATCCGCCACCTTCAATAGCGCCAGGTCCCAAACCATCTGTTTCATCATAGAAAGTGTCGTCAAAAATAACATAATCGCCAATAGTATTTAATGCGACACCGACGCCCGCACCAATATAAGGACGCAAAGATCCACCCGCGACATAACCAGTAAATGAATCAATGTTGTAATACACATTTAACATTGTTGAATTAGATGTGATTGCGCCACCCGAAACCTTGGCATCAGTGTATTCGCCATTACCCTGGGAAGTTTGGGCATTCACAGCATAAGAAATATTGGAATAACGCAGAAAAGAAAAATCAATACGCACATCACTGTTTATCGCGGCACCCAAAGAAATCTGTAAAGGAATCACAGTATCAGATTCAAAATTGGACACACGGAAAGACCCAGGTGCAAAAAACGCATTGTCTTCGCCGGCATAATCAGCGGACATGTTACCTTTGACCATAACGCTGTACGCGGCGGATAATCCGATGTATAAACCACTGTCCGCCAATCTGTCATAATCAGCAGGTTGATAATATTGACGTCCCGCATTAGTCGCAGAAGACCCCACACGTGGCAAAGCACCCGTCACCCGATTAGGGTTTGTCGCAGCCACATTAGTAACAATAGGTTGCCGATTAGCGGCTGACGCAGCAACCAGCTGTTGCGAAGTGATGTTTGCGCGTTGTCCCGTTATTTGTGGTTGCTGATATGTGTTGATAACATATCCCTGGCGCGCCAACTGTTGTGGATTATATACTGGATAAGCGGCATCTGCCACAAATGGCAAAGACGAGACAAACCCCGCCAACACCGCAAGAAACTTAGAATTTTTCATGCTGTTTAACTTCCTTTTGTAATATTATAGCATAATTTTTTTTTCAAGGAAAGTATTAAATACATATCTGGCGAAATAAAAAGCACCCCAAAAGGGGTGCCATGTCCAATATAAAGTTAATTTTTTTGTCAAAACTAGAATCTGGCGTTAAATCTTACCCCAGTTTCCCATTTGATATCCGTTCCGTTCTGAGAACCAGAATGAGAATCGTCAAATGTGTATTCTGTGAACAAAGTCAATTGCATGTTATCAGTCAATTGATTTGCAACATTTAATTTCAACACATATTCATCCCATCCGTCACGCATATTAGAAAACTTTTTTGACAAACCTTGGGCAACTTGTTCTGATGTTGCATTAGGCATTTTTGTATGAACACTTTTCACACCATTATCGGCATGTTCATAGTATTCAAACCCAGCACCCAAAGACCAAGTATCTGTGATTTGATAACCAGTATCAAAACCAAAACATGTTTCATGAGTTGATCTTAAATTCGCTTCGATTTCTTCAGGGAATTGAATCATGCCCATAGTATACGGAGTTCCTGAAACAGGGGCATCCCTGGCAATCGAAATTTTGTTATTGTGATTACCAAATGTTTGTAAATATTCAAAGTGACCAGCTAATGTAAATTTGTCCCAAGTTTTACCCAATCTTGTTCCAAAAATAATTCCATAGCGACCATGTGAATAATTGTCGAATTTGAAACCTGTTTTTGTATAAGTTCCCTTCATTGGTGAAACACCAGAAAGGAAAGCTTCGCCATACAAATCCCAAACAAACGGGTCAGAATCTTGCAACACGCGATACATCAGTCCCAAACGACCACGATGCATACCCTTGCGCGCAATATCGTCATCATGAGTATAACCAAAACGACCAATCAAAGCCAATCTGTCAGTTATACCATAACCCATGTCTTCACTAAATCTCCATACAGGAAATTCTTCTGTATGATCCAAACCCCTTGCTTTTAAAGCAGGTGTGTCATCTGTTTTTTTATACATGACCGCCGCACCAGTTTTCAAATAAACTTCGCGGTTTTGAGGCATGTAAAGTGGATTTTCCATGTTTGATGCTGCGAAAGCTTCGGCTGAAACAACAGAAGCTGTGACTGCCAACAAACAGTTCAAAGACTTTTTCATCCTTTTATCTCCTTTTTTATTTGATGAAATAACCAACCCCCATTATTGGCAAGATTGGTGCTATATCCACACCACCCATTATTGGCAATAGTGCGCTTTGCGATATAACGGACATATTGTTATACATTTTGTATATGAATGTCAAAAGATAAATTATGTTGACTTTTAAGTTAAAATGTGAAAGAGGGGGAAGGGGAAATCATACAACAAAAAAATTCAAATTTTTCACTTGAAACGATTGTGATAAATTTTCTATGATAATAACCAGGACAGGAGAAAATATTGTTCGAAAGGTCTACTTTTCGGGATTTTTATCGTGTTTATAGGCGTATATTGTTTGCGTCATTTTTGTTTGTTGCATTCTTAGTTCAATATTCGTTTGGTAACAGTCCTGTTAGCAAGACACCTGTAATGAACTACGATTGTAATAGTGGCTCTTTGGTGAGCGGTTATACTACTCCACAGCCGTCCGATAGTAATCGTTATGTTACATTGTATTCTGGGGATGCGTGTACCAGAAATGGTTATGATTTTTTCATGTGGTTGTGCACATTGCAGAGTGGTGGAATAAGTTCGTATTATGGGAACGAGTCAATACAGATTACGGGTTCTAATACTTGTATGGCTATATGGAATGAATCGTGTGAACCAGGCGACCGTGTTTATACAAGTGTTACTGGGTTTGATATCCCATTTTTGGAACAACCAAATAGTTTTGCAAATTCTAATAATGGGTCTTCTGTTCAAGGTTTCGCTTTTTCAACAGGAACGGTTAATGTATCCGGTTTGTGCAGTCAAACCAATGGAACTCCTCAAATGACAGGGAACCCTAGTGCTACTCCAGGACCAAATTGTTGGTGTCAGGTTGTGGGTGCTCAGGAAACTGGCGGGCGGTACAACACGATTAGCAATACCCCGTGGGTTTTATTAACCATGAGTGGTCAGTGTCAGCAAGACACTAATGGTCAATGGGTCGATGTAGAATGTTCTTATCAGTGTTCAAAATTAGGAAGCACCCAAGATTACCAACTTTTTTTAAGCAATATTATGTTTACATCATCTTGTGTTTATCCGACATTGACTTATCATAATTGTAATATAGCACATGGATATATGACTCCGCAACCTGTGTCGCTTAACAGTTCTTCCAGCAGCACAACCATTACATTGACCGCGTGTATAGCTAGTGTATTACAGCCAGCTACTAATTATACTTTTGGTGGGTACTATTGTGTTGATTCAAATGGGGTTGGGACATATGTATCAAGCTCATCATTAAGCTATAATTTGACTAGTGATACAGATTGTTATGCGATATGGGATGAAGTTGACCCGTGTTATCCCGGAACGGTAAATCGTGATAACAGTCCAGAGGTTTTGGGTGTCACATATGGACAATCTGGTAACCCAAATGCAGAATGGGGAACAGGGGTCTCGTTTAACGATTTGTTTTATCCGCAAAACATGATTGGTAATAATTTTCCCAGTTGGGGTTTTGATAACGGTGATACCAGTTGGGCGGTCACTTTAGATAATGGATTATGTAGTTCCAGTTCGGGTGTACCATGGCGGGCTGGGACACCAAACGAAACCCCAAACAGCGGTGATTTTTGTTGGTGTCGTGTCCGTTCTGTGACAGATGTAAATGGGGAACAGCAACACCTTGATAATTATCCATATGTGTTTGTTGGATATCTGCAAAATTGTTCTGCTAGCAGTTGTCTTGGGCACTGTCATGACAAACTAACCTCAAATGTTTCTGGACGCGAATTAGCTGACAGGTTATCTGCTTTTTATACAAAAACAATGTGTCGATACCAAATAAATTGGGATTGTAATAATAGTGGAGCAGGCGGAACCCATAGTGCTACACAACCTGTCGATGCCGGTACGACGAATATCGCCACATATGGCGGTTGTGGTGTTCCACCAAATTCGTCTTTTGATTCGTGGTCTTGCGAAACAGCAACTGCACCAACACAACCTGTGACCGTCAATGGTTTGAGCCAGATTGAAGAAATGCCATGGGATAATGTGAATTGCACAGCGTCATGGAATTCGCTTCCGACATATACTGTGACTTATAATTGCAATAATAGTGTGTCTGGTCAAAGCAGTTTTCTTGACAGTGGTTCTTCTCATACACCAAATACAGCCTATTGGTATGGTGAAGATGTGACATTGTGGACACAAAGTGGCAACACTGTTGGTTCTTGTACTGTTCCAGAACACAAGGTGTTTGTGGGTTGGGATTGTAAATTTGATAATGCAAATAATGATGTTCCATACGCGGTCGTTCAGGATGCTTCTGGTTGGCACCAATCGGTTATTCGTTTGATTAATTATTCAGACAATGGTTATGCTGTATCTGTCGATAATGTGATTTGTACTGCTGACTGGCAATGCGACAGTGCGAATGGTTATATTTGGAATAATCTCACAGGTGAATGCAGCAACGAATACAAAATTTATTATAATACTAGTAATGGCGGACATTATTCATCTGGTACTAATCAAAACAGCACTGGTAATGTATATGGACCGGGGGCAAGCAGTGGTGGTATAACATTCGGTCAAACTTGGTCAACACAAGCCTTGTCTGCAACAACTATAGAGCCAGATAATGCATGTTATGACTTCTGTGGGTGGAGCCAGACCTGGAATGACACTTGTGGAAATGCTACTGTTTTAAGTCAGAATACTCAACAACCCGTGTGGAATACAATTCTTAGTGATAATTTGGCTTGGATAACCCTTTATGCGACTTGGCAATGTGCCAGTGGTTGTATGTCCAGTAATGGTCAATGTGTTCCTGCCTATACTCTTACTTACGTGGCAAATGCGCCGACTGGGGTAACGGTTAGTGGTATGCCAACACCTAACCCTGTCACTTCATTACCAGCAGGCGCTACACCAACATTGGCAACTGGCCCAACCGCAACGTCGGGATATATATTCGACCATTGGGATTGTGAAGATGCAAATCAAAACACAATCACAATAACCAATAATTCTATAACTATGCCGTCATCAAATGTTACATGTTACGCGCAATGGACACAGACACAATATACGATAACTTACACTTGTGGCGATGCCGGGGGGACTATGTCGTCAAATACCAATACTGTTAACACTGGGCAGGCAAGTTATACTGTTAAACCAAATGTAACCGGATGCGATAGTTATAATGGGTATCATTTTACTGGATGGTTGTGTACACCTGATCTTGCGACTGGAACTGGGACAGCCACATATTCTAACACGTATCCAACGAATCCTGATGTTTCAAAGACAATAGCAACTATTGGTCTTTCGGGAAACGCAACTTGTGTTGCGCAATGGGGGCAAAATATTGTTAACTTATTATGGAATGATAACGGTGCAACTACGGCGCATAGTGGAACCCAATCGGACAGTTGTCTATATGGACCTGGCGATATTACCGTCCCAACAACACCACCAGCAAGAACTGGTTATTCTTTTAGCGGTTGGAAAGTGACAGATTGGTGGCATAGGTTATTGGATACGTTCGTAGGTGCTGTCAGAGAGTGTTATTTTTATAGAGCTCCTAATGGTGATTCTGGATTTAATGCTAATAATGGTACATGTATGTTATATGCCCATTCAGTATCCAGTAATAATACATGGGGGGTAGTTTACCACAATACCAATGCAACAAGAATAGTAATAATTGGTACGGCGACGTGCAGTAATCAGAGCACGACATTGTATGCTACCGGGGATCCAGGGGCGACTGATGGTCAATATTGTTGGTGTCGGATCACTTCGTATACCAGGGGTGATATATCAGAACAATACAATGATTTACCATGGGTTTATGCTGCTGATTTATCTGCTAATGGGTGTAGCAGTACCTCATGTTTGAGCAGGTGTGGCTCTACATTGTACAATAGCAATAACAGTACTTTTCAGAACGCCCTTTTTGGACAATAATTTTTAATAAAAAATCTTTTCTTTTTAACATTTCACTTGCGTTGATATTGTGATTTTTTCTATGATTTATACGAAAGGATTTTTTTATCAGGGGGATTGGCATATCAGTATAAAATGTCGTTTGTCAAAAGAATTTTTTCGCATCTGTTTTTATGCGCACTTGCGTGTGTGGTTTTTACACATAACGCGTTTGGTGCAACAGCTGCGGCATTTTCTGTGACAACAACGAATTTATCAGCGGGGGACACTTTTCAATTCAGCATTTCTGCAGCGGGGACCTTTTCTGTTGATTGTGGAACAGACGGGGCTTTGTCTGGAACCGGTGTAAGCGGTGGCACAATAATAGACCGTCAAAATACAACAAACAATGATACATATACTTGTACATATTCATCGGGTGGCGTAAAAACAATTTCTTTTTATAACAGTAATAACCATGTTGCAACAGGGTATAATAGCTCGAATACTATAGCGGCGATATCTTTTAAAAACAATACGTATGTTCGGGAATTGTCTGGTGATTTGTCTGCCATTTTTCCTCAGGTGGGCAGTAAACTAAAATTTTATGAAACATTTCAGGGGTGTACCAATTTAATAACAATCCCATCAACTTTATTTTCTAATATCACAACAGGCGTAAGTTACATGTTCGCTCAGACTTTTTACGGGTGCACAGGTTTAACAACGATACCATCAGATTTATTTAGTGGCATCACAACTGGTGCGGATAGTATGTTTGGATATACATTTGGTGACTGTTCAGGTTTAACAAGCATACCATCAGATTTATTTAGTGGCATCACAACTGGTGCGTTTGATATGTTTAATGGTACATTTGCTG
>Ga0310696_10005320_pt1 | contig 15572 bp, 15 predicted proteins | sample AusTroGonzalo_MG_4_FD_203885 | JGI IMG/M metagenome (GOLD analysis project Ga0310696, IMG submission 203885) | Bovine rumen microbial communities from tropical cattle in Woodstock, Queensland, Australia - Gonzalo_02 (v2) (version 2) | ecosystem: Host-associated > Mammals > Digestive system >...
ATTCCGATTCAAGCAATTTATTTGAGATAGACTCTCAAAAAGAATTTTTCAAGGTTTACATCGCACTATTCAATTTTCAATCAGCCCGCCCTCGAAGGGCAACGAGTTCTTAATATATCATCGATCCGCAACCCTTGCAAGCCGCTTTTCGAAGATTTTTCGAACTTTTTTGATCAGCCCCGCTGCCCCGCGCCGACCTCAAACTGCCGGCACCGGGCGCAAAACATCATTTAATATAGCATCGACAGACGACTTTGCAAACCCTTTTTCAAGCTTTTTTCGGGTTTTTCGCAAGTTTTTGCGCCGTCACAAGCTTTTCGGGTGGAGGGGCGCTGACGCGCACGCAAACCGCCGACAGAAAACAAGCGCAGTGAGACCGCTGGGACCGGTGGGACCATTGCGACAAGCGGGACAAGCGGGACGGCGTCGCGCACGTGGATTGCGCACTCGTATCATCGGGCGGCGCGCGCGGTCCGAATTACAGCACGGTCATGGCCAGACCTTCGAGGATCAGCGTGATGCCGATGATCTTGGTCAGCGTGCACTGCTCCTTGAGGATGAAGAACCCCTCCAGCATGCCGATCAGCAGTCCGAGCTGGCGGAACGCCTGTACGTAGGCGACGTTGGTCACGAAATTCATCGCCAGAAGCACGCTCAGATATGTCATCGACGAACAGCATCCCGCGACGAACGGCATCCACGAGCGGCGGCGCCAGATGTCGGCCGCCTCCTCGCGGGTGCGGCGGAAGCAGGCGACGATCGTCCAGAAGACCAGCGCCAGCATCACCGCGCGGAACGAGTAATAGGACAGCGAACGCATCGTCGCCGACACCCCCGGATACGCCTCGCGCAGCACCCGCTGCGACTGGCTGTCGAAGGTGGTGTAGAGCGTGGTGCCGCACGCGACCAGAATGATGAAGAGCATCCCGCGGTTGAGATAATTCTTCAGCTTGAAGTCGGAGATCTCCTTGAGCGGCATCACCAGACAGCCGGCGAAGATCACCGCCATGCCCGCGTAAGCCTGGACGGAGAGCGGCCTGCCCCACCCCAGCGAGGTCGTGATCGCCGGGATGAACAAGAGCGGCAGCGAACGCATCACCGGATAGGCGGTGGACATGTCGAGCGTCCGGTAGGCGAGGACGAGGCCGCACCCGTAAATGAGTTCCCCGGCCAGCGTCCCGCAGGTCATATAGTAGAACTTCGGCGGCATGGTGAAGAACCCGATCGGGGTGAAGAACCTCACTCCGAAGCTCCAGAACGCGCCGATCGAGCACAAAAGCGCGTAAAAAGCGAGGCTCATGCGCTCCTTTTTGGCGATCATGTTCCACGTGGCGTGGAGCCCCGCGGAAAAGAGGATCAAAAAGAATGCCGACGCTGTCATTCAAGCACTCCTCACTCCTCGGGCGACGGCAGGTAGAAGACGCCGCGCGCCTGCCTTTCGATGCCGACCTTGCCGGCGGCGAAGAGTTCGTCGAGGATCTTTTCGGTTATCGACTCCGGCAGTTCCAGCGCGAGCGCCAGATCGGGCAGCGTCGCGGGACGGCGGCGGATCAGCTCCAGTATCCGCCGCTGCGACTCGGTGGCCGTGAACTTTTTCCCAGGAACCGGCGCGCGGTAGCGGAACACCCCCACCGCCTCCACGGGCACGAAAGGCGCCAGCGCCGCGATGAAGCGGTGCGTGTTTTCCGGAGTCGACGGCACGACGAATTTTTCCACTCCCGGCCGGTCGAGGGTGTTCAGCTGCACGAGGTCGACGCGCATGCGCTTTATCAGTTCGACGAAGCGCGCGATCGAAGCGTCGCCGTCGTTCACGCCCGGCACGATGAAGAGTTCGAGATTCACCCGGCTCTTCGTGTTTTGCGTGAAGCGCACGAGGTCGTCGACGAAGCGGTCGAAGCTGAAACCCGGCACCGGGCGGTTGATCTTTTCGAACTCCTTCGCGTTGCTGCCGTCGAGCGACGGGACCGCCAGATCGACTTCGGCGATATCCTTCAACAGCTGTTCGTCGCCGAAAAGCATCGCGTTGGTCAGGAGGCACAGCGGATACTCGGGGTAGTTCCTCTTCACGAACCTCACCACGTCGCCGATGCGCGAATTGAGCGTCGGCTCGCCGGAGCCGGAAAAGGTGACGTAATCGAGTTTCGGATGCTTGGAGAGCACCGCGTCGAGTTCTTCGAGCACCTTGTCGACGGGGACATACTCCCGGCGTTCGCGCGTGAGGTCGGTGGTTTTGCCCGCCTCGCAGTAGACGCAATCCAGCGGACAGGTCTTGGGCGGGACCAGATCCACCCCGAGCGACACGCCGAGCCGCCGCGAAGCGATGGGACCGAATACGTAAGCCATTTTAACGAAATATCCTCAATGATGAAGTGGGGTTAAACCAATTCGAAACCGAGCGCGGCGGCCTTCAGCCGCAGCTCCGGCGAGCCGCCCGAAACGCGGTAGGCGAAGGGTTCGCGGCGCAAGGGAGCGCTGCCGCGCAGCTGCTCGAAGGCTGACGGATCGCTCCGCAGATCGGCGTCCGCCTTGTGCAGATCGAAGGTGTGGCAGACGAGGCGGTGCAGTTCGCGCTCGACCGGAGCTTTCTCATCGGCCTTCAACAGCGTTTCGTTGGCGGGCGGGGGCGGCACCGCGCGGAAATCCTTAAGCGGGGCGATCCCGAAGAACTCCGCCACCGCGCGCACGGCGGCGGCGGTGCCGTTCGCCTTGCCGTCGGTCGAGTACCCCGCGATGTGCGGCGTGCCGAAATCGCAGAGCGAGAGCAGTTCGCGGTCGATATCCGGCTCGTTTTCCCAGACGTCGACCGCGGCGTGCGCGACCTTGCCGCTTTTGATCGCGGCTTTGAGCGCCGCGCCGTCCGCCGCTTCGCCGCGCGCGGCGTTGACGAGGCACACGCCTCTCTTCGCGGCGGCGAAAAACCTTTCGTCCAGAAGTTTCACCGTCGGATATTTACCGCCCGTCACCTTGGGGACGTGGAGCGTCACGAAATCCGCTTCGCGCGCGATCTCGTCGAGCGCGACGAACCCCGCCTGCCCTTCCGCCTCGGCGCGCGGCGGATCGTTGCGCAAGACGCGCATCCCCAGCGCTTCGCCGACCTTGACGGCCAGTTTGCCGACGTTGCCGACGCCGACCACGCCGAGAGTCCGGCCCGCCAGCGGAACGCCGAAGCCCGTCAGCACGGCCGCGAGATACTGCGCGACGCTCGCGGCGTTGCATCCGGGGGCATTGCGCCACGCGATGCCGAGCGATTCCAGCTCGGCGGCATTGATGTGATCGAAACCGATGGTCGCCGTGGCGACGAATCTTACGCGCGATCCCCGGAGCAGCGCCGCGCCGCACTTGGTGCGCGTCCGAACGACCAGCGCGTCGGCGTCGGCGACGTCGGCCGCGCCTATCGCCGCGCCCTTGAGGCAGACGACCTCGGCGTAAGGTTCGAAGACTCCGCGCAGGAACGGGATCTTGTCGTCGGCGACGATCTTCACTTCTTCGCCTCTTCCCCGTCTCCGCGCCCGATGATCTCCTCGATGAAGTAGCGCGGCCGCGCCCGGACATCGGTGTAGATCCGGCCGATGTACTCGCCGATCACGCCGATGCCGATCATCTGGATGCCGATGAAGATGAACATCACCGCGAACAGCGTGAAATTGCCGAAATTCGACCACGCGTCGCCTTCCGGAATGATCCGGCGGATGATGATATACAGACTCAGCAGGAAGCCGCTCGCCGCCGACAGAAGCCCGAAGTAGGTCAGCATCCGCAGCGGCACGGTGGTCATGCAGGTCAGCAGATTGAACTGCAGATTGATGAGCTTCCACAGCGAATACTTGGAGTCGCCGACCGCGCGCTCGGCGTGCGCCACCGGGATCTCGCAGGTCGTGCGCGCGAAGCTGTTGCCCAAGACCGGGATGAACGTGCTGCGCTCGTTGCACTTGAGCATCGCCTCGACCACGAAGCGCCGGTAGGCGCGGAGCATGCACCCGTAGTCGGACATCCGGACGCCCGTCGCGGCGCGCGCGGCGCAGTTCACGACCTTGCTCGCGTAGCGGCGGAAGAAGGAGTCCTGCCGGTTCTGGCGGATCGTGCCGACGACGTCGTTGCCCTCCTCGGCGGCGGCGATCAGCCGGGGGATCTCCTCGGGGGGATTCTGCAAGTCGGCGTCGATGGTCACGACGAGGTCGCCGCGCACGATCGAAAATCCCGCCATGATCGCGGAGTGCTGGCCGTAGTTGCGGTTGAGGATGCACCCGACGACGCGGTCGGGATACTTTTCCGCCGCCTCGCGGATCATCTCGGCGGAGCGGTCGCGGCTGCCGTCGTCGACCATGATGAATTCATACCTCTTGCCGCAGTTGTCCATGGTCTTGACCGTGCGTTCGATCAGCTCGGCGAGGCACCCCTCCTCGTTGTAGACGGGGACCACCACCGAAACGAAATCGACCGCGTACTTGGATTTTTCCATAACACACCTTCCTTTATTTTATACTGTGTTTTCCAGTCGTTTGCGTATTTTTCTCCGAGCCGGTCCCGCCCGGCCCGGTCAGCCACAAGGCGCGCTGCCGGTATTCGAAGGGATAGCCGCCGGGGACGCCTTCGAGAAGATCCGGTTTTTCGATGTCGATATCGAGTTTGGCCGCTTCCGCGCAGCTCTTCAAGAACTTCGGTTCCGATTTGTGGTAAGGGGCGATCACGGCGATCCGTTGTCCGGAATAAGGAGCCGTCGCCCGGACAAAGCCCGGCACTCCGTCGCTGCGGTCGGAGACCGTCGTTATCCGCCCCGGCAGGTCGGCGTAGAACAACAGAAGCGAAGTCGAATGGGGGCCGCCGATGTTGACGATCCGCTCCGGGGCGATGCCGGCGACGCGGCTTCTGACCGAGATCATGAACTGCTTTTCCTCGCGCATTTCGCGCAGCGACGGGAGCAGAAACGAGAGCAAACAGATGCTCGCCAGCGTGCCGCCGAGGATCATCGAACCCAGCGGATCGGGCAGTCCGGTGAGCTTCGGCAAAGGATGCTTCGGACTGCTGTGCAGAAGCATTATGAGCAGAACCGCGCCGCCGAAAACGGAACACGCCGTCCAGAAGAGCATCGGCAGTTCGAGCCCCAGCATCACCCGCCAGACCGGAGCCGTGATCAGCGCCACCGCCGCGAACGACGCCGCCAGCACGATCGCCGCCCGCGTGGCGACCACCGCCCAGCGGCTCAGCCGGCCGCCCTCGCCGCGAAGCACCCACACCCCGGTTTCCAACGCCAGAAACGGCACCAGCGGCAGAAAATCCGTGCGCCGGACCGAGGCCGGAAACGCCAGCACCAGAAATCCCAGAACGATCCCCGCCCAAATGCACTTTTCCCAGCGCTGGAGAGTGCGCATCCGGCACAGCGCGCCGATGAACGCCGCGATCATCAGCAGCGACCACGGCAGCATGATGCTGAACACGTCCGGAAAAACCGACCAGAGCGGAGTTGCGCGATCGAACCACCATGCGCCGCACCAGCGCCGCAACGCCGTCCACACCCCCTCGACGGCCATGATCCGCCACAGCCGCCGGGCCAGAAGTGAAAAAGGTTCCCCCATTATCAGCAGCCATGCCAGATAAAGCCCGAGCGCCGCGAGCGCCGCCGCCCCGGCGACGCGCCAGCTGAAGCGGCTCCGGTTCGCGAGTATCCACGGCGCCATCAGCGCCGCCGGCAGCCACAGAAAGCTCATGCCGCGGTTCAGCGCCCCCAGCGCCAGCAAGGAAAACATCCCCAGCGCCATCCAGAAGCTGTTCCTGCCGACGCCGCGCTGGAAGAGCACCATCGCCCAGATCGTCAGCGCCCCGGAAAGGACTCCGGAACCGCAGCAGCGCCCCATATACAGCACTCCGAACGATCCCAGCGTCAGCCAGCCGGTCAGCAGCGCCGTTTTCCGGTCGAAAAGCCGTTTCGTCAACTGCATGGTCCCGATCAGCAGAGCGAGCGCCGCCAGCGCCGACGGCAGCCGCGCCGCGAACTCCGAAACGCCCAGTTTGAACAGCAGCGCGACGCTCCACACCTCCAGCATCGGCAGTCCGGAAAATTCGCGGAAATTGATGGTCAGCGGATACCACCGGCCCGTGGCCGCGATCTCGCGGGCGGCCTCGGCGATGCGCGGCTCAACCCAGAAGAGCGAGTTTCTGCCCAGCAGCGCCACCAGCGACACGACCGCACAGCACCAGAAAAACAGCTTCTGGCGGAAACGCGGATCGAACTTTTCGGCGGAGTCGTTCACTGCCAAGCCATCCCGTCACATCATTTGCCGGCAAACACCTCTTTGGCGGCGGCGACCACGTCGCGCACGTCGTCGGGAGTCATGTCGGGGAAAAGCGGCAGCGAGCAGATGCGGTCGCTGTTGTAATCGGTGTTGGGCAGCACTCCCGGAGCGATCCTGTAAGTGTCGCGGTAGTACTTCTGCGAGTGGACGCTGCGGAAGTGCAGTCCGGTGCCGATGTTCTTTTCCTTGAGCTTGGCCATGAAGGTGTTGCGGTCGATCTTGGAGCTGACCACCCGCACCACGAACAAGTGCCAGGCATGGGTGAACTCGTACCCGGAGGGATCGGCGAGCGGCGCCAGTTCCGGCACGTTTTTCAGCAGTTTGCGGTAGAGCATCGCCAGCTCGCGGCGGCGCGAATTGATCTGCCGCAGACGCCGGAACTGGCTCAGCCCCAGCGCGGCGCAGATGTCGGTCAGATTGTACTTGAAGCCGGGCGAAAGCACCTCCGCCTGCGGCGACCGGCCGCGGTTCTGACGGTCGAAGGCGTCCATGCCGATGCCGTGGAACTTCCAGCGGCGCACCGCGTCGGCGAGCTCCTGCGAGCCGGTGACGAACATGCCCCCCTCCCCGCAGGTGACGTTCTTGATCGCGTGGAAGCTGTATATCGCGTTGCGCTGTCCGCCGATGTGGCGCCCCTTGTAAAAGGTGCCCAGCGCGTGCGCGGCGTCTTCGACCACCGGGATCTTGCCCGCGGCTTCGTAGATGCCGTCGAGGTCCAGCGCCGCCCCCGCGAAGTGCACCGGCACGATCAGCTTGGTGCGGGGGGTGATCGCCGCCCGGATCGCCTCCGGGGTGACGAGCAGCGTATCCTTGTCGACGTCGACCAGCACGCACTTGGCGCCCGCGAGTTCGACCATGTTGGCGATCGAAACCCAGGTCATCGACGGCGTTATCACCTCGTCGCCGGGGCCGATGTTGAGGACCTTGAGCACGAGGTGCATTGCCGCGGTGGCGCTCGACAGCGCCACGCCGTGAGAGGCCCCCGTGAACTCCGCCACTTCGCGCTCGAAGTCGGCGTTGACGGGCCCGTTGGTGATCCACCCGGACTTGAGCACCGCATTCACCGCGTCGATGTCCTCGGCGGTGACGTTGGGGCGGGTGAACGGCAAAAATTCCTTACGCATGATCTTCCGTGCTCCTGAAATTGAAATAATATATTTTACCGAATGAGATCATTTTTCAGCCGCGGCGGCCCCTCGCCGCTTCGCCTCGTTCCAGAAGGCGTCCAGCTCCGCGAGCGAGAAATCCTCCCACGCCCGGCCGGAAGCCGCCACCTGCTTTTCCACCTCGCGGAAGCGCGCCTCGAATTTGCGCGCCGCCGCCCGCGTCAGCTCCTCCGCCGTGCCGCGCTTCCGCAGCCGCGCGAGGTTGACCGCCGCGAAGATCAGGTCGCCCAGCTCCTCGTCGACGTGGGCGTCGTCGCCGGAACGGAGCGCCTCGGCAAGTTCGCGAGCCTCCTCGCCGACCTTCGCCGCGGCGCCCGAGGCGTCCGGCCAGTCGAAGCCGACCTTCGCCGCCTTTTTCTGGAGTTCGTGCGAACGCGTCAGCGCCGACAGCGACTGCGGCACCTTGTCGAGAAGCGACGCCGGAGCGGCCTCGCCCGAGTGTTCCTTTTCCTTGATCTTCGCCCAGAGCTGCGCGACCTCCTCCGGAGTATCCGCGTGCGCTCCGCCGAAGATGTGGGCGTGGCGGCGCACCATCTTTTCGTTGATGCCCTTCCAGACCTCCGCCATGGTGAATTCGTTCTTTTCCTCGGCGATCACCACCTGAAAGAGCACGTTCATCAGCAGATCGCCCAGCTCTTCGCGGATGCCGTCGGCGTCTTCGCGGTCGATCGCGTCGACGACCTCGGCGCACTCGCCCGTCAGCGACCGCGTGAGGGTGTGCCGAGTCTGCTCCCGGTCCCACGGACAGCCGTCCGGACCGCGCAGTATCCGAAGTATCCGGAGCAGCGATCCGGCATCGTATCCGAAGTCGCCGCGGCAGGTGCGAATCACGTCGTCCATCAGAAGGTGAATCCCACGTTGAAGTGGAGCCGGAAACGGCTCGGCGAATCGGTGTTGTTCAGCACCGGATAGCCGAGATCGAGCCGGATCGGGATGTTCAGCCACGGCAGTTTCAGCCGCAAACCGTAACCGGCGCCCATGTTGATGCTCGAAAAATTCATGCTGTACGAGTTGGCCCAGGTGCCGCCCACGTCGAGGAACGCCGCACCGCGCAGGGGGCCCCAGATCGGATGGCTGACTTCGACGGTGACGAGCATCATCGACTGGCCGCCGATCGGCTTGCCGTTGTAGGTCGGCGCGACGGTGCGGTACTCGAAGCCGCGCAGCGAATCGCCGCCGCCGAGGAAATAGCGTTCGAAGACCGGCACGTCGTTGTCGTGCTCGAAGGTGGCGACCGTGCCGATCTTGCCGCCGATCATCGCGACGATCGCCTTGTCGAAGAAGCTGTAATAATAGCTGCCCTTGGCTTCCAGACGGTAGTAGTTGCTCGACGAACCCAGCACTTTCGGCGTGATCGCTCCGAAGAGGCTGATGTGGTAGCCCTCGGTCGGATCGGTCAGGCTGTCGCGGGTGTCGCGCGCCAGCATGATCGACGGCTGGCTGACGAGGAACGTGCCGGAGAGCCCCTCGCGTTTGAAGTAATCCTTGAGCGAGTTGTGAACGTTGGTCACGCGCACCACCTCGAACTTGTACCCGAGCGCGATGGTGGTGAAGTCGTCGAAGATCTTTCTCTGCACCGAGGTCCGCCCGCCGACGCGCCACTCGTCCCAGTAGTCGTACTCGACGAGGTTCATGTAGCCGGAAAGCTCGAAGCGGATCGGCATGTCGAAGAGCCACGGCTCGACGAAGTCCACGTTGAATCCGGCGTTCTCGATGCCGTAGATGCCCTGCAGCCGCAGCCGCTGGCCGCCGCCGTAGAACCAGTTGCCGGGGTTGGTGATGTCGAAGTTGTCGGTCGAGACCTCCGCCATGGCGAAGACGCTGTTGACGTCGCTCGCGCCGGCGCCGATGCGCAGATTGTAGCGGGTGGGCTTTTCCTCGACGATGATGCGGACGTCCTTTTCGTCCGGAGCGTCGGCGTTGACGCTGACCGCGTCGACCTTGGCGAAGTACCCCATGCCCATCAGCCGCGCGCGGCTGACTTCGATGCGGTTGCGGTCGACCGGATCGCCGGGCTGGATCGCAAGTTCGCGGCGGATCACCTTGTCCTTGGTGTCGGTGTTGCCGACGATCAGCACGTCGCGGACATGGTACTTGCGCCCCTCGTTGACCTCGAAGGTCACGTTGACGATGTGCTTTTCGACGTCCTCGGAGCGCACCGCGCGGCAGCTGACGTCGGCGTAGCCGAGCGTGTCGTAGAGCCCGCAGATCGCGCGGCAGCTCGCCTCCTCGTCGGACCGCGAGAAGGTCTTGCCTTCGCGCAGGCGCAGCTGCTCCAGCAGCACCGGCGTCTCGAAGGTGGTGTTGCCGCTCACGGCCAGAGTTCCCACCGTGTACGGCTCGCCCTCGTGGATCTTGAAGTTGATGTTGACGTATTCGGGATCGCCTTCGCGCGGAGTCAGCGAGACCTCCTCGATCTTGAAGTCGAGATACCCGGCGTCGTGGTACTTGTCGCGCAGCCGCGCCTTGTCGAGCTCCAGCTCGCCGCGGTCCAGCAGACCGTGGTTCAGGAAGTCGTTGAGGAACGGCACGTAGTTTAGATAGCTGAACTGGTTGGCGATGCTGTGGCGCAGATCGAACTGCGAAAACTTGTCCGCGCCCTCGAAGGTCACGTCGTCGACCTTGAGCCGCAGATTTTCGGTGATCTTGATGGTCAGCGCGGCGCGTCCTGGACCGTCGGGGACCTGCGCGAAAGTGATGCTGACGTCCTTGTACCCCTTGTCGTGGTAAAACTTGCGCAGATTGTTCAAGGTCCGGCGCAGTTCCAGATCGTTCAAAAGCCCGCCCTCGGCGAGCGTGAACTCCTTGGCCAGATCGTGAGTCGAAAACTTGGAGTTGCCGACGACCTTGAGGCGGCTGATCCGGGGTTTCAGCTTGACGCGGAAGACGATCTGCACCTTGCCGCCGGGCAGGTCGTTGACCTCGGCGGTGACGTCGGCGAAGTTGCCGGTGCGGTAGAGGCGCTTCACGTCGCCGTCGAGGATCTCGCGGCGGTATTCGGCGCCGCGGCGGAGCCGGATGTTCAGCGCCAGCTGCTCTTCGGTCAGCCGGTCGCTGCCGGACTGCTCGAAGCGCACCTCGCCGACCTCGGCGGCCGAGGCGCACAGCAGCGATCCCGCGAGGAGGAGCATCAGCGTGATCTTCTTCATCTTCATACTCCTTCGCGCCTGCCTATTGGGGACCGAACTGATCGCTGCCGGGGGCGGCGGGGACGAATTCCATCCGCGCGGGATAGAACAACAGTTTCACGACGCCGGTCCGGCCGTTGCGGTTCTTCTCGATGATCCACTCCGCCTCGACGCTGGTGACGGCGTTGTTCTTGGTGTCGTCGCGGTTGCGGTGCAGGAAGGTCACGATGTCGGCATCCTGCTCGATGGCGCCCGATTCGCGCAGATGCGCCAGCTTGGGGCGCGCGTTGGGCGAGGAGTTCTTGTCGACCTCGCGGTTCAGCTGCGCCAGCACCAGCACGGGGATGTTGAGATCCTTGGCGAGCTTCTTGATGCCGCCGGAGATCTTGGCGACCTCCTGCTGGCGGCTTTCGAGCCGCTCGTCGGCGGTCATGAGCTGCAGGTAGTCGATCACGATCAGCTCGACCTTGTGCTGGCTGACCAGCCGCCGCGCCTTGGCGCGGAGTTCGGCGATCGAAAGTCCGCCGGTGGGATCGATCCAGATCTTGGCCTTCTCGATCTTTTCCGCCACCCGCCCCAGCTTGTCGAGGTCGCTGTCGAGGAACGAGTGGTTCCAGAACGCCGACTCGGAGACCTGCGCCTCGGTGCAGAGCAGCCGCCGCGCGATCTGCTGTTCGGTCATTTCCAGACTGAAGAAGGCGACCGCCCGCGGCTTGGTCGGGTGCAGCGCCACGTTGCGGATCACGTTCAAGCCGAGCGTGGTCTTGCCGATGGAGGGGCGCGCCGCCAGGACGAACATTTCGCCCTTCTTCAACCCGCCGGTGTATTCGTCGACCGAAGCGAAGCCGGTCGGGATGCCGACTTCGACCTCGTTGTTCATGATGCTGATCAGCGAGTTCACCTCGTCGGCAATCAGCTCCTGTATGCTGTAAACGGTGTGCGAAGCGTCGTCGTGGCGCACCGCGTAGATGTCGCTTTCGATCTCGTCGACGAGATCGGAAACGTCCCGATCCGCGTCGTAGCACTTCATGAGCGAATTCGAGCAGACGTCGATCATCCGCCGCAAAGTGGCGTATTTGACAAGGATTCTGCACCACGATTCCAGATTGACCGTGGTGGATATGGAGCCGTCGAGTTCGGCGAGATAGACTTCGCCGCCGACGGCGTCGAGCTTGCCGCGCTCCTTGAGGAGCTGCGCCAGCGATACCAGATCGGCGCTGCGCCGCTGGGCGTGCAGTTCGATCAGCGCGGAGTAGATTACCCGGTGGGCGGGGGTGTAGAAGACCTCCTGACGGCCGAATTGGGCGACCGCCAGATCGATACAGCTCTCGGGTTCGCGCAGCATCGCCCCCAGCACGGCCCGCTCGACATTGAGCGCGTGCGGCTGGGCGCGGTCGGGCAAAACCCCGTCCGGCAATTTTGGACTATCGGACACTGCCAGTCAACTTCCCCTGATTTGGCGCCGCGAAGCCGCGGCGATGAAAAACCGTAGAAACCGAGTTCCCCGGTCCCGGCGGAGTCCGCCGGGACCGCGGCTCGTGCAAAACGCGTCAGCCGCGCACCACCCAGACCTTGACCTTGGCGATGACTTCGGCGTGCAGCTTGACTTCGACCTCGTAGCTGCCGAGGAGCTTGATCGGCGGATCGAGCTTGATCCGGCTGTGTTCGATCTGATAGCCCTGCGCCGCCAGTTCTTCGGCGATCATGCGCGCGGTGACCGAACCGAAGAGCTGGTTGTCCTCGGTGGCCTGCATGGAGATCGAGATCTCGACGGACGCGAGCTTCTCGGCGAGCGCCTTGGCGTCTTCGAGCTCCTTGGCGCGGCGGGCGGCGATCTGCGCCTTGCGCGATTCGACCAGCCGCAGGATACCCGGAGTCGCCTTGGCGGCGAGCCCGCGCGGCAGCAGATAGTTCCGGGCGTACCCGGGAGCGACGTTGACGGTGTCTCCGGCGAGGCCGAGGTTTTCCACGTCGTCAAGCAGAATCAGAGATACTTGAGCCATGATTGAATTCTCCCTTTCCGGAAACGATTAGTACACCAGCGCGATGATCCGCGCCCGCTTGACGGCGGTGGCGAGCATCTTCTGGTGGTCGAGGCAGTTGCCGGTGATGCGACGCGGCATGATCTTGCCCTTCTCGGTCTGGAAGCGCGACAGCGTCTCGGCGTCCTTGAAATCGATGTAGCGAACCTTCGCTTCGCAGAAGCGGCAGTTCTTCGGCTTGGCCGCGGTACGGCGACGCCGTCCGCCCGTTCTCTTTTGTCCCTGCATGGAAAAATCCCTTTCCTTTTTTTATAAGACAATGCTGTTTGAGTTGCTTTATTTCATACCGTCGTCAAAACGGAATGTCGTCCACCGGAGCGTCGGAACCGCCGGCTTCGGGCATCGGCGGCATTCCGGGAGCCCCGGAGGCGGGAGCGCTGCCGTAGCGCCGCCCCTCGGGAGCCGCGCCGCCGTCCTCGTAGGCGGGCCGCCCCTCGCCGTCGGCGCTGGAGCGGCGGTTCATGAACTGGACCTGCTCGGCGATCACCCGCAGACGCGAGCGCATTCCGCCGCCGTTGCGGTCCTCCCACTGGTCGAGCTGCAGCCGCCCCTCGACCATGACCTGCGAGCCCTTGGCCAGATACTGCTTGCAGTTCTTGGCGCTCTTGCCCCAGACGACCACATCGACGAAACAGGTGTCTTCGACCTCCTGCCCGCTGCCGTTGGTGTAACGCCGGCTGACCGCCATCCGCAGTTCGCAGACGCTCTGCCCGTTCGGCAGACCGCGCAGGTCGGGGTCGCGGACGAGATTTCCCAAAAGAAATACCTTGTTCAACGATGCCATTGTACGATCCCTCCTATTCCGTCATGTCGTTTCGATCTCGGATTGCTGAAAACTTTCGCGTCAGTCGAAATTGAGCTTGACTTCGCCGGCGTTCTCCGGACGGTCGTAGATCAATATCAGATTGCGCAGGACGCGGGCGTCGAGCTTGTACTTGTCCTTGATCTCGCGCACCTTGGAGGCGTCGAGGGTGAAGACGAAGTCGAAATACAGCCCCGCGCGGCGCTTGTTGATCTCGTAGGTGAACTGCTTGCGCCCCATCGGGACCGCCGATTCCATCTTGCCGCCGAGCGACTCGATCAGTTCGGAAAGCTCCTTGCAGAAGGACGCGCCCTCGTCATCCGCCTTGCGGATGTCCAGAATGAATACCGCTTCGTATTTTTTCAAAGTAATACCTCGCCTATTGGTTTTGCTTTATGGTTTCTTCCTGCTTCGCCGGTTCCGCTTTGGGTTCCCGGCGGTTGACCTCGTTCATCGCCATGTTCAACGGAACGCTCAACACCAGCTTCACGGCCTTGACGGCCTCCTCCAGCTCCGCGTCGAAGAGCTTCTGCTCCTCGGGGGTGAAGGCGCTCAGCACGTGGTCGACCACTTCGGCGCGGCGCTCCGGACGGCCGATCCCGAGCCGCAGCCGCAGAAAATCGGCGCTGCCCAGCTCGGAGATCACGGATTTGAGTCCGTTGTGTCCGCCGTCCGAACCGCCGCGCCGCAGCCGGAGCTTGCCCAGCGGCAGATCCATGTCGTCGGAGACGATCAGGATCTCGGAGGGTTCCAGCTGCAGCCGGCCCGCCGCGCAGGCGACCGCTTCACCGCTCAGGTTCATGAAGGTCAGAGGCTGCTGCAGATACAGCGGACTCCGGCGGAACCTGCCGGCGAAGAAACGGCTCGCCGCGGTGTGGCATTCGGTGAACCTCCCGGCGGGAAAGGTGCCGAGCAGACGCTCGACGACCATGAAACCGGCGTTGTGGCGGCTGGAGGCGTATTCCGCCCCCGGATTGCCGAGCCCGACCACCAGTTTCACGGCGGGTTCCCCGCTGCGGGAAGAAGAGTTCATGGCGCTTACTTACGCTCCTTTTCCTTGCTTTCCTTCTCGGCGGCGCGGGCCTCGGTCTTCTTCTCGTTGATGGCCTCGGGCTCGGTCGCTTCGGCTTCCTCGCCGGCGGCGGGCTCTTCAACGACCTCTTCCTGCGGCCGGACCACGTGGAAGACCAGCGTATCGGCGTCGATGTCGGCCTTGACTCCGGCGGGCAGCGTCAGCTGCGCCACGGTCAGGCCGTCGCCGATCTTGAGCTCGGTGACGTCGACGCGGATGCCGTCGGGCAGATCCTTCGGGCGGCAGAGCACCGGCAGTTCGTGGAGGTCCTGCTCCAGGATGCCGCCGTGGGCGGCGCCGTAGCACTCGCCGTGAGCATGCAGCGGCACGGAGGCGCTGATCTCCTTGTTGAGGTTGACTTCCTGGAAGTCGATGTGGACGAAGTAGTTCTTGAGATGGTTGAACTGCACTTCCTTGATCAGCGCCGGCACTTCCTTGCCGTTCTCGATCAGCGTGACCATCTGGCTGGCGTGGCTGGCGCTGAAGGCGCACCAGGCGTCGTTGTTGACGCTGACGGGGCGCGGGGCTTTGCCGTTTCCGTAGATCACGGCCGGGATGGTTCCGGCTTTGCGGAGACGGCGGGAGGCGTTGTTACCGAAGACGGTACGCGCTTCCACCTTGATCTGGGGGGTTTCCTTGCTCATGGATTTCCTTTCTTGTCGGTCTGACTATTGTGTGTGAGTTTGGTTCCCGTGGTTGAAAAAATATCTTATTCGCTCAATCCTTGAGGTAAAAGAGCGACGAAATGGACTTGCCGTAATGGATGCGGCTGATCGCCTCGCCGAGCAGCGGAGCGATGCTGATGACCTTGATCTTGCCGCCGAGGGTGTCGGTGACGGGGACGGCGTCGGTGGTCACGAGCTGCTCGATCTCCGGGGTGGAGAGGAGCTTTTCGCGCCCCTTGTCGTTCAGCAGACAGTGCGAAACGGCGCAGTAGACCTTGGCGGCGCCGTTCTCCTTGAGGATGCGGGCGGCGGCGCAGAGCGTGCCGGCGGTGCTGGTCGAATCGTCGGTGATGACGCAGACGCGGTCGCGCACTTCGCCGACGAGCAGATTGGAGGCGACCGTCGTC
>Ga0310696_10005321_pt1 | contig 15566 bp, 14 predicted proteins | sample AusTroGonzalo_MG_4_FD_203885 | JGI IMG/M metagenome (GOLD analysis project Ga0310696, IMG submission 203885) | Bovine rumen microbial communities from tropical cattle in Woodstock, Queensland, Australia - Gonzalo_02 (v2) (version 2) | ecosystem: Host-associated > Mammals > Digestive system >...
GATGATCTCCATGGCGTCCCTGATCTGGAGCGCCGTGGCGGTGTCCACGATGTCGTTGGACGTAGCGCCGAGGTGCACGTACTTGCCTGCATCCCCCTTGCACTGCTCGGTCATGGCCTTCACCATGGCCATGAGGTCGTGTCTGGTCTCGCTCTCTATCTCCTTGATTCTCTTCACGTCGACAACGTCCAGGCTCGCCACGCGGGTGATCTCCTTCGCATCCTCCTCGGATATGGTGCCGAGGGACGCGTGAGCCCTGGCGAGGGCCGCTTCTACGTACATCTGGTTCTGGATACGGCTCTCTTCGGAGAAGACCGCCTTCATGTCGGGGCGTCCGTATCTGTAGTCAAGGGGACAGCTGTTGCTCATTGATATCGGTACGGCGATTGTGAGAACCGCTTATAAGTGTATGCGCGCGACTCGTGTCACAGGTACCGGCGGTAGTCGTACCTTCCGTCGGATATGCGGGCCATGACCTCGTCGGATACCTTCTCCAGCTCGTCCCTGTCGAATATGCCCGACATCAGTCTGGCGGCTCCCCCGGAGGACATCAGGCTGACCGTGCATCTCCCGACGCCGAACCTCCTCTGGATGATCCCGGAGGTGACAGAGCAGACCTGCACCTTGTCGTACCTGATGAACTCCCTCTGCCTGTCGTAGGCGCCGGTGACGAAGAAGAACGTCTCCTCGCCCATCTCGAACTCCCTGTGGCCCTGGGCCAGAAGCCCATTGACGATGAGCAAGAGGGGGGCTATGGCGCACAGCGACGCGACGGCGATGTAGAAGACGTATCTCAGGTATCCGTAGTCCTCCACCTGGTAGTGGGAGGTGACGTAAAAGTACAGGACCAGGCCTGCGGCCAGGAATACCAGGGCTGCGAGCACCCTTATCATCATCGTCGGGACGAAGGACTGCCTGGGCTGCGTCATGTCGCTGGTCTCGAACAGGAACTCGGGTACCAGCTGCTGTGCCAGATCATCTACTGTCTTCTTGCTCTTCAGGGGGCAGAGCAGGGGCCTTCCCTCTGTGTCGGCGAGGCCTACGACCTCAGCCTCCAGCACGGACTTGCCCATGAGCCTAGCGAGCAGGGGCTCCCTGATACGGATGGAATTGACCCTCTTGATGTTGAACGAGCTGCGGTAGTTGCTGATCAATCCGCTCTCCACCGTTATGGTGTCGTCCACGCGGTAGATCCTGTAGTTGTAGTACCTGAGGATGGTCCTTATCCACGGGTAGACCGTGCTGATGGCGAACAGGATGATGGCCACCAACGCCCCTCCGGAGTTGGTTATCGTGGTGATGATGGAATAGGCCAGCATTATCAGTCCGAAGATAGACGATGCGGTGGGCTGGCCGAAGAAACCGTGGAGTATGACGTCCATGTTGCTGACGTTCACCAGGGTCTCCTGGTGCCTCTCCTCCTCGATGACCATCTCCTTCTTCAGTATCTTGGAGGACACGAACTCGCGCAGCTCATCTGCTTCAACCTGTCTTAGGGTGAGGGTGGCCTCCGCGATTGTGCTGTTCACCGAGGAGTTCACGTTGAACATCAGTGTGGTGGTGCCGAAGATGTGGTTGACGATGGTCCTGCGGACGTTGACGGATGCCATCTTGGAGTACTGGATGTTCTTGGCGGTCCTGAACAGGGTGTTCTTCTCCACTCTGAGCTCCGTGTCTCCGAACATGAACACCGTCTTCAGCCAGATGCGTATGCTGACGAACAGGGTGACGGCCACTATGCCTGCTAATAGGAACATCATCGGCGAGAGCTCGCTTATCGATGTTATGCCCTGGAGATGCCAGACCAGCCCCATGATTATGACTATGACGAGGGCGCTGACCAGGCTCTGGACCACGGTGGAGAAGTGGTTCTTGTATACCCTCTCCGGGACGAAATCCGCCTGCGGCTCCTGTTGGATGTCCTGATCCATTTCAATCACGGTCTTTCAGAAGCTTCACGACGCACTCGTTCAGGCTGGCCGCTATGCTCTCGGCCGTGGGCTCGTCCAGATATTCCAGGCTGGTGACCCCGCCGGCGGTGGTGATGACGACGTTGGCCAGTCCGAACATCCTGTTTATGGGGCCCTTGGAGACCTCCACCTGGTGGATCCTCTCGATGGGGACCATGGTGTGTGTTATGGTGATGATCCCTCTCCTGATCTCCACCTTGTCGCTGTCCAGCCTGTATCTGTACCTCTTGTAGAATATCTGCGGCCCTATGATCAGGTACGCCGCGATGATTATGAATATGATTAACAGAGCCGTGCAGACGATGTCCGAGGCGTCGTCGAACAGGAAGTCCCTGAAATGGACAGCCAGGAACATCGCCGCAGCGACGAAGGCGAACACTATCAGATTCTTCAGATACATCGACTTCTTGCTGACCTCCTGCAGCCTGTGGTAGCCGTCAGCGGTCATTCCGAACTCGTCCACCGAGAACTCGTCATTCATGGCGAGTACAATTAGGACCGGATATTTACGGTAATTTGTGGAAATCCATGGAATATGCTCTGTGAAGATGTGAAATTAATTTTATAACTATAAATTTTATAATTGTAAAATTTACAAACAGTAAAATATTTGCAAAGCATCCATCCCTTATGATCGGCAGAAGAACCGAACTTGGATCGCTCATCGATCGCTACAACAGCGGAAGGTTCGAGATGGTCCCGGTGTTCGGGAGGAGGCGCGTAGGCAAGACAACGCTGCTGAAGGAGTTCATCAAGGGCCGCAGAGGAGTGTACTTCTCCGCTACCAGAGGGTCCCTGGACATGAACATCTCCAGACTGGCATCGAAGGTCCTCGGCACATCCGTACCGGTCAGGATGTCCATCGACGACCTCTTCAGGGAGATCCGGGAGAGGTCACGCGACGAGAGGTACGTGCTCATAATCGACGAATACCCGAACCTCGTCAGGAAGGACGATCAGTTTACCGATGCTCTGCAGGAGTTCATCGACGATATAGAGAACGATTCCAAGCTCTTCCTCATCCTGTGCGGCTCGTCCATGAGCATAATGAAGCACCAGGTCCTCTCATCGCAGAGCCCGATATACGGGAGGAGGACGGGACAACTCGAGGTCCGCCCGATGGATATCTGGGATTCCATGGAGATGCTGAAAGGCTTCAGCGAGGAGGACGTACTGCGCATTTACGGCATGGTGGGAGGGATACCGCTGTATCTCAAGATGTTCGACCCCGGTTCTTCTTTGGAGGAGAACGTCCGCAGGCTGTTCTTCGAGGAGAGCTCGTTCTTCAGGAACGAGCATGAGTTCGTCCTGATGGAGGAGTTCGACAACCCGTACACCTACTACACGGTGATAGAGGCGCTCGCTTCGGGCTATACGAAGGTTTCGGACATCGCCTCCTATTGCTCCCTGGACGATTCTACCGTGCACAAATACCTGTCATCTCTGCTGGCGACGTCGTTCGTGGAGCGGCTGACCCCGGTGGACAACCCGGACGGGAAGCACGTGCTCTACAGGCTGGCGGACCGTTTCCTGAGGTTCCAGTTCAACAGGGTTCTGCCGGTGGTGGACTATTACGATCCAGACCATCCTGAGCAGACCCTCGGGCAGATAATGAGGATGACGGATACGGATATGGGCCCGGTGTTCGAGGAGGTCTGCGGCCAGCACCTCCAGCGCATGCACAGGGGAAAACTGGGCAAATGGTGGGGTGCTGACCCGATAAACCGCAGGCAGGAGGAGATAGACCTCGTTCTCGTCACCAAGGACGGCGACAGGACGGTTGGCTGGTTCGCCGAATGCAAGTACAGGAACGAGCCCGTCGGGATGGATGCATTGGAGACGCTGAGGCATAGGGCATCGCTGGTGAAGGGGATCGACCAGTGCAGATTCGTGCTGTATTCGAGGAAGGGCTTCACGGAGAACCTGCGCGGATCGCAGGCCGTTGAGCTGTACGCTCTGGAGGATGTATTGTCCTTCCCGAGCGACCATTGAAAATCTTTATAAATAATGCCCTATTATGCGTAATTAAAGTGGACCATGCTTATCTCATGGTCATTTCGAACATAGAGAGTTGAACATTTATGGAAGATTTTGTGGAGGAAATACAGCAGCAGGATTCTCAGGAACAGCAGGCAGAGGAAGTCATCGAGCAGGTGACCGAAACCGAGGAGGAGACGACGATCACTTCCGAGGAAGGCCTCGCAGCAATGGAGGAGAAGCGCAGCATCGTGAACGAGGATGCCGAGAAGCACAGGAAGCTCAGGGACGAACTGAACAACCAGACCAAAGAGTGGAAGGCCAAGAGGGACGAGCTCAACGGTCAGGTCAGGGAGCTCGTTGACCAGGCTGGAAAGTGCAGGGAGGAGCGCGACTCCTACAACCAGAAGGTAAGGGAGACGAAGGAGCTCAGGGACGAGTGGAACCAGAAGGTAACCGCCCTCAAGGAGCAGCTCGCACCTTACAGGACTGAGAAATCCGAGGAGAAGGACCAGGTCCCCCTCAAGCAGCTGAAGAAGCAACTCCAGGATCTCGAATACATGCAGCAGACGCAGCCCCTTGGAAAGGACAAGGAGAACGGCATCGTCAAGCAGATCGCTGTCCTCGCCAAGCAGATCGGCGAGAGGGAGAAGACATACGAGCAGAACGATGAGATCAAGGGTCTCGTCGCACAGCTCAGGGAGGCCAAGGCCCAGGCCGAGACCTACCACCACCAGGTTTCAGAGTACGCGGAGCAGGCTCAGGCTGCCCACGACAGGATGATCGGCTACTACGAGCAGGCCGACAAGCTCAGGAAGGAGGCCGACGCTGCACAGGCGAAGTTCATCGAGTGCAAGCAGGCAGCCGACGAGGAGCACAAGAAGCACATCGAGCAGATCAAGTCCGTACACGAGATGGACAAGGACGCAGCGGCCTTCAAGAGCAAGAAGAACAACGTCAAGAAGAAGAAGGTCGACGAGTCCGGCAAGAAAGAGGCCAAGGAGATCTTCGAGCGCTTCAAGGCGGGAGAGAAGCTCTCCACCGAGGACCTCATGGCCCTCCAGAAGTCCGGATACCTCTGATCCGAAAAACATTCCAGGGGCTTCGGCCCCTTTTTTTATGCACCTGTTTGGTATATACATCCAGCACTGTTGCCTGATTAGTTAAAGTGATAGTGGTTATCTTTAAGATTTACACTTAATTAATTAAGTGTTTAGCTTAATTATTATGCGAATGATTAAATATCTGCACTAAAATTATACTAGTACAGGGATTCGGTCAGGCTGTAGAGTGCATCCCATCCCTTCTTATTAGCTGACCGGTCCCCCAACCTTCATTTTCGTACCTACTTTCCTGGTAGTATCCTTCCAATTCAACTGACGAATCTACAATATCCTTTTTTACGCGTGCGCGTATGGAGTCGTGTTTAACATGGTCATGGAAGGATTGGGAAAATCCCTCAGGAACGTCCTGGGACGCATCGGGAAGGCCTCTGTGGTCGACGAGGAGCTCGTCAAGGAGTTGTGCAAGGATCTCCAGCGCGCACTGCTGGAGGCTGATGTCAACGTCAAGCTCGTCCTCGAGGTCACCGACAACGTGAAGCAGCGCGCCCTCAACGAGCCCCCGGAGGCCGGAAGGAGCATGAAGGACCATGTCACCAGGATCATCTACGAGGAGCTGGTCAGGCTGGTCAACAACGGCGAGGGCCTGCAGCTCAAGCCCCAGACCATCATGATGGTCGGTCTCTACGGACAGGGAAAGACCACGACCACCGGCAAGCTGGCGCTCTACTTCTCCAAGAAGGGATTCTCGGTCGGACTGATCGGTGCCGACGTGTACAGGCCCGCGGCTCTGGACCAGCTGAAGCAGCTGGGAGAGAAGGTCAACGTCGAGGTCTACGGAGAGCCCGGCGAATCCGACGCCGCAGGCATCACCCAGAGGGGACTGGAGCATTTCAAGAACAAGCAGATAGTCATAATCGATACTTCCGGACGCCACGCGCTGGAGGATGATTTGATCGACGAGATCAAGCGCATCGCGCAGGTGGCAAAGCCCGAGGAGAGGATCCTCGTGCTGGATTCGCAGGTCGGTCAGCAGGCCGGGCCCCAGGCAGAGGCATTCCACAACGCCGTCGGGGTCACAGGCGTCATACTCACAAAGATGGACGGTACCTCAAAGGGAGGAGGAGCCATCTCCGCCATCCAGAGGACCAACGCCAGGATAGTGTTCCTGGGAGTCGGCGAGCACATACGCGACCTGGAGCCCTTCGACGCGAAGAGGTTCATCTCCAGGCTGCTGGGAATGGGAGATCTGTCCGCTCTGATGGAGCTGGCATCCCAGGAGATCGACGACCAGGAGGCCATGGAGCAGGTAGCCCGCAACATGATGTCCGGGCGCTTCACCCTCAACGACATGTACTACCAGATGACCGCCATGAGCAAGATGGGAACTCTTGAGAAGCTGATGAGCCTCCTGCCCGGAATGAGCGCGGTCAGCGACAAGGTCGACTACGAGGCCACCCAGAAGAGGCTCGGGGTGTTCAAGGTCATAATGGATTCCATGACCCCCGGCGAGAAGGAGGAGCCATCCATAATCAAGTCCAAGCGCATCGACAGGATCGCTGCGGGAGCGGGAGTTTCCCCGCACGACGTCAGGGAGCTGCTGAAGCAGTACACCAACAGCAAGAAGATGATGTCCTCCGTCGGAAAGGACCGCAAGATGCGCAAGCAGCTGATGAAGCAGATGGGCGGAATCGACCTGGACAGCCTCAAGGATCTGCAGGGATCCGAATGAGGTACTTCGTTATCACCGGCCACAAGGCGGTGACGACAGGGGATTTCAAGCTCGACGACATAGCCGGCGGGGCCGGGAGGCTGGACATTCTCGTCCGCTGCGTCAACTCGGCGTTCTTCCTCAGCCACGACCTCCGCAAGGATGTGGAGATTTACTTGGTTCTGGAGGGTGGCGACGACGCCCCCAAGACGGTAATATTCAAGGGCTCCGAGCTCAGGTACTTGAATCCTGACGAGAGGAGCACATCCTCGCTCATAAGGAACGCACTTCTGAAGAAGGTCGGACCCGGCGAGGAGATCAAGTCGTCTCCCGGAGTCTACAACACCAGGATGTCCTTCGCGGACGTCCTCGCGAGATTATCCGAGAGGGGATCCTTCGTCTACCTGAAGGAGGACGGCACCGACTGCAGGGACTACGAGTTCCCTGAGAACCCGATATTCGTTCTGGGAGATAACCACGATCTCACGGAGGAAGAAGAGCAGTTGCTGCTGAGCTATTCTCCCGACAAGATCTGCATCGGGCCGTACAGCCTGCATGCCGACCACTGCATGATCATCGTGCAGAACGAGGTCGACCGCAGGGGCCAGTGAGGTTTATCATGACAGTATCCGCCGTCGCAGGGACATTCAACATCCTACACGACGGCCACAAGGCGCTGCTCAGGAAGGCGTTCGAGGTCGGTGACAGGGTGATGATAGGCATCACCTCCGACAGGATGGCATCCGAGGGCAGGGATTCCTTCGTCTCGATGGACGTCCGCAGGAAGGAGCTGGAGAGGTTCCTGGACGGAATGGGCGATTACGGGATATTCGAGATAGACGACATCTACGGTCCGCCGGAGATAATGGACAAGGTGGACATCCTCGTGGTCTCCGAGGAGACCGAGAGGAATGCGGTCAAGGTCAATGAGGATAGGGAGAGGCGCGGAGTGCCTCCACTGAAGATCGTCATCGTCCCATTGGTGATGTCGGATTCAGGTGAGAAGATCAGCGCATCCAGCATACTCAAGGGGAGATACGGGAAGTCTGGTAGGAGCGATGTTATGGACATCGCCGTGGGCTCCATCAATCCGGTCAAGATAGCCGCGGTCAGATCCGTCATGGAGAGGATCTACGGCGATGTGAAGGTCGTAGGGGTAGATGTCTCCAGCGGAGTGCCTCCGCAGCCCTTCGAGGGCCAGACGCATCAGGGCTCCGAGAACCGCGCGAGGGCGGCATTGGGCGACCACGACATGGCGGTCGGCATAGAGGCGGGGGTCTTCGAGATGCTGGACGGCCTCTACGACATACAGCACTGCACGATAATCTCCAAGGACGGGAAGGTCACCTACGGCCACGGGTCGGGTTTCAGATACCCCGACAGCATCGCGGACCTGGTCCGCAAGGGCATGACGGTGGGCGAGGCTGTCAAGGAGATTTACGGCAGCACCGAAATAGGCAAAAAGAAGGGAGCCATCGGGCTCCTCAGCAAAGGGCTCATAGACCGCAAGACGCTGACCGAGCAGTCGGTCACGGCGGCGATGATACCGCGCTTATGGGATGATTGAATGTTCCTAAGAGAGAAGATCCCCGACGGCTCCAGATACCTGTGCGACAGGTCCACGTTCAGGGGCCGCGCCCGCAACGTCGTCCTTCCCAACGACGAGACGGAGCTCAGAGAGGGGATCCGCTACTGCAGCAAGGGGAACACGAAGGTCACCATCTCGGGAACCCGCATGGGCAACCAGGGAGGGGCAGTTCCCACGGGCGGCGACGTGATGTCCATGGAGCATCTCACAGGCGTTATCGGCGCGGGAAAGGATGACCATGGGGTCTTTCTCAGGGTCCTGCCCTGTACAACAATCTCCAGATTCAACAACTCCATCCTCGTGGGTGATGTGGAGGGCATCGACGATAACGAATGTCCGTCCCTCGAGGGTCTTAAGTTCCCTGTGGAGGCTGATCCCGGCTCCTCCGTGGGAGGCTGCATATCCGTGAACAGGTCGGACATCCGCTCGTTCGTCAGGAGGATAAAGGTCGTCTTCTCGGACAGCACCTTCATGACTATTGAGCGCGGGGAGTTCCTGGCCGACGGCAGGCGGATGATGTTCCCCGCAGGGAGGAACTATTTCTCCTTTGACCTCCCGGATTATGATTCAGACGGGGACATCGGCCCCAAGATCTCCGATGGTATGGATCTGATAGACCTCTTCATAGGGTCTGAGGGCATCTTCGGGATAATCACGGAGGCGGACATCTATCTGTCCGAGGAAGTGAAGAGCGCTCCCACCAACGAATCCGGCAAGATGTGCAGCGGTCAGATTTCAGAGAAGTACGGCCAGAAGGCCGTCGAAGATCTGAAGAAGATAAAGGAGATCCTCGATACCAGCTACATACTGAATATCGGGAATCTCTTGTGATCAAAGCGATTTGGCTTTTTCAAGGACCTTGTCGACGTGCCCGTCGACCTTGACCTTCTTCCAGGATGCCTGGACCTTACCGTCCTCTCCGACGATGAAGGTGGACCTTATCGTTCCTGTGGTCTCCTTCCCGTACATGTTCTTGGTGCCCCAGGCGCCGGTGGCCTCGAGAAGGGTGTGCTCCGGGTCGCTCAGCAGCTTGATCTTGAGGTCCTTTGAGTCGATGAACTTGCGGTGGGATGCGACGGAGTCCTTGCTGACGCCGATAATCTCATATCCGGCATCCTTGAACTCCTTGACGTTCTCCGAGAAGGCCACTGCCTCTCTGGTGCATCCGGACGTGTTGTCCTTGGGGTAGAAGTACACGACGTACTTCTTGCCCTTCATCTGCTTGCTGTCGAACTCCTCTCCGCTGTCGTCCATGAGGACGAAGTCCGGGAACCTGTCTCCTACTTCCATTCTCACACCTCAGAACATCGTGCCCTTGTGGCTGGCCAGGATGGGCTCCAGATCGATCTCCAGGAACGCTATCGGGTGAGTGATCTCGTATCCGGTGACGACCTCGATGGCCATCTCGCCGAACATTCCGATGGGCTTTCCCTCGTATAGGATTTCCGCCCCGCGGCCGCTTATGAACGTGCCGATGTCGGTGCTCCTGAGCTCGTACTGGCAGTCCATCTCCCTGAGGACGGACTCCGCTATGCTCTTGATCTCCGTGAAGGACACCTTGGATGCGGTGTACATGGCGCAAAGGTGCGTCTCGGTAAGGTCGTTCCTGACGACGTTGCCGATCTCGAAGATCTTCTGGGGCAGGTCGCGGTGCTTGTTGTGCCTCAGGATGTTGACCAGGCTGGGCATGAGGTATGTCCTCAGGCAGGTGATGTCCTCGGTGGCGGGGTTGAGCACCCTGACGCTCTCCAGGACAGGTAATTTGGATATCTCGTACTCGTCCCTGTCGTTGATGAGCGTGAGCGTCATGACCTCCATGAAACCCAGACCGACCATTACGTCCCTCAGGTCCTCGGAGAAGGTCATCTTAGGCTCCAGGCCTCCGGAGGTCTGGACGACCGAGTATCCGTGGCCGAAGTTCTCGAATCCGTATCCGATGGCCACGTCCTCGAACAGATCCACCTTGTGCATGATGTCCAATCTGTAAGGGGGAACGGTTATCTTCACGCAGTCGCCGTCGGCGGACGCGTCCATTCCCATGGTCTCCAAGGCCTTAACCATCTGGGATGGCTCCAGCTTCGTGCCGAGCATCCTGTTGCATTCCGCAGCCGAGATGGAGTAGTTGGCGGGCGTGAGGTCGGGCGAGCGGAAGGTCTCGTTTCCCGAATGCATGATGACGGATTCGATCGTTCCTCCGCGCTCCGCGAGGGCGCAGGCGACGATGTCCAATGCTCCCTTCACTGCCTTGCGGTCGTGGCCGGTGACGTCGATGAAGAGGTTCCTGGTCTCAGTGGTGACCGTTGTCAACGATCCGTTGATGATGGGCGGGAACGATAATACCTGTCCGTCCCTGTCCAGGATGATGGGGTACTGGGAGTATCCCTCGAGGAGGTGTGCGTAGTCCCTTCCCTTCTCGTGCTTGACGAGGATCTCCTCCATGTCCATCTCCTCGGTCTTCGCCAGGGGGACGAACCTTATGGAATGCGGGTCCGCCAGCTTGTATGTGAAGGGCCCGTTGACCTTGTCCAGGTCGTGTATGCCTATCGCGAGCTTCCTCCTCTTCCTGCCGATGGTGGTGTGGAGCTTCTCCTGCATCTCCATGATGGATTTGAGCATGTTGTCGTCGATCTCGACGCCTCTGACGATACCGCAGAGGAAGTACGGCCTGACGCCCTTGACGGAGTCGTCGATGAACACCTCGATATCGGATTCCTTCACCGGGTAGGTCTTCATACCGGGCTCGAAGCCCATGAATGCGCGGAGGCCCCTTGCGGCTCCCTCGACGCTGTAGAGGTCGGGGCGGTCCGGGAAGAACTCGACGGACATGTCGTCGCATCCGGCCTCGGCGTGCTCTATATCGGCCCCGATCATCGGGATCCTATCAGCGAGGGTCTCCATCGGGACCTCCTGGCCCATGATCGAGCACAGGTCGCTGTACTTGAAGTTTATGACAGGCATGAGTCCACGATAAGGAATCCCCAATATATACTGTCGCGCGCGACCGCCTGAAGAGGGCGATCAGGTATCGATGTCCAGGACGGGTTCGAAACGGTAATCGGGGTACTTCTCCTCGACCTCTCTCCTGATCTCGTTGAACAGGGCGACGCGGTCCTTCATACCGAAGTCTATGATTATGTCGAGGTTGATGACCTTCTCATCCAGATCGACTCTGAATCCATGGGCCTGGATGACGCCTTCGTGGGCCTTGACGATCCCGAGCACGCCTTCGCGTATCGCCTTGGCCTCGGGGCTGTTGTCGACGCTGTAGATCCCGACGGCGCCCATGAGGACCCTGTGCTCCTCGGCCACCCTCCTGGTGATCCTGCGCTGGAGGGAATCGAGCTCCATGGCGTTCATGTCCCCGGGCACCTCCACGTGCACCGAGGCCACGACCCTGTTCGGCCCGTAGCTGTGAAGGATGAGGTCGTAGGCCCCAAGGACCGGCTCCTCCTCGCAGATGGTCGTCTTTATCTGGTCCACCAGCTCGTTGTCGGCACGGGTACCCAGGATGTCGTTCAGCGCCTCGATGATCAGCTCTATTCCTGCTTTCGAGATGAATATCGCGATTAGTATTCCGACATAGGCCTCGAGGCTCACGCCGAACGCCATGAAGATCAGGGCCGATACGAGCACCGATGTGGACAGCAGGGAATCGTACAGGGCGTCCTGTCCGGAGGCTATCAGGGCCCCGGAGTGGACCTTCCTTCCGACGGTCTTGAAGTATCTCCCCAAGGCCAGCTTCATGAGTACGGCTATGAACATGACGACCAGGGCTACGACGGAGTACTCCGCATCGGACGGATGCATTATCTTATTGACGGATTCGAAGAACGCCGTCAGACCTGCGTACAGGATGATGGCCGCGATGATCATGGTGGTGAGATACTCGATCCTGCCGTAACCGAACGGATGGTTCTTGTCCGGTTCCCTCCCCGCGAGCTTGGTCCCTATGATGGTGACCACCGACGACATGGCGTCAGTGAGGTTGTTGACCGCATCCAATGTGATCGCGATGGAACCGGTGAGGTATCCCAGCAGCGCCTTGACGGAGGACAGTAGGATGTTGGCCACGATGCCGACCAGACTGGTCCTGACCACTATCTTCTCCCTTGTGGCCATATCCGCGAGTTCGGGCAGATCCTCTACCTCCACGCCCCTGGTGAGGAATCTGATGGGCTTCAGGGTGGTGTCCGCTATGCGGGTCACCGGTTCCGCCGTCTCGTTTGCCAGTTCTTTGACCGGTTCCAACGTCTCGGAGGCCTTATGCGTGACGGTCCCTATGGCGTCCGCCGCACCCCCTGTGATATGTTTCATGGGTTCTATCGTGCTGTCCGCTATACTTTTGCCGCTGATGTTATCGCCTGCCTAGAGCCTTATGGGCCTGGCCCAGCTGTCCTGCGGCCTGAGCCGCCAGGGTGGACAGTTCCCCTGCCAATACCGTGGAGGCCACTATCTCGGAGAGCTTCCTCGCCTTCCCCGCGCCGTGGCATCCGATCATCTCAAGAGCTTCCTTCTGGCACGGGAGGGATGTGCCTCCTCCTACTGTGCCCACCTCGACTGCGGGCATCCTCACGCAGATGTACAGGTCACCCTCCACATCCTCGCAGGATGTGAGGGTCATGCTCCCGCCCACGACCTGGGCGGGGTCCTGTCCTGTTGCGATGTACAGCGCGGCGACCATGTTGGCCGCATGTGCGTTGGCGCCCAGCGTACCGGACATGCTGCTCCCCACCAGGTTCTTCCTGTAGTTCGTGTCGACCACGGCCGCCGTGGTGGTGTGTAATTTGGATTCGACCAGTTCCTTGGGGATCCTCGCCTCCGCGAGGACGGTCTTCCCCCTTCCGTTGATCATGTTGATTGCCGCCGGCTTCTTGTCGGAGCACATGTTTCCGGACACCGACACCATCACCGCGCCGGTGTTCTTCTCGATGAGCCTGCAGACGGCCTCCGAGGCGATGGTGGCCATGTTCATTCCCATGGCGTCGGCGGTGTCGAAGGACAGCCTGACGTACAGGCTCCTGCCCTCCGGATAGAATTCCATGTCGACCAGACTGCCGTGGCTGGTTGTCGAGGCCACGGCCTCGTCGATCTCGTCCATGTGCGACTCGATCCAGTCCATGACCTTCTTGGAATGCTCTATGCCGTCCACCTTGAGAACAGGGGCGCGGGTCATGGCGTCTGAGAATACTGCTGTCTTAGCCCCTCCGGAGGCATTGATAACGGACATGCCCCTCGAGATGGATGCGACCAACGCGCCCTCGGTGGTGGCCAGCGGGATGAGGAACTCGCCCTCGGCATATTCCCCGTGGATGGTCATCGGCCCGGCGTATCCCAACGGGATCTGGACGGTGCCGATCATGTTCTCGATGTTCTTTGAGGCCAGCTCGGGGTCGAATCCGTAGTTCGAGATGGATTCCAGCTTCGCACCCGTGTATTCCTCCGCCGCCTTGCGGCGCTCATCGGCATCTGCTTTGGTCTTCCCGCGGTTCTTCAGACCGTTGGTGTCCGTCATGATTGGGGGGAATGACTGTTGAGAATAAAATAATCAGTATCGCAGTGGATGGATGTACAGCGTGTGGCCGTCGCAATCGTCGAAGCACGTTTGGCTAACTATTTAAAGAACTATACTATCGTCAGCCACATGGCCGACAGAGAGGACGTCTACTGGAACTCGTTCCTGCCCGCATTCTTCGACAGGATGAGCCTCGTCATGCGCAGGAACATGACGGACATCGTCTCCGAGTACGGCCTGACAAGCGCCCATGCGGTCTATCTCATCGCCCTTCACATAAAGGACGGCCAGACCCTCGTGAGCCTCTCCAGGTTCTTGGATCTCGATACGGCGAACACCAATCGCGTCATCAAGGTCCTCAGGGAGAAGAATATGGTGTACGACGACCGCAAGTCGGAGAGCAGCAAGAAGTACAGCATCTACCTCACCGAACTGGGCCACGAGCTCGCGGCCAAGGTCATGGACGGGATTATGGAGCTGAACAACAGCTACTTCCGCGACATTCCCCGCGAGGACATCCTCCAGATGAGGAACACGCTGATCCGCGTCCTGAACAACATGGACGTGGACATCGACAGCTACATGGGTTCCAGATACGAGGACCCGTTCTACACCCATCTGCACATCATCCCGCCGGACGATGGATACGAGGCCGAGCCCCTGCGCCTTACGAACAAGCCGAAGAAGAAGCAGGAACAGTCGTAAAGATGTATCAACATCGTTAATACATCCAATGCGACTTTCCGATAATCCATATTCTCCCAATCTGGCTAATCCAAATTATTTAGTCTGTATCGTCATTCTGATGGATGTTCTTGTCTGCATATTTTTTATAGAGCGTAATCGATGACATCACAATGGGAAAAATAGTCGCCGTAGCATGCAGCCCCCGGCCTAACGGGATATCGTCTCATCTGACAGATGCGTTCCTAGACGGCGCTATGGGCCTGTCCACAAACATCGTCACCCTTCATAGGCCGATGAAGTTCAAGTCCATCCGTGATTGCAACCGCTGCATGGAGTGCAAGAACACCGGCAGATGCGTGATCGACGACGACATCCTCACCGTTCTGGACGACATCGTGGATGCGGACTGCGTCGTGTTCTCCACCCCGGTCTTCTTCGACGGCCCCACCGCCCTCTACAAGGTGATAGAGGACAGGATGTACGCTTTCCTGGATGCGAACAAGGTATCGTTCCTGGAGAAGGGCAAGAAGGCGGTGCTGATAGTCACCAGCACCTATCCAGAGTCGGATCTAGAGAGCGTCTCGAAGACGCTGGCCAAGAACCTGGAGATCATAGGCTTCGAGATGATGGGCATCATCACCTACTGCGACAACTACGGAAAGGACCCGGTCGAGGAGAACGACGAGCTTATCGCCAAGGTGAAGGCGCTGGGGAAGCAGATGAGGAACACGCCCGTGGTGTGATCAGCTCTTCTTGGCTCTTTCCTTCGCTTCCTTCTTGGCCTCTTTGACCTTCTTCTTCACTTCCTTCTTCTGCCTGTACGGTATGGTTATGATGTACACCACGGTGATCGATATCAGCGGGATTATGGCGCGGGTCACGTCGCCCATGAGGTAATAGGCGACGACCATTCCTAATACTCCGAATATCCCGCACCACCTCATGACGGCGCCTCCGCCCAGGAGGATCATGAAGAGGATCATCACCAGGAAGATCAGCATCTGGATGAGCGTCTGGGAGCTGATGAAGAGCAGGGGGTTGTCGCCCACCGCCTCGATGA
>Ga0310696_10005322_pt1 | contig 15565 bp, 16 predicted proteins | sample AusTroGonzalo_MG_4_FD_203885 | JGI IMG/M metagenome (GOLD analysis project Ga0310696, IMG submission 203885) | Bovine rumen microbial communities from tropical cattle in Woodstock, Queensland, Australia - Gonzalo_02 (v2) (version 2) | ecosystem: Host-associated > Mammals > Digestive system >...
CAGCATATGGACATTCTCAAGCATATCAAGGCCATCGCCTACGACCTGGACGGCGTGGCGACCGACGGCAGCATCATCCCCGTTGGCCCTACCCCGGAGGACCTCGTGCGCGTGGTCAACGCCAAGGACTCCTTCGCCTCGCGCGTCGCCTCCCAGAAAGGATTCATCATGGCCGTCATCTCCGGCGGCGACACACAGGCCCTGCGCTCCCGCTGCCTGCACATGGGCATACGCGAGGAGAACCTCTTCCTGGGCGTGCGCGGCAAACTCGCCGTCTTCGTCGAATTCTGCCGGCGCAACGGCCTGGACCCCTCCGAGGTGGCCTATTTCGGCGACGATATCCCCGACACGCAGGTCCTGCGCGCCTGCGGCTTCGGCATCGCCCCGGCCGATGCGGTCGAAGAGGCCAAGGCAGCCGCGGACTACGTGACCAAGCTCCCGGGCGGGCGCGGCTGCATCCGCGAAGGGATCGAGATGATCCTCAAGGCCCAGGGCAAATGGACCTTCGACGAAGACCACTTCGAACTGCTCTACTAGTATGAAACGTATCATCCTGGGCAGCAATTCGCCGCGCCGCAAGGAGCTCCTGGCGGGGCTCGACCTCAGCTTCACCGTCGACACGGGCAACACCTTCGAAGAGCAGCTGGAGCCGGGTGTGGAGGCGCACGACGTCCCCCGGCAGCTCAGCGCGGGCAAGTCCCACGGCTTCCACCGGCCGCTGGAGGCGGACGAAGTACTGATCACCGCCGACACCGTGGTCATCGTGGGCGACGAGGTGCTCGGGAAGCCGCATTCCCGCGAAGAAGCGGTCGCGATGCTCAGGAAACTCTCCGGCCGCGCCCACGAAGTCGTCACCGCCGTGACGCTGCGGGACTCCGCGCGGGAGGAGACCTTCAGCGTGTCCACCCGGGTCCACTTCGTGGAGCTCACCCAGGCCGTCATCGACCACTACGTCGACACCTACCGCCCCTACGACAAAGCAGGTGCCTACGGGATCCAAGAATGGATCGGCTACGTAGGCATCTCCTCCATCGAGGGCTCATTCTACAATGTGATGGGATTCCCGGTCCACCGGGTCTGGCACGCCCTGCAGCGCTTCCTCAGCGACTAGCGTTTCTTCTTGGATTCCGGGGCGCCCAGGAGTCTCTTGATGCCGTGAATCAGCCCGATGCCGACATCCGTCAGGGTGTAGGTCGGAATCAGGCTGTTGATCAGGTTGGCCGGTTTCAGCGAATCCAGCAGGCGGTTGACATCATTGCTGACATTCCGTCCGGTCGCCTTCTGCTCCGCCTTGATATACAGGAGGGCCTTCTCCAGCTCTTCGGACGTCTGTATCTTTCCGTATTTGCTACTCATCGCCCGTGTCGTATAAAACATCAATGAACATTTTCACAAACATATCCCGGAACAACTTCTCCCGGCTCAGCCACAGGATCAACAGGATCAGCACGAAGACGCCGGCGACGGAGAGCGTACCCCAGGGAGCGCCCAGCAGGCCGTTGAGCCATTGGAGCAGCGCGAAGGAGAGCAATCCGAGCACCAGGGACAGCGTGATGATGATGACCAGGGTAGCCATCACCTGGGAAAGGGCTGTCGAGAGGCCGCGGGTAATCTTGAGCTTGGCCTCGTCGACCGCCAGATTCAGGAAATCCTGGGCATCTTTGCCGATAATACCCAGGGAAGAGTCCTTATCCATCTTACTCGTCTCCCTTCTTTTTGGACTTGGGTGCGGTCTTCTTTGCCTTCTTCTCCTTTAAGGCATCTTCGACCTTGTCGAGTCCGTTGAGGACGGCTGCGCGGCCATTGTTGAACGCCTCGGAGCTTTTCTCCTTGATGTCTTCGACGAGCTCCTCACCCTTCTCGGTGTTGGCAAGGAGCAGCAGGGCGGCACCGGTCACGGCGCCGGCCAGGAAAGTGAAAAAAGAATTGCAGTTGGCCATAATGAATCCGTGTTAAAGTTATTCTGTTATGATGTGGTCTCGCAAATTTAGCAATTTTATTGATTAAACCATATTCCGGATGTTTTCCGCCACCTGATGGACCAGGCGGGAGAGCGCTTCCCGGCTCGCCCAGGCCGTGTGCGGCGTGAAGCGGAAGCGTTCGGGGTGGCGCAGGTGCAGCAGCGGACTGTCGGCCGGCAGGGGTTCCTTGACGTACACGTCCAGCGCCGCACCGGCGAGCCTGCCCGCATCCACGGCTTCGGCCAGCGCCGCTTCGTCCACGATTCCCCCGCGCCCCAGGTTCAGCAGGAAGGCCGTCGGCTTCATCTTCGCCAGCTCCGCGGCTCCGATCAGGCCATCCGTCCGCAGGTTGAGCGGCGCGTGGATGCTCACGACGTCCGACTCCGTAAGCAGTTCATCCAGCGGGACGCAGGGGTAGCCCTGGTTGTGGGCGGTACCGGAGGTCGAGAAATAGATCACGCGCATCCCGAAAGCACGGCCCAGCGCAGCCACTTTCGTGCCGATGGCCCCCAGGCCGATGATTCCCAGCGTCTTGCCCGCCAGCTCCATATAGGGGTGCGAGATATCGCAGAACAGCTTCCCGGCCGAGTAGCGGCCGCTCTTGACGCATTCGTCGAAATAGGGCGAATAGCCCGCCAGCGAGAGCAGGTGCGCGAAGGTGGACTGGACCACGGCGTCCGTCGAGTAGCCGGCCACGTTCCGCACCAGGACTCCCCGGGCGTCACAGGCGGCCAGGTCGATGTTGTTGACTCCGGTCGCCGCCTCGCAGACCAGCTTCAGCCGGGGCGCCCGGGAGAGGAGCTCCTCCCCGACGCGTACCTTGTTGACAATCAAGACCTCGCAGTCCCCTACCCGTTCCAGGGCCTCTTCGGGGGTGCTGAAGGGCCAGGTGACCAGCTCGCCCAGGGCGGCAATCTCATCCAGCGGGGTCTCCCCCAGCGTGGCTGCATCCAGGAATACAATCTTCATCATCGTCGCTGCTTTTCACAAAAATAATACATATCTTCGTTTCCACAATCATTTTGCGTATGGTAAAGCACATCATTCTCTGGACATTGAATCCGGAACTGTCGGAGGGAGAAAAGAATGCCGTGAAAGCGGGCATCAAAGCCGGTCTGGAAGGCCTGGTCGGCAAAGTGCCCGGCCTCCTCGACGTCAAGGTACACATCGACGGACGCCTCGCGTCCTCCAACGCAGACGTGATGCTGGACAGCACGCTGGAGAGCGAAGAGGCGCTGAAAGGCTACGCCAAGCACCCCGAGCACCTGGCCGTCGCGAACGGGAAGGTGCGCCCGTTCACGGTCCATCGTTCCTGCCTGGATTTCGAAATCTGAGTTTTCTCAGGCCACGACCTCCGCAAGCTCCCCCGTCTCGGAGTCGATCACGAAGCCCCGGACTGTCACATCCTTCGGCATGAGTGGATGATGGACGATGGTGGCGACGGTCTCCCGGACGGACTTCTCCGTGTCGTGGAAGCCCTCCAGCCACTCGTCCAAGTCGACATCATCGCGCTGTAACGCCGCCGCCGGAATCCCCCGCTGCAGCATCTCCTCCCGGAAATGGTGGAAGCTCATATGGCACGCGCCGCAGGTGGTATGGGCCACCACCATGATTTCGGTCACCCCCAGCTCATACACCGCCACGAGGAGGCTCCGCATCGCGGAGTCCCAGGGCGACGGGATCACCGCCCCGGCGTTCTTGATCACCTTGGCGTCGCCGTTCCTGAGCCCCAGCGCCTCCTGCAACAGCACGGACAAGCGCGTGTCCATGCAGCTGAGTACCGCTAGTTTCTTGTTGGGATACTTGTCGGTCAGATGGGCCTCATAACCCTTTGAGGCCACATATTCGCGATTGAACGCGAGAACGTTATCGATGCTGCTCATGGTTGATTGCTGGTTATTCATACAAATATACAGAAACTCTTCCAACTTTTTTCGTATATTGCAGGGTATTAAAACATGATTATGAATAAAAATACGATGATTGTGGCGATTTCGCTACTTTTTGCTTTGACGGCATCCGCCCAGCAGTCGAACGTAAACCTCAGCTATAACCCCCAGAAAGACACCGAGGGGCTCATCCCTTTCAGTGCGAATCTGAATTCGCCACAGGTAAATGACGACCATACCGTCGTTTTCCGGCTCAGGGCCCCGAAGGCGGAGTCCGTTGCCCTCTCGGGTGCCATGACCACGGTCCTGGGAGTTCGGGGAAACATCCCGTTCACCAAAGGGGAGGACGGCATCTGGACGCTTACCATCGGCCCTCTGCCAGTCGATATGTACCAGTACAATCTTGTTGTTGACGGCGTCAGCATGGCCGATCCCAATAATACCTATGCCGCCTTTACGGCAATGCCTCCGTACAGCGAGCTCATCGTCCACGGTGACGGACCTTCCTGGTGGGACGCGAAGGATGTGCCTCACGGAGCCATCACCCGTCACATCTATTACAGCCCTGTCACCAAGGGAGAGCGTGAAATCTATGTCTATACCCCTCCCCAGTATGACCCCCGGAAGGAATACCCCGTCCTCTATCTGATGGGCGGAAGCGGCGAACTCCCGTCCAACTGGATGTATGACGGACGCGTGAACTTCATTATGGACAATCTTCTCGCAGAAGGGAAAGCGGAGCCGATGTTGATCGCACTGGTGAACAACCAGGTCATTCACCGCAATCATCCCCAGCACGCCGAACTGACTTTCGATATCATGGAGCGTGAGTATCGTGAAGCCGTCATCCCCTTCGTCGACAGTCACTACAAGACGATCGCAAATCCTCACGGCCGTGCCATTTCCGGTCTCTCGATGGGAGGCCGTCATACGATCTTCGTCGGTCTGAAGTCATTGGATCTCTTCGCCAACTTCGGTGTCCTCAGCGCAGGTGACAACACGCCGGAGCAGACCCTGGGAGAATTCCTCAATGACCCGAAAGCCAACGACAAGGTGGATTATCTGTTCGTCGGCCAAGGAGGTGCAGAAGAGAAGGGCATGTTCAATGTCCGTGTCAAGGCCTTCAGGGATGCCCTAGACAAGCACGGAATCGAATATGAGTACTTCTGTATCGGCGACACCGGTCACGACTGGTCGACCTGGAGGCATCTGCTCTATTACGGATTCCTACCGAATCTTTGGAAGTAATCCGTTTCTAGTGGCGGATGACTCTGTCGGATTTCTGGTGAGATCCTCCAGATACATAACCTTTTTTCCCATCTTGCGGGCATACTCAATCTCCGAGCGCGTGCTGGAGCCGATATAGCCGTCCACGTTGATCACGTAGATGGCATCCGCCATATCGATCTTCCGCTTGTGCATATCGTCCAGCATCTCCTTGATGCCTTCGGTCCAGACCTCGTCGTCGCCGCTGTGGCCGAAGAGGCCGACACTGATGACGATGTAGCCTTCGAGCGTCAGCCGCTTCTGCGCCTCCAGGAACTGCTCCTTGAAGCGCGTGCTGCCGCAGAGAGTGATGACCGGGTACTTGCGGGACGGTGACGGGAGCGTCTTTGCCTCTTCGAACACCTCGTCCAGGCCGTCCTGCGAAAGGACGCCCCGCTTGAGATCCCCCGGGACCTCTCCCCGCTCATCGGCCTCATAGTCCTCCAGCCACTGGCCGCTCTCTTCATACTCCTTAAGGATTGCTATGTCCTTCCGGACGCGATCGTAGATCTTCTCCATTTTCCGGATGCGGGTGATGCGGGATTCTTCCATGTTAATATATACTTTGCTCTTGACGGGCCGGTTTCTCAGGAGTATAGTTGTGCCAAATTAATTAGAAAAAAACACGACTACAAACTATTCTAACTGGTAGGAAGCCTCAACCTGGGAACGGATATCATCAAGAACTTCGCCTTTGTAGGTGAAGTATTTGGCACCCTGATAGGCTCCAGATGTATTACGTTTCTCTACAGGCATAAATGTCCCCACGAACGGAGAAAGCTTATAGATGCGGCCTTCGTATTCTATCTGGTCATCGCTGGCCACCTTCACCTTCACACCAGTAGGAACAAAGGTCAGCTCGGAACCAATGGGAATACCGACCATGCTGAACTTGAAGCGAGGGCGATGAGGAGTAGCAGGTTTTGCCGGGGGTGCAAGAGCGTTCGGCTTTGCCACTATAGGCTGATTGTTCTCATACATCGTGATGACAGCATCGTCCAGGATCATTGCTTCATCCTTGAAGATTTCCAAGGCAAGCTCAGGCTTGATGTTGAAGAACTCACGGTTCTGGCGTATACGCAGGTCTGTCAGGCGATCGATGGCCTTGTGAATCTTCTTCTCAACAATGTCATACTTCTCGGTCTTCAGCGTGGCATAAATCTCGAAAGGAAGCGGGACGGCGGTGTTATCCAGCTCCTTGGAACGAATATCTACGGGACGAGAACTCTTTCCGATTTTCACCCAGTCTTCACGGAAACTGGGGTTGGTGAGTATGTAAACGTAGCCGGGGTCTTTTGCCATAGCCTTGATGATTTGTGTTATATTGCAAAGGTACTTTTTTTTATGGATTTCTACTGTGTCTTTCTACTTGAGCATCTTCCCCATGGTCTCAATGCACTTACGCTTCTGCTCCATATTTGGATGCACATAAAGGTTGAGAGTCGTGCTAATGTTGGAGTGCCCAAGGAGAACGCTGACGGTTTTATAGTCGCATTTGCTCTCGATACAGCGGGTGGCAAAGCTATGCCTGAGGCCGTGAAAACGCATTTTTGGAAGGCCTAGCTGTTGCTCAAGCTTATTGAAGTAAGCGCGGTAAGTACGCGGCTCTGTTGGCTCCGCTGCGTTAGTGAGGACATAGAAATCGCCACAGACAATCTTCTTCAAAGGGCGTACCAGCGCCAGAAGGTCACGAGTCATGGGGATCTCCCGGATGGAGTTCTTGGTCTTGGGTTTATCGATGATAAGTTCCGTGTACTTTTCCTCTCCATCCACTAAGTAGATTCGCTGGATGGTTTTGCTCACGCGGATAACTCCGGAGGCCACATCGATGTCATCCCACTGCAGGGCACATACTTCGCCGATTCGAAGGCCGGCATTCAAGCAGATAAAGATGCCGAGATTAAGAAAGGTGAAGTGTTCCTTTACGTAGGTCATCAGCTGTCGCTGGTTGGTGATGGTGAGCACCTCAACGTCCTGCCGTTCCCGCTCTGTGGGGAAAACAATGTCAATCTGATGCTGTTCCTGCAGGCCGTGTTTTGCACCAAAGCGCAGGATCATCTTCAGAACCACGAGAATGTCCCGGACAGTCTTCTGACTGAGGCCTGCGGCCAGTTTCCGATTTACAAGGCCCTGGACATCCTTTTCCTGAATATCTGTCCTCTCTCCCAGTTCCGGAATCAGATGACTCTGAATGAGGAGGCAGTAGGCTGCGTAGGTTGATTTCTTGACGTACTGTTTCTTGTCGGCTTTCCACTGAGCGGCGACTTCGCTGAAGGTTGTGTTCTTTTCCATAATGTAAACGGGTTAAAAACACAAAGTTCCGGCTATCGCCCGACACCATCCCTAATGTCCCGAATTTGAGATTCCCAGGGTTCGAGGGAAAATGGGAATCACATACATTATCAGACTACTGCCAAAAGATTACGAGAAAGAATAAAGGCAACTTACTTTCCAATGTCCTTTGCAATTCTGCAAATCAAGGTATTATTCCTCAATCGGAATACTTTGATCGTTCTATAGCCAATAGCGACAACACTTCTGGATACTATATTATTGAACAGGACGATTTTGTGTATAATCCTAGAAAATCCACAGCAGCACCATATGGCCCAGTTAATATTTATCACGGCGAAAAACCAGGTATTATTTCTCCGCTCTACTTATGTTTCAAAACGAAGGATATAAACCGTAGTTTTCTCTACTATTTTTTTAAAAGCAAGGCTTGGTGGCCATATATGTATGAGAATGGAGATAGTGGAGTACGACATGACAGAGTAAGCATAAAAGACGAACTCTTTTTCGCCATGCCGATTCTTTTGCCTACAATGCAAGAACAAAGCAGGATTGCGAATATGCTTACTCTCATTGACGAAAGGATAGCGGTCCAAAAACAAGATAATTGAACGTTACCAGTCCCTAATCAGAGCAATTATTAGTTACTCTCAGACAGTGGCTCAAAAGAGTGTTTCGTTGCGTGATATTCTAAATGAAAAAAGTGAACTGAATCTTAATGGATACGATATTTGCTCAGTTTCCGTAAGTAAAGGTGTCGTCAATCAGGTAGAATATCTGGGACGTTCGTTTGCGGCAAAGGAGACTGGCCATTATCACGTGGTTGCAGAAGGCGATATTGTTTACACTAAAAGTCCTACTGGAGATTTTCCTTATGGTATTATAAAACAAAGTTGGCTCAAGCATCCTGTTGCTGTTTCACCTCTCTATGGTGTCTATAGGCCAGCGACATATACTATAGGTTATTACCTTCATTTTTACTTCTGCAGTCCTCAAAACACTCAGAACTATCTTCGAAAACTAATTCAGAAAGGGGCAAAGAACACAATTAACATCACAAACCAGCACTTTTTGGATAATAAGATATTGCTGCCAGAAGACAAGCTTTTATCCAAAGCTGTTTCAGCCATAAAACTCATTTCTCGAAGGATCAGCATTGAAGAAAGCTATCTCAATCAACTGGTTTCCCAAAAGGCCTTTTTTCTATCACAATTACTCATATAATTAACTGAGATAGAAGGTACTCTTTCATCTTTTGATAATAGTGAATCTTTTGCTTTCCAACTGTCATTGTGTTCTCCACGGCATCCAATACTGTCACAGCCGTTAACTGTGTATTGATGCTTGGGATTCGCACTTTTATCTTCTCAATAGTCGTTTTAGATAAGCTTGGCACTCCAGATGCTTCATTGTATTGTTGCCAATTGATTGTCTGAAACAGATAATAGCAGTATTTAGGAATAATACCGCGAAAGTCGTATGTATAAAACAGCGTATCTACAGTCCAGAACTTCCCATTTATATATAATGGATGATCAATGGTACCTTTCCTTCCAATGCATACACTTTCGCCATCATATAACCAATCGTTTACGGAGAGCATATATCCTCCCGTACCATAAACCGAAATATTGCCTTCTGATAAATGCTTGTAATCTTTGCCAGAACCTATTGAAAGAATATCTCCTATAGCGCATTCTATATCATTTGTAGAAATCAAGAATCTTTTATAAAAAGCTCTGATTAAGGACTTAGAATCTCATTTTACCTTCATAAAAACAAACCGTCCAACAACGCCTGTTTGCAATGACGATAACCAGACAATACTGAAGATTCAAGTTTTATTTTTTGATCTATTGCATCAAGAGTCTTTGATATTTGTTGTTGCCGTGCCAATGGTGGCAGCGCTACTTTTATTCTTGAGAAGTTTGGGTAAAATAAATATAGCCTTACCCCTCCTTCCGCATAGAGATTATAATAGTTTATAAACTGCTCACTTTTCAGAACTTGAATAAGCCACCTGCTATCAACGCCTTCTCTGGCTTTAATGCAAACATACAAAGAACTAATCATACATGGATTCTGTTCTGTGTATTGAGCAATTGATCCAACATTTATTCTCGCGGGATTATATGCTATTTCATCTTTCTGAATTATCTTATATGCGCTAATGTCATCACTTACCATTTCTCGCTCTTCGAACTGTTCAGTTTGTGGGATGAATCCCTTATCGTTTGTGACAGAATACATCGGGTAGTTAATTCGGTTCTTGTTTCTCCTCGTGATTATTTCCGTAATATCTCCGAGCGTAACATTCCGATAATTCTCTTCTTTGTGCGATAGCAAATAACGGGTGGCTGATTCTTTAATACTCAACAAATCCTCAATTATCTTGTTTTGGACCGCTATCCTTTCCTCAAGATGAGAGAATAGCCCAGCAAGTTTTTCCTGCTCAAGAGATGATGGAATAAACAAAGGAATGCTCTTTACTATTTCGGCCGAAAGGTTTCCTTGCCCACCTTGCAGATATGTATTTAAGACCCTTTGAACATGTTTCTCCCAGACAGATTTAAAAAACACTGGAGCGACGTCGGTTCTTATACAAAGGATAGCTTGATTGATTGCCCCTTGTATTTGACTTATCGAGATATCCCCACTATTGGCACCGTACAAAGCTAATAGAATATCTCCCTTCTTAACCATCTTTGCAGAAGAATTATCATAGCCTTCCTCGGTCAAAAAAAGCTCGGTTTTATCTGAATGAATCTCTCCAGAACGAATAAATGGTATTACTCCGCCATAATACTCTTTTTTGGAGGACGAAGGTGTACCCCCTGAAAAGAAAGAGCCAATGCTTCCAATCCTTTTTCTCTCCCATTCTCCCTCGAACCCAGGGAATCTCAAATTCGGGACATTAGGCTTTGTATGTTTCTGAGTCTCGCTCATAACGATTGTCTGTCAGTCAAATAAGTGATTAGGGATTAGATGATGCCGAGTTCCTTGAGGTACACATCAATCTGGGCGTCCAGTTCAGCCCTCTTTGCCTCCAGCTCCTTGATCTCGCTCATCACGGCCTTAATGTCAATCTCTTCCTCCTCTTCGAAGGTGTCCACATAGCGCGGAATGTTGAGATTATAGTCGTTGTCCTTAATCTCCTGCAGGGTGGCGCAATGGCTATACTTCTCAATTTCCATGCGCTCCCGGTAGGTGCTGACAATCTTATCAATGTGCTCCTGACGCAGCTTGTTCTGGGTTTTGACCTTCTCGAACTCCTTGCTGGCGTCGATGAAGAGGATGTTGTCATCCTCCTTGCGGCACTTCTTCATCACCAGGATACAAGTGGGGATGCTGGTGCCGTAGAAGATGTTGGCCGGGAGACCTATGATGGCGTCGATGTAGTTCTTCTTCTCGATGAGAAACTGACGGATTTTGCCTTCGGCGGCGCCACGGAACAGGACGCCGTGAGGAGCCACACAAGCCATCGTGCCACCATCGTTGAGGTGGTAAATCATATGCAGGATGAAAGCGTAGTCTGCCTTTGATTTCGGTGCCAGGACACCGGCTTTGCTGAAACGGTCATCATTGTTGAACTTGGCGTCGGCCGACCACTCTGCAGAGAAGGGCGGATTTGCGACCACCGCGTCAAACTGTCTCTCGCCGAATTCATCTTTCTCCAGGGTGTCTCCGTTCTGGATGTCGAAGTCACGGTATTTCACGCCGTGCAGCAGCATATTCATTCGGGCCAGGTTGAAGGTGGTAGGGTTTTTTTCCTGACCAAAGATCTCGTCCGCATTACCATTGCGGGCAGTGCGGAGAAGCAGCGAACCACTGCCACAGGTTGGGTCGTACACGTTTTTAAGGCGGGTCTTGCCGGTAATCACAATCTCGGAAAGGATCTGACTCACCTCCTGGGGCGTGTAGAACTCACCGGCTTTCTTACCGGCGCCGGCGGCAAACTGGCCAATCATGTATTCGTAGGCATCACCGAGGATGTCGATGTCCTGTGCATCCTCAAGCCCGAAATCGATGCCGTTGAGGGCCACCAGAACGTCACTGATCAGTTTGTTTTTGTCGTCAGCCGTCTTGCCCAGTTTCGGGGAGGCCAGGTCGATATCGGAGAAGAGACCGCCGAAGTCGTCCACACTCTCGTGGCCGATGGTGCTGTCTTCAATCTTTTTCAGGCTGCGCTCCAGTTGGGGCAGGATGTTTTCTTTGTGGCTGATACTCTCGATGATGGAAGAGTAGAGGTATTCCGGCTCGATGAAGTAGCCGAGGTCTTCCATACAAACCTTCTGGATTTCGCTTTTGAGTTCCTGATCTTCTGAGGCCCAGGCCTGCTTGAAGGTGAGGCGGTCTTCGCTGAGCTGGTCATCGATATACAGTTCAATCTTCTCTGAAAGGTATTTATAGAAGATGAAGCCGAGGGTAAAATACATAAAGTCCCCGGCGGTCATATTCCCCCTGAGTTTGTTTGCCACATCCCAAAGCTGGGTACGCAAGCGCTGTTGCAGTTCTTCGCTCATTATTTACTCCCAATTAAACAGTTCGATGATTTCACGCATCTTTTCCACGATGCGGCGCACGGTGGCGCTGCGGGCCAGTAGGCCTATCTTTTTTTTGCGGACGGCTTCTTGAATGATTTCCGGCTTCTCACGGCCCAGGTAGTCGTATTCAGACATATACTTGCCCAGGGCCTCCGGGTCCACGCCTTCCACAGCGGCCAGATCCTCAACGGCCTCGGTTTTCTTCTCGATGATGTAGTCTTTCAGGCGGGTTTCAAGGTCCATGGTGCCGTCTGCCTTGGCCCGTTGGAATCCGGCCTTGTCGTAGTCCACGTTCTCTTTGATGAAGCCGTCGATGAGGCGGGTTTTCTTTCGCATCGTAGCATCCTTGATCATGGTGTCCAGGATTTCCTGGCGCTTCTGCTCGTAATCAGCATCGGAAGGATTCAGGTTGTTGATGAGAGATAGGATGTAGGCTACGTTGATGACATCGCTATGGAGCAATTCCAAGCAGAAGTCAATATCTTTCAACCCTCCCCCATCGGGATCCTCGATTTGCGGTTCATCCATCAAGACAGGATCTTCAGGAGTCTCTTCTTTAATGAATCCGACGGTCATATCGAGATACTTGGAACGATAATCGTTGTAGTCCTGTTCGGAAAGAATCAATCCGGGATCATCTGCAACAAAGTCCTCGTAAATCTGGATCTCCGCACGTTTCTTTATAATCTCACGGAAAACCAAGAGGAACTTCTTTTTATCGTATTCACTCTTCAGGACATCAACCGCTTCCATTGTGGGATACTTCTTGAGGAAGGCCTCGCTGAGCTCGTTCAGTTCACGCTTAACCTGTTTGAATTCCGGACGCTTAACACCCACATTGGGGTCTCCGTCGCAGAAGAGCTTGAGGGATTCATCCACTTTGTCCTTGAGGTCACGGAAGCAGAGGATTTTTCCAAAGCGCTTCTTCTCATTCAAAATGCGGTTTGTGCGGCTGAAGGCCTGCAGAAGTCCGTGGTACTCCAGGTTTTTATCCACATAGAGCGTGTTCAGTTTCTTGGCGTCAAAGCCGGTGAGGAACATACCAACAACAATCAATAAGTCGATGGGCTCCATCCCAGCCTTGCGTTTCTTCATACGCTCGTTGATATCGTCGTAATAAGCGCCGAAGTTGTCAGTAGTGAACGCTGTGCCAAAATTGGCGTTATAGTCATCCATAATGGCTTGCAGCTCATCTGCCTGGACAGAGTCAGTTTCAAAGCCCTGGTTCATGCCGGTCTTGTTATCGTCCTGGCTAGCATTTGGAGCGTATGTGAAGATGGCAGCAATCTTGATGTCCGGCTGCAGGTCCTTGAAGATCTTGTAGTATTCCAGGAGCATCGGGACGGATTGTACCGCAAAGAGGGCGTTGAATTCACCGTCGAAGGTGGACTTGCGGTAGTTATTGACGATGAACTCCGCGATGGTCTTCATCCGGATATCACTCTGTTCGTTGGCGTCCAGTTTGCCCCGGTAGTATTCGACCAGGAAGCCGAGGACGTTTTCGTCTGCAATGGCATCCTTGATCATATACTTGTGCAGGCACTCGCCAAAGACTTCGTAGGTGGTGATATCCTGCTTAGCGTTCTCCGGGAAGATGGGCGTACCGGTAAAGCCGAATATCTGGAGATTGCGGAAGAAGTTGACAATATTGCGGTGGCACTCGCCAAAGTGACTGCGGTGGCACTCGTCGAAAATCATCACAAACTTCTTGTCGCGAAGATCCTGAATCCGCTTGTTGTAGAAGTCTTTCTTGATGGCAGTATTCAGCTTCTGAATGGTCGTGAGGATGATCTTCTTGTCGGAGTTGAGACGCTTGACAAGCTCGTAGGTGTCATCAGTCCCATCCACAGCACCCGGCTCAAAGGCCTCGTATTCGCTTTTGGTCTGAGTATCCAAATCGTGGCGGTCTACTACGAATAAGACCTTGTCGATACCGTCCAGTTCAGCGACCAGCTGGGCTGCCTTGAAGGATGTGAGCGTCTTACCGGCGCCAGTTGTGTGCCAGATATAGCCGTTTTTGTTGGTATTCTGCACGCGGTCCAGGATCTTCTCTACTGCATAGTACTGGTACGGACGAAGGACCATCAGGCACTTGTCTCCTTCGTGGAGGACGATGTACTTGCTGAGCATCTTGCCCAGAGTGCATTTGTCGAAGAAATGAGCAGCGAACTGGCTGAGATCATTAACGGGCTCATTATTTGGCAGTGTCCAATTGAAGGTAAACTTGTAGCCGCAGTTGGGATTGTTGGCGAAATACCGGGTATTTACGCCGTTCGAGATAACAAATATCTGAATGTAATCAAACAGGCCACGGAAGGAAGTCTTCTGGTAACGTTGTACCTGATTGTATGCCTGCTTGAGTTCAACGCCGCGTTTCTTGAGTTCAATCTGAACCAAAGGGAGGCCGTTGACAAGGATTGTAACGTCGTAACGGCAGGTCTTGCGGCCTTCCATCGTAATCTGGTTAGATACCTGGAATTCGTTCTGGCACCAGTGATTCTTGTTCAGGAATTCTACCCAGACACGGTGCTGGCCATCCTCGGTCTCCATCGGGAAAAGGTCACGAAGCTTCTTGGATTTCTCGAAGAGGGTGCCACCTTCCAGATAGATACAGATCTTCTCGAACTCTTTGTCCGTGAAAGAAGTTCGGCCTATTTCTGCCAAGGCCTTGGCATTATGTTTTTCAAGCTGCGCTTTGAAATTGCTGTATAAATTAGTTTCTTCCTTGATCTGGACATACTCAAAGCTCATGTCCTGTAAGGTCGAAATCAGCCCATTTTCAAGCGCTTGTTCGCTTTGTGCCGTCATTTCGCTTAATGCAATTAATTAGGGATGCTGCTATTATTGACAAATATAATGATTTTGCCTTACATAACCAGCAGCCCTACTCCGACAGTTCTCCGCGGCGGTATTTGTCTAGGAGGCTATTTCTCAGACAAGCATTGGCGTTTGTCATGAAATGATTCACGGCTAGAAGAGCGTCATATAAGTCTAACGTCTCTATCATAACCTTACTCTCGACAAGATCAACCTGACGGGATTCGTATAGTTTCTCTGCCTCTAAATGAATTTCGAGATCTCGCTCTTCTTTCCACCAGGAAGAAGATTTTGATTGATTTTCAAGCAAATCGGTCATTTCTTGGTATTGCCAATTGATAACTTCAGGGAAGTGCTTCATCAGCGGAAGAAGTCGAAACCATTCTGATTTGTTTTTGGTCTTCTCGTCGAAGCCATAAAGCCGCTTAAACCCTTCGTTAAGGATTATTTTCAGCTTTCCTCGCATAAACCGGCGATCAAAATCTGTATCAGCAAGAAGGAAGTATTTTCCAGCGACCATGCAGTCAGACAGGGTCAATGTGGTAAAGAGTAGAACGGAGTAGAGTGTACGCTCGATTTCATAGAACTCGCCCTGATTATTCTCGATTGCCTTCAATCTGGAAGCCATCATCGGAAGCCCGGTTTCATTGATAGTAATGCTTTCGTCAATAATGGCAACAAACTCTTTACGCTCATCAGGAGTTAAGGTCTTGCCATTGAATTGAACCGTCTGGAACCGTTGTGCGTATTTGTAATCACGAATCGGCGAGTATTGGATATTAGCGAGATTATCCTT
>Ga0310696_10005323_pt1 | contig 15564 bp, 12 predicted proteins | sample AusTroGonzalo_MG_4_FD_203885 | JGI IMG/M metagenome (GOLD analysis project Ga0310696, IMG submission 203885) | Bovine rumen microbial communities from tropical cattle in Woodstock, Queensland, Australia - Gonzalo_02 (v2) (version 2) | ecosystem: Host-associated > Mammals > Digestive system >...
GAAGGCCGGCGTGGAAGGCGTCGACCCCGACGGCGGCCGCCACTTCCGCGGCGATTTCGGGCTGGTCGCCGGTGAGCATCACGGTCTCCCGGATGCCGGTCCGGTGCAGGCCTTCGATAGCCTCGGCGGCATCGGCCTTCACGCGGTCGGAGATGACGATATGGCCGGCATAGGTGCCGTCGATGGCGACGTGGACGATAGTGCCGGGGAGCTCGCAGGGGTGCGAATCGGCCCCCTCGAGGGTCATCAGCTTGGCATTGCCCACGGCGACGCGGCGGCCATTGACCTGCGCGATCACTCCGTGGCCGGCGGTTTCCCGGACATCGGCGACGGCGCAGTCGTCCTGCTCGTTGGGATAGGCCTGGCGGAGCGCGGCGGCGATGGGATGGGTGGAGTAGCGCTCCACATGGGCCGCCAGATGCAGAAGTTCCGTTTCGTCAATGAGTTCCGGATGGACCGCCGTCACCTGGAAGACGCCTTCGGTGAGGGTGCCGGTCTTGTCGAAGACCACCGTCCGGACGCGGCTGAGAGTGTCCATGAAGTTGGATCCCTTTACGAGGATGCCCTTCCGGGAGGCGCCGCCGATGCCTCCGAAGAAGGTAAGCGGCACCGAGATCACGAGGGCGCAGGGGCAGGAGACCACCAGGAACATCAGCGCCCGGTAGATCCAGGTGGCCCATTCGCCCGTGATCAGGGACGGGATGAGGGCAATCGCGACCGCGAGCCCGACGACGATGGGGGTATAGACCTTCGCGAACTTCGTGATGAAGCTCTCGCTCTCCGACTTATGCTCCGCGGCATTCTCCACGAGGTCCAGGATCTTCGCGGCGGTGGACTCGCCGAAGGCCTTGGTCGTGCGGACGCGGAGGACACCGGACAGGTTCACACAGCCGGAGAGGATCTCGTCTTCGGCATGGACGCTCCGGGGAACACTCTCGCCCGTGAGGGCTACGGTGTCCAGCGAAGAGTCGCCTTCCAGGACGATGCCGTCCATGGGCACCTTCTCACCCGGCTGAATCACAATCACTTCCCCCTTTTGGACCGTCTCCGGCTTCACGGTTTGGAGAACGCCGCCCCGCTCCACATGGGCCGTATCCGGGCGGATGTCCATCAAGTGCGAGATGGATTTCCGGCTCCGGCCTTCGGCGATGCCCTCGAAGAGTTCTCCCACCTGGAAGAACAGCATTACGAACACCGCCTCCGGGAACTGCGTTTCCGCCTCGGGGAGGAAGCCGATGGCGAGGGCGCCGAGCGTCGCAACGCTCATCAGGAAGTTCTCGTCCAGCGCCTCGCCGTGCAGGAGCGCCTCTCCCGCCTCCTTGAGGGTGTCCCAACCGACGATGAGGTAAGGGATCAGGTAAACCAGCAGGTAGGCCCAGGTAGGCCAGTCGGTTTTCTTTTCGATGATGACGGCCGCAATGAGCAGCACGGTTGCCAGGGCGATCTTGAGGATGCTTTCCTTGACGCCGTCGTCGTGGTGGTGATGCTCGTGGCTGTGGCCGTGGCCATGCTCGTGGCAGTGGCAGTCGTGTTCCTCATGGCAGTGGCACTCGTGCCCTTCGTGATGATGGTGATGATCTTCGTGTATCATGGTATCTGTCGTTTTCTGCTGCAAAGATACGGGGCCCCGCGTGCAACCGGGTTGCAAACACCGGGCGGATGCACTATCTTTGCTCTTATGAAACGGTTGATACTCCTTCTGATGGCGGTACTTCTTGGAAGCCTCACCGCCCAAGCGCAAAGCAAATACTACCTCGGCGGAGAGGTGTCCCTGGGCGCGAGTTCCTCCGGAACGAGCGTAGTCGTGTACCCGGAAATCGGCCGGCGGATCACGGACCACCTGTACGCGGGCCTGGCGGCGGGATTCGACTGGAACAATCTCTACAGCGAATCGGACTTCACCATGGGCCTCACCCCGCACCTGAGGGGCTATCTGCCTCTGTATGAAGGCTTCGGCCTATCCGGAGACGCGTTCTTTTCCGCCCGGTGGACCCGCCGGAAGGGCTATGAGCCCCTCATCAAGACCCAGCGCCTGGGCTTCCGGCCAGGCGTCTTCGTTCCCCTGGGCGGGGTCACCCTCTCCGCGCAGGTCGGCTTCTTCGGCTGGACCCGCACCGACTACGGCAACGGCAGCACCAGCTCCGACTGGGTCGCCCGCCTCGAGGCCCGCGATATATTGATCGGGGTGCTGGTGAATCTGTAACGGCTTGCATTTGCCCTCAGTGCTTGCACAGGTCCATCCGTTGGACCCATGCAAGCAAAAATGGCCTTAAACGCTCGTACAGGTCCAAAAGATGGACCTGTACGAGCTCTTTGTTATGGGAAAAGGGAGCCGTCCAAAAGACAAATGTTTTACGCAAGGGCAAGATTATACATCCGGTTCACGTTATTCTGCAGATAGAGCATCTTCGCCCTTACGACAAAATACATGATGCCGAGCGTCAGAGGACCGAAGAAGAAGAGTGTCAGCAGATAGGTCGAAATCTGCAACCCCTGGGACTGGCCGCTGCGGGTCAGGTAATTGTTGCAGCGACTGATCCAACTGCAATGCCAAACGATGGGATAGATTCCAAACGTAATGGCCGATAAAACGAGGTAGCCGAGAAGTCCCCGCGTGTGCTGGCTGTCGGCGTGACACGCGAGATTGGACTCCTTTGCCTGCCGGTGAATGAGATAAAACCCATAAATCCCAAGGGTAAGAATCTGAAGGATAATGTACTTGAGCAGTCCGCGGTTTTCAGTGAGTGTTTCCATGATTGTTTTCGTTTTGTTTGATCATAAGAGGGCCCAATCACACAAATACTAACACGAAATTTGCGATTTCTTTCATTTATTCCGCCTGTTTCGTATATTTGTGCAACATGGATAACCACTCAATAATTCTAGGACTGATCAACCGGGACGAAAGGGTTACGAATGCAGTCTTCTTTTCCACTGAGCCGGGCATTAGCTGTAAGGCGCTGCTGTGCAAGAAACTCGTGGATTTCGACTATATCCCGCCCGAGTTGTTTTATGACCTGCTGGTAAGCGACCTGTACGCCATCTTCATGAACCTGAACAAGGAAGGGAAGGAGATGGGGGACGCGAAAAACCTGCGGTCCATCAAGAATCCCGATGCCTTTTTCGGCTGGATCGAGATGACGGTTTCGCGCCATCTGGCCGCCATCCGCAAAAGCGGTAAAAAATTCGGGGATCTCCTGTTAGAAAACGGCGAGGTAAACCCTCATATTGCAAAGGACAGCCTTGCGGAGGATTCCACAAAGGGTGAATACCGGCGGGATTTCGAGCGGCTGCTCCGGTTGATGTCGAACCGCGCCCACGCCCAGATCCTGCGGATGTCCATCCTGGAAGACCTGTCCATCAAGGAAATTGCCCGCGTGCTGAGCATTACGGAAGGAGCCGTCAACATGCGCAAGAAGCGCGCAATGCAGGAACTGACTGAATTATTGGCTAAAGACAAAGCAAAGTACCATGGAAAGTCCTAAGGTTTACTTCATCTCGGACGAACTGCTCCGAAAGTACATCCACGGAGAGACCTCCGTCCCCCAGACCCTGTATGTCGCCGAAGCCCTTCAGGCCGATGCCGATGTCCGGGAGCGCCATCTTTCCCTCCTGCGGGAAGAGGAGCTGGCCGACCGCCGGGGCAAGGAGATTCCGCTGGAGCGGATGGCTGCCGCCTCGGAGGACAATCTGTGTGACATTCAGTGTGAAGCATTTATCCTCCAGCACTTTGTCCAGTCCGAAGAAGTGGGCCGCAGCCTCACCGAAACGGGAACGAACACCTGGCTGAAGGAACAGGGAACGCCGCTGCACAACATGGGCCGCATCCTGGAAGCGAACGGGATGACAGTCACCCGCCGGTATGACTGCACCAAGGAGGATTTGGAGCAGGCATTGGCCCGACGGACCCGCCTCATCGCCGTCGTGGACAACGGAATGCTCCGGACGGGCGAGGCCGATGGCGTATTCCACGCCGTCGTCTGTATGGGTGTCAATGATTATCTGGTCAAATTGTATGATCCGGCCGAAGACGCAACTATCGAGTATCCCACCGCTGAATTCCTGGCAGCCTGGGCGTGCTCCCGCCATTACCTCGTTTCCGCCACGACCGACCGGCTGGTCTATGACCCCCACCCCATGGACCTCAGCGACGTGGAGCTCGACGAAGACCTGCTGGAGCTGACGGAAATCATTGCCGAGAACACCCACGAAGTCTGGGGCCTCGCCCGCAAGGAAGAAGGCATTGTCTGGGGGCCTGTCAATGACGCCACCCACAACAAGGACATTGTTCCTTACTGCGACCTTCCCGAGAGCGAGAAGGAATACGACCGCAACACGGCGATGATGGCGCTCAAGCTCGCCAAGAAACTGGGCTTCCGCGTTTCCCGTTACGGCAAGGAAACCTGCCGCCACTGCGGCAGTTCCATCAGCGTGGACATGCGCTTCTGCCCCCAGTGCGGGAAAAAGCTGGAGTGGGAGGATTTCTTTTAGGGGAGAGTAGGATAGGGGGTTCTTGATGAAGTACATCGCCTTTATCAGCTATAGCAGCGAAGACCTCGTGTGGGGACGCAAGCTTCAACGAAAACTTGAAGCCTATCGGCTCCCTGTTTCAATGTGCAAAGAAAAAGGCTGGAAAAGGCATCCGCTTCGACCTGTATTTTTCGCCCCTTCTGACATCCAACCAGGCAGTCTATCAGAAGAACTCAAATATCGGCTTTCCGAATCCCAAAACCTGATTGTCATTTGCTCTCCCTCTTCAGCCCAATCTACCTGGGTGGGAGAGGAAATCCGTTACTTCTATTCTCTTGGGCGACAAGATCATATTCTTTTCTTTATCGTTGACGGGACACCGAATAGCGGGAATCACAACACGGAATGTTTCCATCCCATCCTAAAGAGTTTAGGTATTCCGGAAATTCTTGGTGCAAACGTCCACGAACATGTATTCCGCTCTGCACATCTTAATACCGAACGGGCTTATATTCAAATCATTTCGAAACTACTCGGCGTTGATTTTGACACCCTTTGGAGAAGGGACCGGAAGCGGAGCCGAAAACAAATGGCTTTGGCGGGAATTGGTGTCGCCAGCATCATTCTGTCCATAGTATTTGCCACCAGATATGTGGCTCCCGTGGATTTGGTAATTGAATTCCAGGAATACGGGACTTGTCCGGAAAATCTTCCTGCCCTTGGGGACATCCAGTACTCCGTCGTTTTGGAAAACGAAACAAAAGCCGGATACACCGAAGGTCCTCTTGCCGTAGTCCATCTTCCGAACATTCCCAAAAATGCGCTCCGCCATCCCTCGGGAATCTCAGCAAGAGCCGAAGGTTTTTTCCCTCTTGATACCTCGATAAAGCTTTCCAGAAAAACGGTGATCCAGATGCAGAGGGACCCCGATACATATGGCGCGATTCGTTTCGTCCTATGGAATCCCGACAAAGAAGAAACGGCTCCGCAAGCGGCGATCACCGTTGATGGATGGCCCGTCCGTGCAGACGAGAATGGCACCGTGGTCCTTTCCATCCCTTTGGAAAAACAGAAAACCGAATACATTATCAGATCCAAAGCCCTTCAATTATCCGATTCGCTGGTCCACCCCTCTGCCGGAGAGGGATATGTTGTATTATTCTCCAACAAGAACGTTCCATGACGAAGCCAACTCCCCTACTACTCCTTTCTCTTTCCCTTTTTCTATGCTGTTATTCTTCTGCACAAAGCATCCAGAAAGGGTTTGCATACCGCTATAACGGGAAGAATCCGCGTACCGGTCTTCAAGGAGCTCTCGTGCAATGCGAGGACGCCACCAACAACAATGTTATAACCGCTGCAAACGGCTCTTTTTCCCTATCCTTGCCATCGCTCAAGGCTGGTGCGTCTCTTAGTGTCAAGGTGTCAAAGAAAGGAATGATTGTCATGAACCGGGACGTTGTTGCCGAATGGAGCGTACGCGATGCGCCTCTTGTGGTTGTTTTAAGAGATGCTGAAGAATTCAAGAAGGAGAAAGAACGTTTGTCAAACACGTCCGAACAAGCCATTCAACGTATCTACAAGGACAAAGAGGCCAAACTGGAAGACGAACTGCTAGCCGGGGCCATTTCCAAGAAGGAAAGGGCTGAACAGCTCGCCGCTCTCCAGGCTTCCATTGAGGCCTTCCGCAAACAGGCCGACAGCTACTCTTCATTCCTCGCCGGCATCGACCTCCGGGAAGTATCTTCCGCCATACAGGACGCCCTTGCCCTTGTCAACGAAGGAAAGCCCGAAGCCGCCGCGATTCTTCTTGAAGAGGAGGATTTCCCGGCGCGCCTTCAATCCAAACAGACAAAAACGGAGACGAGAGCACGGGACGAGCTTGGCGCCAGGGTTCTTCTGGCTGTTTATCGATTGACGCTGGACTGGAAAAAATATGAAAATCTTCTTGATCGGATAATAACCCTCTCAAACAAGCCGGAAGTCCGCGTTGAATACGGAATTCATCTGGCGGAAAGGGGAGAGTACCTGAAAGCGATAGAAATACTTGAGCAGGAGACGAAGAGGCTCGACCGAAGAATAACGCCAGAATGGTACCTTAGTGCTACCAATTGGCTGGCCAACGCCTACTCGGCAACAGGGGACAATGAACGAACAATTCATTTATGCGAAGATGTTCTTGATTATATTGGAACGTCGGGGGATGAAGGAATTGAAGAAGACTTTCTCGACTTGACCAAGGCTAGTTTTCTCACTCTGCAAACCGTGTCGATGGGTGCTCTTCGCATGGACAACGAAGACGTTACCCGGAAAGCGATTACTGCCACCCGCAGGGCTTCCAGATCTTCATATTCCTCTGAAGGAACAAGCCTCCTGATTATTGTCTTGGGGAACAGGGCCATGACACTATCCCAACAGGGAAGAAAAGAAGAAGCGGCGGCCCTTCAACAAGAAATCGAGTCTTTGATTGCAGCCAGACCCAATGGGTATGTTATCAATCCCAGTACACTGACTACCCGACTACTTCTTGTGTCCGAAGACCCTGAGGCTTTGGAGAATACTCTCCGTGATAACATCGATCTCTGCTGGGAACTGGCCAAAGACACGCCCTGGAAGTATGAGCCCCTCATTGCTCAATATGAATACACTCTCGCCACTTCCATCATCGCAAAGAACCCGTCCGCCAAGCGTATCCCGGAAGTTGAAGAGCTCCTTGACGAATCCATAGATATCCTGCGCCGGTATTTCGACATTTACCCGGAAAGCCATTCCCTCGGCCTGGCGAATGCCCTGCTGACTTTAACGGAGTATTTCAGGAAAGCAGGAAAAATTGATGATGGTGTCATCACCCAAGCACTGGAGGCGGTCGAACTAATCCGTCCTTGGGCAGAAAAAGAACCGAAGAATTATGGAAAATTACTGGCGAAGAGTCTTGCCAATTACGCGGAATGCATCAACAAAACCGTTGATATCAAGGACCCGGACGAGGCAAAAGTCCATGAACTCGTAAAATACGAGAAGGAAGCCGTTCAACTCATGAGGCAGTTTACCGATTTGACGAAAATGGAGCGCTTTGAGTATTTCAATATGCTTTTCAATCTAGCCATCTCCTATAAAATATACCTTGGTAATACTCGGGAATCAAACAGGCTCATTAAAGAAGGGACCCAGATTGGTGATAGTTTAGTTCAGGAAGACCCCCAAACCTTCGGAGGGATCCCCAGTTTAATCAAAGAGGTGAAAATGTTGTTGCTCTTTATGAAAAAAGGAAAGATTTCTGACATTGACGAATTGTAATATTTTAGCTATTTTTGTTGAGACCCCGTTAAAGCCGGGATTCGTTTCCGACAACAGAGTTCTGAAATCAAGTGATTATCCACGACTATTAGTGGACAGCAATGTGTTACTTTTATGAAAGAAAAAAGTTTATTGGGAGAGATTATTCACGAAATATACCCACACTCGAAAACTGATGCTATTTATGATTTAGGGCTAATAGCCATTGGAATCGTATTGTGTGGCATTAATGTAGGGACTATCGGATTGAACGATTCCATTCTTACCTAAAAAGAGACGTATGCCAAGACTTTCCAAACCAACCGATAAGCTTAAAGAGCGAATTGCTGAGGATCTTCCTTTGAGTTGGGGGGATTTTGTTTCTGATATCGTAAAAGGGAAATACGTTCTGCTTGTGGGGAGCGAAGTCCTTCTTCAGCAGCAATTTGGCGAGGGCGATTCAACCAAAGATATTTTAGACAGCATTGTTGTCGATCTGAAGGATGCTGGTCTATTGGGTCGGGATTTCGCCTGCAACTCCTTCACGGAACTTGCAAGAAAGACCGGCCGGACAGATGCCGGAATCCGCGACCTGATTGTAAGAGCAATGGATGGCCAGGAGCGAACTTATGATTGCAGCTCCGATGCTGTAAGCGTTGAGTTAAAGAAGCTCTTACGGACAAAGTTTTTCAGGGTCGTATTAACAACAACCTTTGACAGATATCTGGAAAATGTGATGAGAGAGATCTGGGGAAGCGATCTTCGGGTCATGAATATTTACGATGAAGGTGGCTCCTTTGACTTAGACAAGAAGGAGCAGAGTTCCGATGAATTCGACATTCGCCCCACCTTGTACTACATTTGCGGGAGAGTCAATAGCAAAGGAAAGAAGTTTGTTGCGACCGAAAATGATGCCATCGAGGTGGTTTCCCGCTGGTTTAGTGAAAAAGCGCCCGTCAATCTTCTGAATAATATTCGACTTAAAGGGCTGATCTCTCTGGGCTGCAAATTTGACGATTGGTTATTTCGGTTTATCTGGTATGTCCTTCGCAAAGACATTAATCCGATTGACTCTTCAAGAAAAGATGCTGTTGCTGTCTCCTTTTCTTCCGAGTCCGGAAAGAAACTGAATGAGTACCTTCGCAGCAAGAACGTCTACACAGAGTCTAACCCGCGCGCTTTTATCCAAAAGATACTTGACAATAAAGATCAGTGCATTAAAAATATTGCTGAGACAAACTCGCATTTGGGAGGAGTCTTCGTTTCTTATCCCCATGAAGATATGCCGATTGTCTCAAGCATTGTCGAAAGGATGAAAGAAGAAGGGTTCGATGTCTGGTTTGACTCCGCCAAACTGGAAAGTGGCGATTCATATAACGCCAGAATCTCCGAAGCTATCGCGAAATGCAAAATATTCATCCCTATTCTTAGCCCTCAGGTTAAGAGCGACTTGATTGATGGACATAGCGACCGGTATTATATCGCCACTGAATGGGCACTTGCACAGCAACGTGCGCGGATAATCGATAACGATGCTCGGAAGATACACATTATGCCGTTGGCCATAAGTGGCTATAACGAGCGGGCGTCCTATCATTCAGCGTTCCCCTTCTCTGATGAGACCGTGACAAATCTGATGAACATTCCGATGAGCCGGTTTGTAGAAAAAATGAAACGAATAACGCTTGGATCTGGCCATTATGACAAATAATCCCTGGTTGGGGCTTCTATCTTATGAAGATCCCGCAAAATCAAAAGCAGACTATTCTTTCTGCGGACGCGATGCTGCCATCAATTCATTATTTGCGATGGTGGACAATAACCTGCTCGTTACGTTGTATGGTAAAACAGGTGTTGGTAAGACCTCCGTATTAAATGCCGGTGTGTTTCCTCTTCTGAGAAGTCGTAACTATATTCCCGTCTCCATTCGTTTAGGGAGATATGACAACATCGAGAAATGTTCTTTCTCCAGTATTATTGTCCAAGCCATCCAAGAAGAAATCCTTGCGATTGGCGGCCATTGTAAGACATTATACCCAGCGAATGCAGAGTCCGGGATTATGGCCGTAGATTATCTTTGGAGATATTTCTGTACTACCTCCTTTTTTAATAATCAAGAAGAGGAAGTTTACCCTGTCATCTCGTTGGATCAGTTTGAAGAAATCTTTATTACCCATCCGAAAGAATCTGCAACCCTTTTAAAGCAGGTCTATGCCCTGATGGATGATAACAGAGAAGTCCCTGACCTGGAAGGATATTCCGATTCGACTAATTTCCGCTTTATCTTCTCCATTCGAGAAGATGACTTGTTTTATCTCGAAGACTGTATCGACATGAATCATCTGGCCGAGATGAAACAGAATCGATACCGTTTGGCGCCCTTATCAGATACGGAGGCTCGGGAAATCGTCTTACTCGGCAAAGAATGTATGGAGAAGAACGCCGAGGAAGAGATTATCTCGAGGATCATCCGGCTGTCCAAAGGAGAAAATGGCCAGATTTCCACGAACATCCTTTCTCTTGTTTGTTGCCAATTGTTTATTCAGCATAATGGGAAGCTAACGCTGGATGGAGTCGTGGATTCCGCCAAAAACCCCTTGGATCTCTTTTACCTGGACTGCACGTCCAGAATCTCAGAGAAAGCACGATTGTTCATTGAGAATGAACTGGTTGAACAAGACAGAAGACGATTTGTCCCCAAGGAGAACTTTGAGGCTACGGTACCCCATAAGGATATTGAAGTATTGACAAACGGACAGTTTCGGATTATCCAGAATGTCTCTGCTGGCAATCGCGAGTGTGTAGAACTAATTCACGACTCGCTGGCTAAGACGATTTATCATCTGAAGATTGAGGCGGAAGAAAGGATAAAGAATAAGAAACTGGAAAGGCGGAATAAAAGAATAAAGATCAGGGCTGTTTTACTGTCTTTTTTGTCTTTGGCACTTTTTGCCCTACTTATCTTTGCATATCTCCACCCGAGAGAGAAAGCTGCTTTTGTAGCTTCTCCACAAAAGATCACCCTTCTGCTTCAAGAAGATTCCAGCATCGTTGCCGACAAGGAATTTTGGGTGGCCAACCTGCTGGTCCAGTTAAATTATAAGCACACTTGCGACACGCTGATGGACCGGGTAGTGGACAATAAATGCATGGATAAGGATTCGTCACTCAGTTTTATGCTTGATTCGGCAAGAACTGTTCGCGTCTTATTATCCTTTAATCCAGGGCTGAGATACAGAAATATCGATACAGTCTTAACTGCAGTTGATCTGATCAATCATCCTATTTTGCATCTCCCGATACATAAGCCGCTTCCAAAATTGTATACCTATTCCAGCGTCGTCCATGCCTCTCTGAATAATAAATCCGTCCGCCTCAACGAAGCGGTTGTTGTGTTGAAGGATAAAGTTGCAAAAACGGATTACAAGGGACGGTTTACGATTAAGATTGAGAACGAGCTATCGCCTGACGATTACCTGTATATCGTCAAACAAGGATACGACAGTTACGCAAAAAAGGTATCCAACAGGTTCCCTCCTACCATTGCGCTACAATTATCTTCTGATAGTCTCTTCTTGGAGAAATGCAAAAAAATTGAGTCTCCAGACAAAGTCTGGGACTATCAGGAATCCCGCAGGGTTGACTTCTTTGATGGGAAAAAGGATAGTCTGGTCCTGTTTGCCAGGTATCTGTCCAGAACAAAGGACAATACGAAATTCAACGTTGAAGGATATTACTATTTCCAAAAGGAGTATAAAAAAGACGGAAAACTTGCATATCGGTTCTGTTCCGGCTGGATAGACAATTATGAAGAAATCCCCGAGAAAGGCGCTCCCAGAAACTTTTCACTGGAAGGTTTTGATTATGCCAATAATCGGCAGCGACTTTTTGGCCAGTTTATTAGGCAACGTTTCTCCGGAATCCTACAGGATGTCCGGGGAAACATCGCCTATTTCGGGAATGTCCCGGAGGATCAGAGGATGAGCTTGATTGAACAGTAATCTTGAAACTATTAAGACTTTATCATACCTATTTTTCCGAAACACCGATATTGTCTCGCCCTTATCGGTAATAGATATAATGCCCGTCGGCATTATCCCGTACTTACCAAAGACCGGCGAGAGGTAAGGATGCGATGATACACGACACAAAGAGTATTTTCTCTTCTGTTAAATGTGTCATTACGCACAAACATAACGACAATTCTCCCTCTCTGCAACGGAGAGGGAGATAATCCATTCATTGTAAACGTCCTACCGCTCCGCCAGCATCTCATCAATCGCTTTGATCAGCGGGGTCGAAACGGCGTTCGGGGCGGCCAGACGGAGCAGGTAGAAGGTCCGGCGGCCGGCGCCCTTCATATCACGTTCATAGACGGAAACCAGTTCCCATCCCAGACTGCCCAGGTAGTTCAGCGCGCCGAGTGCATTTTCGAACTCCATCGGCTGGCCGTTTTCATCCATAAGCTTGAAGGTCTTGCCAAGTGGCGCATTGATGCCGTAATTGATACAGACAGACTTGGCGGCCAGAATGGCGTTCTCGTACACCTCCACATAGTAGACTTGAGAGGAAGGGGCTTCATTGGTCTGGGCATGCATGGAAACCATTCCACCGAACAGGAGAGCCGTCAGGACGGCGAGGAAAAGGATACTCTTTTTCATGGTACTTATGTTTTAATTGTTGTTTCTGACCATAAGAGAATCCAGCGCTTGAAAAACTAACGGGAAATAATAAAAAACGTTTGTGAAAGCGGTAATATGCCATTTCTTTGCATCACCATAATAGATTTACCGCTTATAGCGGAATAATAGTTCAATTAAGGCATTTCAGTGAGGGCTGAAATGCCTTTCAAATTTTAGAGCAATACCGATCCGAAGTAATCATCCTTCAAGGAATTCAAAGAAGGAACCCTCTCTTTCCTCAACTGCGCTCTTTTGTAACATTCCGTGTCTTCCTTTTTGAAGCCAAAAGCCTGGCAAATGAAATTCAATTCCTTGTCAGTAAGTCCGACAACCGTTGTTTTCACGAACCGCGAAAAACTCTTGATTCCCCCGAAAAGATCGAAAGCCGCGTAAAAATCTTCCAATTTCCCAATCTTTGCCGTTCGCGTCGCAATCAACCGCAGATACCGTGATTCTTCTCCGGGCTTGAAATCGTAATCCCACAATAAAGCCGGATTGATCCGCCTATGTCCAGGAGTATATGATTCGAAGAATTTCATCGCGCAAATATAACGAAAATCTCCCTCGCCACAACGGCGAAGGAGATAATCAGTGAAACTTGAGTCCCAGCCCTATTCGTAGATCTCCGTCAAGCGCGTCCTCAATTGCGGGTTGGCTATTACTCCACGGTCCACCCATAAGGAACGCCATTGGTACCCGTTGTCTCCCACTTGGCATCCGGATTCTTGACGAACGTTCCACTGGCGGAAACGCCTTTCACCCACTCCTTGCAGTAACTGCTGATATTGTTGGAGGTAAGGTCTGCCTGTTTGTCCCCCGACCCCGTTGACACAAATACTTTGGTCGCCAGCATCTTGATGTACTTGAGGCTTCTACAGCCGTTGAACATCCCATTGTAGCACCAGTATTTCAACGTCTCCGCCGGAAGGACAGGTGCTTTCTCCAGCAGTTCACTTCCCTCAAACATGTTCTCATAACACGCCTCCTCCAGTTCCATGGCGGGAAGCTCCGGCGCTTCTACAAGACCGCTGTATCCGAACATCCTTGCATAGCAGGACATCGCAAGACGGGTTGCAGGGAGTTCAGGAGCCTTTTTAAGGGACGCACACCCGTTGAACATATGGCTGTAGCAATCGTATTTCAACTCGGTAGCAGGAAGCACAGGCGCTTCTATCAAATCATCGCTCCGCTGGAACATTCCCGCGTAGCAGCTGGGAGCAAGTTCCGTCGCCGGCAAGATAGACGGTCCCTTCTTCAAGTACGGACACTCCATGAACATGTATTCATAGCAAGAACGGGCCAGTTTCATCGCCGGAAGTTCAGGGGCCTGCTTCAGTCCGGACCTCGTATACATCCAGAGGCAGGAACCATAAGCCATTTCTTCAGCAGCCATCTCAGCGGCTTCTTCCAGGGAATGGCATTCACAGAACATACTGGTATAGCAGCGATCCTCAAGTTTCTTCGCCGGAAGTTTCGGCGCCCTCGTCAGTTTGGTGCATCCGTAGAACATGTTTCTGTAACAAGACGGACTCAGCGTGGTGGCCGGCAGTTCGATATCCAAGGTGGGATGATTCTGAATCCGGCTATTCTGGCAGAACAGATAACACAATGCGTACCCCTCTGTTATTTCGGTTTTGGACTCGAACTCATCACCGTAAATCAAGCTCATCAGGTTTCCATAAAGATAGAAGTCTCCATTGTAGCAGTTGATCTTGGTGCACATATATCCTTCTTCGGAGTTACCCTTGGCGTAGGATTCGTTCAGACCTCTGAACCATACCCGCTCCTTTGCTCGAACCCTAATGCTGATGGTCTTGTCGTTGGCCGATTCCCAGTCCATACCCTCTAACTTGTATTCAATGTTCAGTCCGTTCGGGTTGGAAATCTCGATGATTCCGTAGGATATGGCCTCCAGGCACATGCCACCATAGCTGAAAGGAACGGATACCTTCACGGTGCAGGTCGCCGAGAAATCACCGGCGATGGCGGTAATGATGGCCTCACCGGCTGCCAACGCCGTAATCAGACCATTATCGACAGAAGCCACATCGGCGTTGGAAGTGCTCCAGACCACCGTCTTGTCCGTGGCGTCTTCAGGAGCAACGGTAGCTATCAGGGAAACCGTCTCGCCCACGAGAAGATCTACGGCATCCTTACCCAAAGAGATAGCAGAGACCGGGATGTCTTTCTGTTCCACAATGGTTGGCGTGACCGGTTCCTCCGGTTCCGTCTGCGTTTCAACCTTTTCCGGAAGGGCCTCCGGCTGGCAGGCCATCAGGGACAGGCCCAGAAGGGCCGTCCCGATGGCGATGAAAAACTTACCTGTTTTCATGGTGTTTGCTTTTTGGAATTCCCCGTTCTGTTAGAGCTTGATCGTCACATGCAGTTCGACCAGTGAGAGGCCATTGCCAATCTGGGCACCGACACCCAGTTTCTCCGAGAAGTAATAGGTCGCTCCCGCATAACCGGCCCAGCCGAAACCGGAAGAGTTCACGAATTCACCATAGCGAGCATCCGAAGCTTTCGTAGAGAGATAACCCAGGGCGAGTTTACCGAACAGGTCCAGATTGTCCATAATCGGGAAGCGATACGTTGCCTGGGGAGCGACAAGCATGGACGTCATCGAATAATCATATTTGGACTTCAAACTCTGAAAAGCGATGACACCGCCGACCGAAAGAGTTCCGGCATTGCCGAAATCGAGAATCGTATACTCGAAATTTGCGTCGATCGGAGGAAGTGCTATCGACATATCAGAATGAGCGGTTGGGAACCCGACACCCAGATCGAGAGAGATGTCGCCGACAGCCCGACGGGCATTCTGAGCGGAAACGAAGGAAACGGACAGGGCCGCAACGGCCAGGAGGGTGATAATCTTTTTCATGGTGTTTATGTTTTATTGTTGTTGTTTCTGTTCATAGGAGAATCCTCCCACCCAAAAACTCACGCAGAATTGAAAAAAAAAGATAAAAAAAGTACCGGCCCATTTCCGGACCGGTACCAGTACCTTATAAGATAGTATAGATGGGGACCCTACAACTTCGCAACCACCCCTACCAGCTGCTCGCCGAGGCCGATGGTGTAGCCTTCGGAGAGGAAGAAGACGGAGCCGGCGGTGTCGGCGAGGATGACGAGC
>Ga0310696_10005324_pt1 | contig 15563 bp, 13 predicted proteins | sample AusTroGonzalo_MG_4_FD_203885 | JGI IMG/M metagenome (GOLD analysis project Ga0310696, IMG submission 203885) | Bovine rumen microbial communities from tropical cattle in Woodstock, Queensland, Australia - Gonzalo_02 (v2) (version 2) | ecosystem: Host-associated > Mammals > Digestive system >...
TTCCGGTGAAGAACATAAGCGTCGCCATCTTCGGCGACGGAGCCTCCAGCCGCGGCAGCGTCCATGAGTCCATGAACCTTGCATCCATCTGGAAGCTTCCCGTTCTGTTCTACTGTGAGAACAACCGCTACGGCATGAGCGCCCCCAGCGACAAGATGATAAGCGTGGACCAGGTCAGCTCGCGCGGCCAGGCCTACGGAATCCCCTCTGAGATCGTGGACGGAAACGACTTCGAGGCAGTCTACGAAGCGGTCCTGAAGGCAGCTTTTTATATAAGGAAAGGGAACGGACCCTATCTTCTCGAGGTCATGACATACAGGTTCAAGGGCCACTCCAAGAGCGACAGACGCCTGTACAGGACCAGCGAGGAGGAGAACCTCTGGCTTCAGCGCGACCCGATCGTCCTTTTCGAGAAGAAGATGATCGAAGAAGGCTTTGCCTCTGAGGACGACATTGCAAGGATAGAGACGGAGTGCAGGGACGGAGTAAACGCCGAGGCTGCCATAGCCCTGGGAAAGAGCTCCGACAAGCTTTCTTCACAGGAAGTCGTGGACCTTGTCTACGCAGACAGGGAGGAACGCCCATGACATTCCGCGAGGCAATCAGAAAGGCACTGTCCGACGAGATGTCGGCAGACAGGAACGTGGTTCTCTTCGGTGAGGACGTGGGCGTCTACGGAGGCTGCTTCAAGGTCACCGAGGACCTCTGGAAGGAGCATCCGCACCAGGTCATAGACACACCGGTCTCCGAGGAAGGCTTCACCGGCATGGCCGTGGGAGCTGCGATGATGGGGCTCAGGCCCGTAGTCGAGATAATGTACGCCGACTTCTACACCCTGATCTTCGACCCAATAGTGAACCATGCGGCAAAGACCCACTTCATGAGCGGCGGTCAGTTCTGCTGTCCCATCACGGTGCGTCTTCCCGAGGGAAGCGGAACCGGTCACGGAGCCCAGCACACCCAGAGCCCCGAGGGACTTTTCATGAACGGAACAGGCCTGAAGCTCGTGGCCCCGTCCAATCCTTCGGACGCCTACCACCTTCTCCGTGCCTCGATCAGGGACAACAACCCCGTCCTGTTCTTCGAGCACAAGCTTCTGTATCCCATGGAGGGAGAAATCTCGCCCGAACCGGTTGAGCTTGGAAAGGCCTCCGTCATAGGTGACGGAGACGATGTGACGATCATCGCCTACTCCCATGCCGTGAGCACGGCACTTAAGGCTGCCGAGATTCTCGGAACCGACGGAATCTACGCCACGGTGGTGGACCTGAGGACCCTCAACCCCCTGGACAAGGAAACGATTCTCACGCAGGTCAGAAAGACAGGACGCGCAGTCCTGATCCAGGACCCCAACGGAATCGGAGGAATAAACGCCCAGGTAAGTGCGATGATCTGCCAGGACACCCTGGCCTTCCACTCTCTGAAGGGACCGGTGCTCCAGTTCAGCGGAAAGGACACACCCATTCCGTTCTCGAAGGACCTTGAGAGACTGACAATCCCGCAGGCTGCGGATGTGGCCTCTGAGATACTAAAGCTCTTTCACTGATCTGAATCCGTCGATGAAAGCAGAAAGCTGAGCCTCGTCGTTGCAATCGGCAACTCCCTGGAAAAGAGGGCTTCTTCCTCCGCCTTTGCCGTTGAATTTCGCAAGTTGAGGCCTGATCAGGACATTGAAATCGGTTTTTTCATATCGTCCCTTGAGGGCGATCAGCCACTTTGTCCTGGCCCCGTCCGGAAGAAGGACCAGCATGGCAAGGTCCTCCATATCCTCCACCGCCTGGGCATAGCCCTGAAGGTCGTCGCCCTCCTTGCAGCGGATGACGCAGAAACAGTCCCCATCGACTGCGCCCCTGATTTCGGCAAGGGCAAGCTTTTTGGAAAGCGCGGCATTCTGTGCCCTGAGTGTGGAAACCGCTTCGGTAAGGGTTGCAACCTTTCCCTCAATCTCTTCAGCCTTGCAGCTGAAGGTGCGGTTCAGGGAGGAAATCACCCCGTGCTCAAGAAGAAGCTGCTTCAGAGCCTCCTCCCCGCAGTTGAAGTAAAGCCTCACATGGCCGCGGATGATCTCGTGCCCCAGGCAGTAGATCAGTCCGAGCTCGGATGTGGATGCGACATGGATACCTCCGCAGGCGATGCGGTCCGTGTCCCGTATCTCAACGATGCGCACATCGCCTTCGACCTTGATGGAGCGCCTCATGCCCAACGCCTCGGCATCGCTGTGGCTCATGTTGTGATAGACAATGCTGTGGTTCTCACGGATCTTCCTGTTGGCGGCAAGCACAACCGACTCGATGGCACCAGGGGCGATTTCGGACCTGTCCGTCTCGATGGTCAGATAGTCCTGACCCTGGTGGACGGAAAGCGTCCCTATCGAATGCATGGTGAACAGAAGACCTGAAAGGAGGTGCTGGGCGGTGTGGATGGCCATGAACCGGTAGCGGTGGGCCCAGTCAAGGACAAGCTCAAGGGCATCGTTCTGTTTTACGGGACAGGCGGGGTCCAGGATCAGGATGCTGTCTCCGTCGGGGGCCTTGCGGGTGTCAAGGACGCTGTAGGGTCCGAGCATGCCCCGGTCGCCGGGCTGGCCGCCTCCTTCCGGGTAGAAGATGGTGCGGTCGGTCAGGACCTCGGTGGCCTTGTCTGTGTGCGTGACCTTAGTTACGGTGCAGCTGATGCTTTTGCAATAGGGGTCGGTGTAGTAGTGCTTGTCCATGTGATTATCTTACTACTTTAGGCTTAAGTTGTCGAAGAGCTCCAAAAGGTTTATCTTTTTCTCAGGAGGCCGTATGGCACGCATCAAATCGGCATGGGAAATTGCACTTGAGAAGACCAAGGACATCGAGGTCGACGAGACCAAATACAAGAACGACACGCTGACACGTGAGGGCATGGCCCTTGCAGGCGGTTATCTGAACAACACGGATCAGAAGATTGACGAGGTTGCAGCAAAGTATGCCTCCTACTCCGATTCCGACCGCGCTCTTGTCAGAGGCGGCATGGTCTCAATCATCCTTTCCAACGTCAGCCTGCCTGCGGACGAGCTTTTCAGGATGCGCTTTGAGAGAAACAGCGACCTTGTGAACATGATTACGGACGGAGATGCACAGGCCGGCAGACTGATGAATCAGATCGGGGACTTCCTCCAGCAGTACATCGATGCAAAGAAGGCGTTCGTGGACCGCATGAAGGCCCAGATCCAGCAGGCCATGGAGAGCAACCCGGAGAGCGTGAACTCGGCCCAGTACTCGCAGCTGATCAGCCAGAACCTCAAGAAGATGGATGACCAGTACAGCCAGGCTCTGGACAATTCCAAAGAGGACCTGAGACAGCTTCTGGAGGCACTCGCATGAGGATTTCTACCAGGGGCCGCTATGCCCTGTGCGTGATGGTGGACCTTGCCGAGCACTACAACGAAGGTCCGGTGGCCCTGAAGGACATCTCGCAGAGGCAGAACATCTCCAAGAAGTATCTGGAACAGATCGTGTCCCTTCTCAACAGGCCCGACATCCTCAAGACGACAAGAGGCGCCCAGGGAGGCTATATGCTCGCAAGGGCGCCCAAGGAGTATTCAGTGGCCGAAATCCTGCTTCTGGCCGAGGGAAGTCTGGCTCCGATCCCCAACCTGGAGGATCCTTCGGAAGCCGCAACCGCCGCCGATGCAAGCCTCATGCCCATCTGGCAGGGTCTGTACGACGCGGTCAACGGTTATCTGGAAGGGATCACGCTTCAGGACATCCTGGACAGACAGCAGGACAGCTACGACTACAGTATCTGATGATTCTCAGGAGAACAGCGGTGTGGACAGGTACCTGTCACCCGTGTCGGGAAGAAGGACCACAATGGTCTTTCCCTTGTTCTCGGGGCGCTTGGCAAGCTGGGTTGCAGCAGCCAGTGCGGCTCCTGATGAGATTCCGACAAGAATTCCGTCTTTTCTTGCAATCTCCTTGCCTGTGGCAAACGCATCCTCGTTGGAGATGGGGATGATCTCGTCGTAGATCTTCGTATTCAGTGTGTCGGGCACAAAGCCGGCTCCGATTCCCTGGATCTTGTGAGGTCCCGCAACTCCCTTTGAAAGGACGGGCGAGGCCTCCGGCTCAACGGCAACGACCTTGACCTTGGGGTTCTGCGACTTGAGGTACTCGCCCACTCCCGTGAGGGTTCCGCCTGTTCCGACTCCGGCAACGAAGATGTCCACCTTTCCGTCGGTGTCCTTCCAGATCTCGGGTCCGGTCGTAGACCTGTGTGCGGCCGGGTTGGCCGGGTTGACGAACTGTCCGGGGATGAAGCTGTTGGGAATCTCCTTTGCAAGCTCCTCGGCCCTGGCTATGGCACCCTTCATTCCCTTGGCACCCTCGGTGAGTTCTATCTCGGCTCCGTAGGCCTTCAGGAGGTTCCTTCTCTCCACGCTCATCGTCTCAGGCATGGTCAGGATGGCCCTGTAGCCCTTGGATGCTGCGATGGCGGCAAGACCGATTCCGGTGTTTCCGCTGGTGGGCTCGATGATGACCGAGCCTTCCTTCAGAAGCCCCCTCTTCTCGGCATCCTCGATCATCGCCTTGGCGATCCTGTCCTTGACGCTTCCGGCCGGATTCAGATACTCGAGCTTGACCAGGACGGTTGCCTCCAGATCATGTGCCTTTGAATAGTTTCTGACCTTAACAAGCGGTGTTCCGCCTACCAGTTCGGTGATGTTCTCATATACCTTTGCCATGTTGTTACCTCCCCATGTGCTTTTTATTCTCTATTAAACCTAGCGGTTTACTTGGTTATAGTATAGCAGGTTTTGCACTTTTTTGTCAACTCTCCTGCAAAAACCTTTTGAGTTTTGTATTGAAAACCACCCCGCCGAACTGTTAGAATCTTTGACGGGCAGCCGCCCGTTCATTCTAAGCGAGCGTCCTTATTTATCAACGCGCGCGTCAAAGGAGGACTCAGATGGAAGCTGGCAGTAGTAGACTATTCGCAGATTCCGACCCTGTGCCTGATCTGGAGTCCTCCGTCAATAAACGCTGACCCCGTTCACAGTACACCGTCAACTCTGCATTCTCACTAGTCAACTCATATAGAGTCAGGAGATTGTTATGGCACAGCATAACGTTAGTGTTGAAGACACATTGAAGGTTCTGGTTGAAAACAAGAAATACTCAACCGTAAAGGATGTCCTGGTCACGATGAACCCGTCCGATATCGCCATGATATTCGACGAACTTCCCGAGGACCAGCTCCCCATAATGTTCCGCCTCCTTCCCAAGGCACTTGCGGCCGACACGTTCGTCGAGATGGAGCCCGACAACCAGGAGCTTCTGATCAAGGGCTTCTCGGACACCGAGCTCAAGCAGGTCCTTGACGAGCTGTACATAGACGATGCCGCAGACATCGTCGAGGAGATGCCCGCCAACGTCGTGAGCAGGATCCTCATGCACGTCACACCGGACAGAAGGCGCGAGATCAACGAGATCCTGCAGTTCCCCGAGAACTCGGCAGGCTCGATCATGACGACGGAGTACATCTCCCTCTCGCCCAAGATGACGGTCCGCCAGTCGTTCGACAAGATCCGCGATACCGGAGTGGACAAGGAGACGATTTACACCTGCTACGTCCTTTCGCGCTTCAACCGCATCCTGGGCCTTGTCTCCGCCAAGGACCTGATGCTTGCAAAGGACCAGGACGTGACGGTCGAGACCCTGATGACGACCAACGTCATCACGGTGAGCACCCTGATGGACCAGGAAGAGGTTGCCAAGCAGCTTTCGAAGTACAACTTCCTCGCCCTGCCCGTCGTGGACCGCGACAACAGGATGGTCGGTATCATCACATTCGACGATGCCATGGACGTCATGGAAGAAGAGGCGACCGAGGATATCACCATCATGTCCGCTCAGACTCCTTACGAGAAGTCTTACATACGCACATCCCCCTGGGAGCTGTTCAAGCACAGAATCCCCTGGCTGATGCTGCTGATGATATCCGCCACATTCACCGGTCTGATCATCACGAGCTTCGAGAACGCACTGGCCCAGCTGGTCGTCCTGACGGCCTTCATCCCCATGCTGATGGACACAGGCGGAAACTCCGGTTCCCAGTCGTCCGTCACCGTCATACGTGCAATCTCGCTGGGTGAACTGGACGTAAAGGACCTCGGACGGGTCCTTCTGAAAGAACTTGCGACCGCCCTGATGTGCGGCCTGGCCCTGGGTCTTGTCTGTTTCGGAAAGGTGATTCTTGTCGACGGACTTCTGTTCGGCAACATGGCCGAGGCCGTGACCTACTCCTTCATCAAGGTCGCCCTGGTCGTGAGCGTCACCATGTCGCTTACGGTCGTCATGGCCAAGCTGATCGGATGCACGCTGCCTCTGGTCGCCAAGAAGCTCGGCTTTGACCCGGCTGTGATGGCAAGTCCGTTCATCACGACCATCGTCGACGCCCTGTCGCTGCTCGTCTACCTGAAGATCGCCACCGCGGTCCTGTTCTGAATAATCAGAAGTATTTCCTCAGTTTCAAAGTGTCCTTGAAGGAGAAGTGTCTGTCCAGGAACCTGGAGCAGAAGCCTATCATGGTTCCGTTGACCAGTGCGCAGATGACCGTTCCGGCCTTCACTCCCCTGAACACTCCGAATCCGAAGAAGATGAACGAGAGGGCCACACCGGTCAGACAGCTTGCGATGTCGTAGCAGGTCTTGAAGCGGTGGATCTCGATGCCGTACCTGGCAGAGACCTCCTTGACCAGAAGCTCGTACACCTCGGGCGATATGTATGTGTGAAACAGAAGCGAGATGCCCATCGAGCAGAGAACCATCCCCAGTATGTAGTAGACGATCCTCAGGAACATCGTCTCCATGGGGATGCCTGCGACGATCAGCATGCACAGATCCAGGATGAAACCGTACAGCACGGCCGTCACGAACGAGAACAGATAGCTGATCTTGAAGCGCCTCAGCACCACTATCATCAGAATCAGCAAAACGGCCTGAAGCGTGTACTCGGCCATGCCGAATGTGAAGAAGCTCCATGTCTCCGAAAGCTTGAGATGCAGGATGTAGGCCGGAGCCACGACCATGGACACACCGAAATCCGGCTTCTCCATGAAGGCCACTCCCAAAGCCAGGATGCTCAGGCCGATGATGTAGGCAAGCTCCGTCGAAAACGTCTTCTTCATGTGGAGCATGGTATCAGAAACAAGGAGCTCTTTGAAGGACCGGAGGCTGGAACAACGGAAAAATCCCATGTAATATTCAAGCATGACCGACTATTCAGAAATCAACGCTATGCTTTCATCCATCACACAGGACGTTCCATACACCATGACCAATCTGGCCAACGCCTCCGCCCTTCTCTTCGAGAAGCTTCATGACATAAACTGGGCAGGCTTTTACACAATCAAGGACGGCAAGCTGGTTCTTGGCCCGTTCCAGGGCAAGGTGGCCTGCACAATCATTCCCATGGGAAAGGGAGTCTGCGGAACTGCGGCCTCACAGGACAGGACCCAGGTGGTTCCCGATGTGCACTGCTTTGCCGGCCACATAGCCTGCGACAGCGCAAGCAGGTCAGAGATAGTGGTACCCATGCACAGAAACGGACAGGTCTTCGGAGTCCTGGACATAGACAGCCCGTCGCTCGACCGCTTTTCGGATGAGGACAGGGCCGGACTTGAGAAGTTCGTAAAGATACTTGAACAGAGAATCTGAGAAAAGGAGAGACGCATGATAGAAATCGGAACAAAAGCACCTGACTTTGAACTGCAGGACCAGAACGGAAAGACACACAGACTCTCCGATTATCTCGGAAAGAAGGTCATCCTCTACTTCTACCCCAAGGACAACACCTCGGGCTGCACAAAGCAGGCCTGCGGCTTCAGCGAGAGAAGTCCCCAGTTCAGGGAAAAGGGAGCCGTGGTCCTGGGAGTCAGCAAGGACAGCGTGGCTTCGCACAAGAAGTTCGAGCAGAACTACAACCTCTCCTTCACACTGCTCTCCGACCCGGACCTTTCGGTCATCAAGGCCTACGGAGTCTGGCAGGAGAAAAAGAACTACGGCAAGGTCACGATGGGTGTTGTCAGAACCACATACCTGATTGACGAGAACGGTATTGTAGTCAAAGCCATGGGCTCTGTGAAGGCAGCCGAGAATCCGGAACAGATGCTCAATCTGGTCTAAAGTCAGAGTTTTTCAACTATATTCTGAACTCTCGAGGCATCGGTATGGACGATGGTGAACTCGCTCTGCCGAAGCAGTCCGCCCATGTAGATGTGTCCCGGATGGAACTTCATCTCCGACCTTTCCTCCGACGGAAGGTGGACGTGGTACTCCTTTGCCCCTATCTTCCGGTGCATCTTTTCGAAGTTGCGCTCGGTGATTCCGCATCCGGGCATGATGATGATCCTGTCCCCGGCCTTTTTCACAAGCTCCGCAAGAAGATCCGCACCCTCGGGTACCGTGGCCTCCTGACCGCTTGTCAGGATCCTGTCCACTCCCAGGGAAATCAGGTCCTCAAGAGCCTTGTACGGGTCTCGTGTCATGTCGAAGGCACGGTGGAACGTCACCGAAAGCGGTCTTGCAAGTCCGATTATCTCGCGGCTTCGCTTTAAGTCCACATCGCCTTCCGGAGTCAGGATTCCGAACACAATGCCGTTGACACCGGCGTTTCTGAAGGCAAGGACGTCCTCCTTCATCGCCTGGAACTCAAGATCCGAATAGCAGAAGTCCCCGCCTCTGGGTCTGATCATGCAGTTGATGGGAATCCGGGCAAGCTTCTTCGCCGTGAGGACGGTTCCTACGGACGGAGTGAGCCCTCCCTCGAAAAGATCGGAGCACAGCTCCACCCTGTCCGCCCCGCCCTCCTGGGCCGCAAGAACGGACTTCACATCTTCCAGACAGATTTCAATCAATGGTCTCATATTCATTCCCCGATACAGAAGCTGGCGTAATTATAAGGTGAATCACACCCGATTGATACTCTTTTTTGCCCTTCTTCCGTTCAGTTGCTTTTGATTTACAGCACAATGGCGGCATGCTAGACTTTCGACAGGAAGCAATTCCAAAGGAGATCAAATGACTGGTATACCTCTGATTATTGCCTTTGTACTGGCAATAGCACTGATGATTGTGGCAATCTCAAAGTTCCACATTCATCCGTTCCTTTCAATCATGTGCGTGTCCATCCTTCTGGCTCTTGTGGCCGGAATACCCATCGACACGATTCCGACCGTCGTAGGTCAGGGCTTCTCGGGAACGTTCACTTCAATAGGAATAGTGATCATCCTCGGAGCACTGGTCGGCACACTGCTTGAGAAGACAGGTGCGGCCCTGAAGATGGCCGACTGCGTCGTCAGGCTTGTCGGAAAGAAGAGACCCGAGCTGGCAATGCTCCTCATGGGTTGGGTCGTCTCAATTCCCGTCTTCTGCGACAGCGGATTCGTCATCCTGAACCCCATCAGGAAGTCACTTGTCCACAGAACCGGAAAGAGTTCGGTCGCCAGCACCGTCGCCCTTGCCATGGGTCTTTACATCGCACACTGCTTCATCCCGCCCACACCGGGTCCGATTGCAGCAGCCAACACCCTCTACGGACAGGGACTCGGCATGGAAGCCAACCTCATCCTGGTCATGGGAATCGGCGCACTGTGCTCCATCTTCCCGATGATCGCAGCCTACTTCTACGCCATCTACATCGGAAAGAAAGTCAAGGCCAAGGACGAGCCCAAGGCCGGTGAGGAGACAAAGGAGACATACGAGCAGCTGGTCGCCTCCTACGGCAAGCTTCCCAGCGGATTCGCCTCATTCGCACCGATCATCTTCCCCATCATCCTGATGGGTCTTTCCTCTGCCTTCAGCATGGCCGGCAAGTCGGTTCCGTTCATCACATTCCTCGGAACCCCGATCATCGCCCTTGCAGTCGGCGTGTGCCTCGGTGTGATCCTTCTGGCCAAGTCCGGAAAAATCAAGGAGTTCTACCACCTCACCAACGAGACCCTCAAGACGGTCGGACCGATTCTCTTCGTCACCGCCGCCGGCGGAGTCCTGGGCAAGGTCATCTCCTCGAGCAACCTGATCGACTTCATCAAGAACAACGCACAGGTCCTCAGGACAATGGGATACCTCTTCCCGTTCCTCCTTGCCGCAATCCTCAAGACGGCACAGGGTTCTTCGACGGTCGCCATCACGACAAGCGCCGGAATCATCGCTCCGATCATGCAGAGCGTCGGTTTCGTGACTCCTGTCTCGGCAGCTCTGGTAGTCATCGCCATCGGAGCCGGTGCAATGACCGTCTCGCATGCCAACGACTCCTACTTCTGGGTTGTCACGAACTTCGGAGAAATGGACACGTCACAGGGATACAAGACTCAGACGATGGGTACACTCATCATCGGACTTGCATCCCTCATCGAGGTGCTCATCCTCTCGATCTTCCTGAAGTGATTCGGAAGACGGGACTTCAAAAGAGAAAGGCGGAACCGAGCGGTTCCGCCTTTTCTTTGTCCTACCCCATTGTTCTCACATGGAACTGATGTACTGGGCCTGTGCCTCCCATTCCGGGGCTTTCTTGTATTTTTCGACCATCGTCGGCTGTACGCGTATCTGTTTGATATGCGCAAGGTCAAACACATCGTGGCCCGTTTTCGGAGGTTTCGAATAGAAGTAGATCCACAGGCTCAATCCCTCACCTCCGGTATACTGCACCATCCGGAACGCAAAAGTTCCGACCATGTCGACTTTCTTCATGAATCTGACCGTTTCGAGGCTGTTGCAATTATTGAAGGCGCTTTCCCCTATGGTACCTACAGGATTCTGGAACTCAACCGTGTTGACGTTACTGTTGTAAAAAGCATACGGACCTAATGATTTGAGTTTTTTCCCGTCGACAGCAGAGAACAGCACCTCTTCGAGATGATCCGTCTCCGCAAAGGCATACTGACCTATTTCCGTGACACTACCCGGTATGGTCACACGTTGAATATCGATTTCGTAGAACGCCCAGTCACCGATTTTATCCAGGCCGTACGGCAATTCAAGGGTCTCGAGAGGGATGTAGCAGAATGCATTGGCACCTATTTCCTTGATGCCCTCGCCGATCTCGAGTTTGTTCGGACAGGAAGGATATGAATAAAGGACCGTCTTATCCGGACTCAGAAGTTGTTTTCCGTCTTCATCGGTGGTGTACAGTCTGTTGGCCGAATCCACCTTGAAATGCATCTTCCTGTTTCTTGTGAATGAATTGGCGTTGAAACCTTCCAGGGTTCTGGGCAGATGAAGCCATTCGAGATTATGGCAACTGTTGAAGACCTTCGATCCGATCTGGGTCACACCGTCGGGGACCTTGATCTGTTTGATGTCTTTCCACGTATCCCTGTCGTCATTATTGAACAGGCCGTCGCCGATTATCGTAACCTGCTTTCCGTCTATGGTTCTGGGAAGGCAGATATTCGCCGGAAGTTCCTCCGGATCGAACTCGGAGCCCCTGCCGAGGGTTCCGTCGTCACCGATGCTGTAGAAATCCTTCTCGACCCACTGGGCATAGAGGGTTTTGTTCCCGGAGAAGACCACTGCCTCTCCGTCGCAGAAAACATCTCCGGTTCCTTCTTTCTCCGTGTTCCATCCGGTGAAAACATAATCGTCGCGTGAGAACATCAGACCGGCAAGGTCGGATATAAGGTCCTTGGGGAATAACTGGTTCCACTGCTTTCCGCTTCCGTCATTGGCATCGTACGTCACAGACAGGCCTTCGCTGGAAACCACGACCATGCAGACGGCGATCTCGTCCCCCGCCTTGGCGGTGATATTGGCAAAACCGGCTGACACACCCGTCAGGACTCCGTCGTTGACCGTCACGACACTCTCGTTGGATGACTTCCAGGTGATCTTGTAGTAGGTGGCGTCCTCAGGTGTGACCGTCGCCTTCAAAGTGGTGGTCGCACCCTTGGCCACTGACGTGTAATCCCTGTCGAGCACTATCGATGTAACCGGCTTGCGTTCGGACATAACCATCACCAGACACTTTCCTGTCTTGTCCTTGACTGTGACGGAAATCTCCACCATACCCTCTGCGATGCCCTTGACCTCGCCGTTCTGGGTCACCGTGGCAATCGCTTCATCACCCGATTTCCATTCCACATCCGAGTATGTTGCATCTTCCGGTTTCACAATGGCATTGAGTTTGATGGTGTCGCCTTTGCAGATGAAGGCAAAGGGTCTGTCGACGGATACGGATTCGACCGGGATGACCTCCGGGCTGACAATGACCATGCACTGGGCACTCTTGTCTCCTGCCCTGGCAGTGATTGTCGCAGCACCTATGGCCTTTGCCGTGATTGCACCCTCTGCATTCACGGTCGCAATCGATTCATCGCTTGTCGACCATGTGACTGTCGTATCGGCTCCGGAGTCGGCCACCACCGTGGCGGTGAGCTTGGCCTCATGTCCTTCCTGGATACCGAGGACAGGCCTGTCCAGGCTTATCTCCTGCACTGCAGGCGCGGGTCCCTGATCACAGGCGACGAACACCAGAATGATCAGAACCGCAACAAGGGCGGATAGAATCTTCTTCATATAATTCTCCTCAGAAAAAAATGCTCATTTCATTATGCTTGGAAAACTAATAGGCATCAAGCTCAAATTGTTCGTGACCCTAGAGAGAAAATGAAGAAGTGCAATTGGGTATATCGTTTTAGCATATGCACCGATGACTGGAATGTTGAAAAGAGATTAGTGCATATTTATATGGGTTTGCTTCTATTTTACTAGACTTAATATGCAGCTCTTTGTTTACAATAAAGGTACAAGAAAGGGACTTCATGAGTGCCATATACAGCCAAACTGGCTTCTGGTATACAGAATTATTGACGACGAACTGATCCTTGAGCTGTGTTATTCCGGGATACATTCGGATTTGTTCTGATTGTTCAGTGATGACTATCTTTGTGCTGTCCTGACATGCCAGATATTTCCGGAAATCAAGAACCTCTCCCTGCTTTCCGTTTTGATTTGTATTACGGACGAGTAAATGCTATCATCCCTAGTATTAAATGAACAACAGTTGATTGGATTTGACACAAAAGGATTGGTTCGATGAGGGAAAAGATAGTTTTTACGGATACTGACAGGATTGCAGTTGTAGCACCACACCCTGATGATGAATGCCTTGGAGCGGCCTCAGTGCTGATTCTCGCCCCGCAGCAAACCGACATCTACGTCCTGACAGACGGAAGCCATGGAAATCCGGAAAAAAGTGTCGAAGAAGAGGCCATAATCCGCAGAACCCAGTTCGAAAACGAGATGGATGCCGTCAAACCGCACGACTGGCAATGGCTGGGTTATGAGGACACCAAGCTTGCAAAACACTATACTGCCGCCGAGGCCATTGATTTCACAAAATATACTAAGATTTTCCTCCCCTGGGACAAAAGCCTGCATCCGGACCATCGTGCAGCCGCTCTGATGTGCTGCAAAGCCATATGGCAGCAGAAAGCTTCTGCGGAATGCTTCATGTACGAAATAAACGCTCCGTTCTACAATCCGACACACTACATAGACATCACGGAGATAGTTGAAGAAAAAAAACAACTTATCGCTTATCACAAGGATCAGTCTGAACAATCGGATATGAATATCTCGCTTAATGCTTATCGTGGTGCGCAAATGTTCAGAAATCCGGAATGCAAGTATGCAGAATGCTTCATGAAGGTTGACGCCAGAGAGAAAGGATACAATCCGGACCTGATAGCAAAACTGTACACATTGCGGGAAGATCCGGAACTCGAAGCTTCACTTGAAAGAAAAGGAATCAGAATCAAGAGAGTCATGGCTCCCGACTTCTCCCTTGTCTATGCATTTATCAGAGACAACTTTGCTCCATCCTGGGCTGATGAAGTATATGTGGCCATGATGAAAGGTGTCTGCCATATTGCAGTGAAAGATGGGAAAATCCTGAGTTTCGGCTGTGCCGGAGCCCTCGCACCAGATTATGCCGGCCCGTCAGGTACAATTCCGGAAGCCCGAGGCCTTGGAATTACACTCGCGCTCTGCCAGAGAGATCTGCGTTATCTCAAGGATCAGGGCTTCAGATATGCAATCATGGGTTCAGTTTCTCCTGCAGCCAGGAAGAGCGTCGAGAAAATCGTTGACGTAATCACTGTTGAGGACAGTTATGACGCATTCTGTGAACTGATTAGGCGTTGAGGTGAGTGGAAGTGGATTGCAGATTCATCGAAAAACTGGAAAAAAACTGTTCCGACTACCCGGAAACCGTTGCTTTCATCTCCGTTGACGGCGGAAAGGATATGTGCTACGGAGAGCTCTGGGAAGAATCCGGGCGTGTTTACAGGTACCTCAAGGAGAACAGAATCGGTGCGGAATCAACCGTTATGATTACCCTCGCAAGGGGAACTGACCCGATTATAGCAATGATTGGCATATGGCGAGCAGGAGCTGCCGTCGTAATGCTTGATGCCTGCTATCCTCCACAGAGAACAGAATACATCTACAAGGACGCAGGATGTGTTCTCAATATCAACAGGGAAGTCTTCGACAGGATCATGAAGCATGATACCCTAGGACATTATGAGGAAACGTTGCCCCACAACCTTGCATATATCGTCTACACCTCCGGTACTACGGGCAACCCCAAGGGCGTAATGCAGGAATATGGTACCATTGATATGTGCATCAAGGTTCACTACTGGGGAGACAAGCCGGCACGGGAAGGAAGGGCCGCAGTTCTTCCCCCGCTCTATTTCGGATTCTGTTTCATCAACATACCGCCGATGCTCTACAACCTGCAGTCCATGGCACTGATTCCCATTAGCATCGTGAAGGACCCGGATCAGATGGTTTCCTGCATTGAGGAAAACAACCTCACGGCGGTCATGGGAGTTCCATCACTTCTGAAAAGAATGAAACGGATTCCCTCCACACTGAAGCACATCACCATAGGAGGGGAAGCTGCCAGGCACATATACAGTGACAGGGTGGAAATATCCAACGGATACGGCTGCTCTGAATCCTGCTTCAAAGTATGCACATTCAGAATTGACAGGGACTATGACCTTACACCTGTCGGAAGAAAGGAAGATCTGAAGACGGATATCTGCATAATGGATGAGAAAGGAAACATCCTTCAGGACGGAGAGTACGGGTACCTCTGCTACAAGGCGCCATATTTCAGGGGATATGTCGGACTACCGGAACTGACGGAGAAAGTTCATATAGGAGAATATGTCAACTCCGGGGATTATGCAGTGATAAAGCCGGATGGGAAGATTTACGTAATCGGAAGAGCCGATGACATGATAAAGGTCCGGGGATTTCGAATCGAACCCGGGGAAGTTGAATCGGTTTTCCAGAATATACTGCAGGTGTCATGGGTTGGAGTCAGAGGCATCACAGATCAGAAAAACCGTGATTATCTCTGCGCCTACTATACGGGGCAGCCCAAGATTTCAATTGAGGAAGCAAAAACGGTTGCACGCAATATGCTTCCCTCATATATGATTCCCTCATTCTTCATGAAGGTAGACAGCATTCCCCTTAGTGTAAACGGGAAAATATCAAAGAAAGATCTCCCTATCCCGGA
>Ga0310696_10005325_pt1 | contig 15559 bp, 9 predicted proteins | sample AusTroGonzalo_MG_4_FD_203885 | JGI IMG/M metagenome (GOLD analysis project Ga0310696, IMG submission 203885) | Bovine rumen microbial communities from tropical cattle in Woodstock, Queensland, Australia - Gonzalo_02 (v2) (version 2) | ecosystem: Host-associated > Mammals > Digestive system >...
TATTTTTACGATTCACAAACCGGTACGGTGAAGGATAGTCTTTTTACGGAACCGCAATTGGTGTTGAGTGCGTTGAGTGATGTACCTCGCTTTAGCGAACTTTTTGCAACCAAGGAGAATTTTGCTGAAGTGCAGCGTATGTTTAGTTGTGATAACATTATCTTGCGTGCTCGCATATTTACGGACGGTCCTCATAGTTCTATAAACGTGGCCCAAGCAATTCGCTTTCAATTAGGCTTGAGGACGAATGTGGATATGAATGGTTTGGTGAATTTCGGAGACTAAGGATGGAGACTTTTAAAAACCATTTTTTGACTTGTCTGGTTGTGCTTTGCTCAGTCCTGTCATTGAATGGACAAGCTTTGGATGTGACGCACTATATGCGCATGTCGCCATTTCAGCACAATAACCTACCCTCCAGTTCCACCATTTACAATGGCTATTTCAGTCTTGCTACAGGTAATATCCAGGTGGGGCTGAACTTAGGGGGCATCCGTTACAAGAATTTATTCGAGACAGATGATGAGGGATATCCGACTGTGCTGACTGCTACGAAATTCGTGAACCATCTTTCCAACAAGAACTACGTGGGCTTTTACGATGATATTGAATTGCTTGGAGTAGGTTTTCGCATTAAGAGCCGATATTTTCTGTCAATTGACTATAGGCAGCGTGCCAATCTGGACTTGGCATATTCCAGGGATGTCTTAGGTTTCCCTATCTATGGCAATATGGCCTATGTTGAAAATCCGGCAGATTTGGATATGTCGGTCAATCTGAACGCATATCAAGAACTGGGAGTCAGTTTCAGGCATAAGGTCAACAACAATATTATGTGGGGGGTGCGTCCGAAGTTGCTTTTCGGTATTGCCAACGTGAGCACCAAGAATCTTTCGGCACAGATTTCCACAGACCCGCAGGACTACACCATCACTATGACCTATGCGGCTGCTATGCGTGCGGCGGCCATTATGCCCTTTAACATGAAGTTCAACCAACAGGACGGATTCCAGTTTGAGGCAGATTATGATGTTAGGAATATTATGAATAACGTCTTCAAAAATGTCGGTTTCGGCATTGATTTGGGCTTTTCCTATAAATTGAAGGAATCTATAAACTTGTCTGCCGCACTCCTGGATCTGGGCTTCATCAACTGGAAAACTTCCACTATGAATATGAATAGCAACCTGGAAGATGCAGGAGGTTTGTACAACGATGGCTCGTTTATGTTCAGCGGATTGTCGCAGTCACAAATACAGTCCTTGATGGAAGGCCAGGGTATTTCTGATTTTTTGGATACGTTAGCACAGTATTTTCCACTTCAAATCTCCCCGACAGGAAGGTATGCTACTGCCCTCACTCCAAGAGTGGTTTTTCAGGCAGACTACGATTTTGGCAAATATCATCGGGTGAGTGCGTCAACACAATTCCGTTTTGCAAAAAAATTCTTCCAGCCCTCTCTTACGATAGCTTATGATGGTTGCTTTTTCAACACTATAGATGTATGTGTAGCCTATACTTTACAGCGTAATTCGTATGACAACCTCGGGATCGGGCTGGGATTCAACCTTGGTTTTCTAAATGTTTATGCTGGTACACAGAATATTATAGCAGCTTTTTCGGTCAGGAATGTTTCCCAAATTACAGCCACAGCAGGTGTCGCTTTTAACTGGGGACATTATAAGAATTGGCGCGAAAATCATCCCAAGAAGCAAAAAAGTTTGAAGGAGGATAAAAAAGAGGAAAAATCGGAACCTTGAGGTTGAGAATAGCATGTATATAGATAAATGAAAAGCCCCGATAATGGTCGGGGCTTTTCGTTTTTTGCAGTGATGTTCGGCAATCTTACCAAGCGAACAGCGGTCTGTCGTGCATCATGTCGTTGACCGTCTTGCGGGTCTTGGCGATGAGTTCCTCGTTCTCCACGTCGCAGAGCACGTTGTCAATCATCTCCACAATACCGTCCATGTCGCCCTCTTTCAGGCCGCGGGTGGTGATGGCAGGCGTGCCCACGCGCAGACCGGAGGTCTGGAATGCGGAACGCGTGTCGAACGGAACCATGTTCTTGTTGATGGTGATGTCGGCCTTCACCAGCGTGTTCTCGGCCACCTTGCCGGTCATCTCCGGGAACTTGGTGCGGAGGTCAATCAGCATCAGGTGGTTGTCGGTGCCACCGGAGATGATCTTGTAACCTCTCTTGTTGAAGGCGTCAGCCATGGCTGCGGCGTTCAGTTTCACCTGTTTCACATATTGAGCGTACTCGTCGGTCAGTGCCTCGCCGAAAGCGACAGCCTTGGCGGCGATGACGTGCTCCAGCGGACCGCCCTGAACGCCCGGGAACACGGCGGAGTCGAGCAACTGTGACATCGTCTTCACCACGCCCTTCGGGGTGGTCTTGCCCCACGGGTTCTCGAAGTCCTTGCCCATCATGATGAGACCGCCGCGAGGTCCGCGGAGGGTCTTGTGGGTGGTGGTGGTCACGATGTGGCAGTGTGCTACGGCGTTGTTCAACAGACCTTTGGCAATCAAACCGGCAGGGTGGGAGATGTCAGCCAGCAGGATGGCACCGATTTCATCGGCAATCTTGCGCATGCGAGCCCAGTCCCAGTCGCGGCTGTATGCGGAAGCGCCACCGATGATCAACTTCGGACGCTCTTTCAAGGCCACTTCCTCCATGGTGTCGTAGTTGATGCAGCCAGTCTCCTCGTCCACCTGGTAAGCCACCTGATGGTACAGGATGCCGGAAGAGTTCACCGGGGAACCGTGGGAAAGGTGTCCGCCGTGGTTCAGGTCGAGACCCATGAAAGTGTCGCCCGGTTGCAGGCAAGCCAGCAGCACGGCCATGTTGGCCTGTGCGCCGGAGTGCGGTTGCACATTGGCCCACTCGGCACCGAAAAGTTCTTTCACGCGGTCAATGGCGATCTGCTCGCTCTGGTCCACGATCTGGCATCCGCCATAATAACGCTTGGTGGGAAGACCCTCGGCGTATTTGTTCGTCATGACGGACCCCATAGCTTCCATCACTTGGGGGCTCACGAAATTCTCGGAGGCAATCAGCTCAATGCCGTTGGTCTGGCGTTGGCGCTCTTGCTCAATAAGATTGAAGATTTGTTCGTCTCTTTTCATATTTGAATTTTGTAAATTATTGATTTATAAATGATTTTATTTGTCGGTGAATGAGGTTGCAAATATAATAAAATTGTATCTTCGTTTACATCTCCAACCTATTATTTGTGGAGAAATCATTTTTGAATTTTGAATTCTGGATTTTGAACTCTTTTTGTATCTTTGCCACGTTCAATTTTGTCCTATGAGTCAGGAGGAATTTTCAGAAAACAAACCGGATAACCGCCGTCGCAGGCTGCTCTTCGTACTTGGAGGGCTGATTGGTCTTATGCTCGGTGCTGTACTCACCATGTTGGTGATGGATTGGCTTGACTACAAACATCCTACGGTGGTCAAGGTTTTCGGTCCTTCCGAAAAAAGCAAGTCGGATACGGTTGTGAACTATGTGATTCACAAATATCAGCCCAGTGATGTGGAGGAGAATGGTTCACTGGCTGCCGATACCTTGGGTATGGACTCTGCCTTGGTGGATGAAATCGATTATCAAGACTTTATGTTGGACGAGGAAGACTTTCCGGAAAACGAAGCTGCCCAACAGAATATCGTTGGCGAACGGATGCTTCAGAAAGTCCAACAAAAGGTGATTTATCTGAATCATAATAAGCAGGAGATTCCAGTGCCGGCTAATGGCATGGCACAAGTGCAGATTCAGCAATGGGAGACGCCCATCAAAAACAGGGTGTCGTATCAGTTTTCCGGAAATACGGTCAAAGTCAAAGGTCTCAATGTCGAGAATGCGAAAGTGGTTTGCTATGACGATATTTTTTATTTGATCTCCGGCAAACGGGTGTATGTCTTAAAACCCAACAAGCAGTTTGAAAAGCTGGTGGAGGTTACCGATCTATCTTTTCCCCTGAAGTAGTGTTGTCTTTGGGAGGTAATGGCAAGGTGTTGTCTTGCAGCCAATTATTTTTGTTGTTTGTTTTCGGATTTGGAAGCAGATTCCAAAGCACGTCTTATTTTCCGGCGTGACCGTGAGTCAAAGCTTTGTTTGTAGGCTAATCCCACGCCAGCCGTATAGTTGATCTGTGAGTTGAAGTCAGGGTTGTAGTAAACTTCATCGTGTTCGCCGATGTAGGTGTATGCCTTCAATTTCCATGTGCCGGCTTTATTGATGTTGTATTCCAACGTGAAATCCCCATATATGTTGTTGCTGGCTGCCGTGTTCTTGTCATCGTAGTAGCCGATACTGGTGGACATGTTGATTCGGTCCTTCCATAGGTTGGCGTTGGCCTTGAGACCGTATTCAGCGGCTGTGCTCTCGCTTGCTTGGTTGTAAATCACTCCGAAGGAGCCCTTCTTGCCTTCCATCAGTTTGCTCAAAGTGTTGTTGATGAAGTTGCTCAAAACGGAGTAGTTGCCGCCAGTTCCGCTGTTGGAGAAGAAATCGTTTGGCATAAAGTTGTTGGTGACCATGAAATAGGCGAACTGTTTGGTCATGTTTTCCATGTTGGTGGTATCAATGGCGTTGTAGAAGATGTTGCGCACTTCCGGACTGCTGTTGGGAAGCTCGAAACTGAACGTCGGGTTGATATTCTTCATGATTTCCCCGTTGAGGTGCATGTAAGCATCCACATTGGAGGATGCGGTGCTGACGAGGTATTCCTGTGGCACGATGTTGGCCAAAGAAGTCTTGGAACTCTTGTATGCGCTGGCATTGACCACCATATCCTCCAGTGGTCCGTCAAAGACGATGCTGCCACCTGGAACAAGCGTGAGTCGCGAGTTGACGATATTGTACAAGGAGAATCGGAAATAACCTGAGTGCAACTCCAGTTTGCCGTACAGGTTGAGGTCATCCTGGTCGTTGTATGTGAGACGGAAGTTGCCGTTTGCGCGGGCGTTGAGCGTACCGCCGATGGACTCCAGCAACAGCACGATGTCGGCATTGTCAGTGACGTTGAAAGTGAAGTCAAAGTCCAGTTCTGTGCTGGATTTCTGCTCCTCGGTGTCTGTCGTGTCGCTCTTGACGGTGGTCTTGAAATGAATGATGTCTGACTCGGTGGCGGTGTTGGCCGAACTAACCTGCAAAAAGATCTGAGTACCTTCCAGCGTTTCCAGATTGGAACCGCGGAACGCTAATTTCTCGTCTGTACCGGTGATGGTCACCGTGCCGGCAGCGTATCCTTTGCCGTAAAAGGCTGAGTTTATAGTCTTGGGTGTGTTGAGCACCATGATGCCCGGAGTGATGATTCTCAGATCAAACAGCATATCCTTGAACATCTTGTGCTTGATGCTTCCCCGGAGCACGCCCGTGTTGCCATCAGGGTCACTCAATCTCATGTTGTCGAAGAAGATGCCTTCAGAGGTGAGGCGAATGTCCTGATCCACCACATCATAGCTGGTGCCAAGAGCTGCAATTCCCATGTTGGCCTCAATGACCTTGACGGTGCCGTCAAAGTAGGTGGAGTCAGGATTGGCGTAGAATGAGAGCTTGCCGGAGGCCGTGCCCTTGATGTGATCGCTGAATCCTGACAGGAACGGGTCCAAAAAACCTGCATTCAACGTGTCGAATGTGGCATGTGCTTGGAAGCTCTTCTTGTTGGTTTCGTACAGCCCTTGGATATGGGCGAAGATGTTCTCCTCTTTCTCGAATTGCCGAACATCGTATGAGTCGAGTGTGTTGGCGGTTAGTACTTCATTGTTATGGAAGAATCCGCCGGTGAAACCGATGTTCCCCTTGCCGTTCCATCCGGCCATCATGAACAGATCTCCAATCTCTGTGTCGTTGAAAACAAAGTCATCTGCCAGCACCTTGCCCAAAAGCAGTCTTCGCTGACCATTGCGCAGGTGCACATCGGCATTAAGACGACCACCAAAGTTCATGCTGGGAATCAGCGGGTTGGCCAAAGCAAGGTCCAACGCCTCCGCCTTGATGTTCATGTCGGAAGGCGTCTTGTTGAAGGAATAGTCACCGTTGATGCGTAAGATGCTGGAGTCGTTCTCGATGATCAGATTGTCCGCGGAAACCATGTCCTTTTTCAGATGAATGGCATTTTCATTGTTAAATTTCCAGTCAATATCGTTCAAACATAGGGAGGTGTTCCGCAAATGGAAGATAATATCTTCAGGTTTGGAGATGATGGCTGAACCCGCTACCTTGGACCTGCTTCCCGTCTGCTTGTTGAAGTCATTGTGCCAGCTGATATTGTACAGCACGCTGTCAATATTGGAATTACCCTCTATGGCGATGTGGTCGAATTTCAGCTTGCTGCCCCTCTTGCCAATGACCAGTGAGTCAATGTCTCCGTTCAGTTGGATTCGTTCCTGGTCGAGGGTCTTGCCGTTTATGGTCAGATTCTGGATGCGGATTTTGTTGCGAATGTAGAAAAAAGGAATTTCTGCTTCAACCATGTCGTTACGCTCGTCGGAATGCAATGCCACATCCAGAGTGGAGTTTGGAGCAATGAACAAATCGGGGAATACAAGCTTGAGCACGTTGTAGGTTCTGTATGTGCTGGCATTCGCTATGATATAGTAATCCTTGCTTTCGGCGTGGTACATGTTTCCCTTGGACGGACGGACTTTAGGCTCTGGAATGAGACTTGGAAAATAGTTGTGCGCAAACGCTTGGATGGAGTCAATGGCACAGGCCAGCGGATAGTTGGTTTCCAGGGAGGCGTTGGCGATGTTGGAAGATACAATGAACTTGTGCGCGATGTCCGTGTTGATGGAGGTGATGCGGAACCGGCAATCGCTCAAACTGTCACCGTTGTTAAAGACGCGTATGTTGTCGCAGCCTATGTAACCGCTTACGTTGTCGATATTGGAGCCCCTGAGGGTGAAAGCCAGGTTGTCGAAGCCAGCCTCCATGGTCGGGTTCTGCTGTAGGGTGTAAATGACTTTTTCTAAACCCTTAGCGGTGGCAGAATCTCTTTGCGGCATGACTTTGGCGATGGTCCCTAGGTCAATTTTGTCCATGTCGATGTTCCCTTGCAACAATGGCTCCTCTTCAGTCATGTCCAGTTGCCCGATGATGTCACATTTCAGATGCGGATCGTCGGAGTGCAGGGTGAGGTCATACAGGTGGTTCTTATAGACACCAGACACGGAGGTGTTTTTCAACGGATAGTTGAAGATGTCCAGATGTGAGATATCACCGCTGATGGTTCCCTGTAGTTTTTGGAATCCCTCTTTGGACCATGTCTTGTCGCCCAGTCCTCCCTCGAAGGCTAAATCGAAAGCTGTGCTTCCGACAACTTTGTTGTTGTGGATTAGTTTGGCAATATTGAAACCAGTTGAGCTTACATCGCCTTGTAACATTAATTTTTCGTCATACACTAAGGAGGAGACGGAGGCGTTGAGGTTCCCTGCATCTGTGGTGGTAGTGAGGTCGGTGTTGAAGTCCGTGAGCGTACCGTTGAACGTCAATCGGCTGTGTGTCTGGCCAAGCTCGGCCAGTGTTTTATTGATTTTCAGCTTCTTGTCGCCCGGCAAGGTGAGCAGAGCCAGCCCTGGCACATATACACTGCAAGAGTCGATGCTGACATTATAGTGTGCTTTGGTTGGGGTGGTGATGTTTTGCAGCGCCAAGTCACCGTGCAGCCGGTTGACGGGGCCGCAGCTGGCGTTCAGGTTGATGAGTCGGAAGTCGTTGATGGTGCCGTCCAAGCGGTCGGCGGTGAGGTTGAGCACCTCGGACATGCCCCGCAGGCTGCCGACGAAATCAGCCACGTCGCGCATGTCGAGTGTGGTAGGACGCACCTGGGCCAGAATGCGCACAGAGTCGGTAAACTCGGAGTAGTCGTACCAGTCGTCGTAGTCGAACGCCAGGTCCAGGTTGAGGTTACTACGGGTGGTCTGTGCTTTGAGGGCTTCGAATTTCATGCCGTGGGGGCCGATGCTGAAATTGCCACTGCCATCCTTCATGCTGAATCCGCTGTATTGGTTGAACGCCAGATGGTTGAACTTGGCAGCGACGCTGTCGTTCAATACAATGAAATCATCCACCTCCCAGTTGATGTCTTTCAGTTCCATGAAGGCATAGTCCATGGGCGGCTGGTTTTCGGTGCTGAATACCTTCCGTTGGTAGTCGTTGATGAGTACGAAACGGGAGTTTACGAGTTTGAGGTGCTTGGCGGTCAGCAGGAATGTGGATTTGTGCTCCTTTCTTGGAAACTGTAATGCCCAAAGAGATATGTTGTAATCATTGTCGTCTAAATACTTCCGTATCACCACTTCAGCATCCTCCAGCGTCGCATTCCCCAATTTGAGCTTGAAAGGTTTGAGCGTGATACCTCGAATGCGGCCGTTGACCTTGCCCACGTAGATCATGTCGTTGTTGTGGAGGTCGCGGATGCGCACTTCGTGGGCCACCAGACGCAGCGATGGAGTGAGACGCACGTCTTTGATGGTTAGCCCTATGCCCATTTTCTCATTGATGCTCTGAGTGACCTTGTTGACGATATAAGTCTGGATGGCGGGCACGAAAAACAGTCCCACGAGCAGGAGGTCCAACGCGATGAACCCTGCCAGTACCCATAGGATTATTTTCCCGATTTTTTTACTACTTTTGCTGCCCACAATTGATAGTCTATGTCTGTTTACATTCTTGGTATAGAATCCTCCTGCGATGATACCTCCGCCGCTGTGGTGGAGGGCACAACCATTCTCTCCAATGTTATTGCCAGTCAGAAGGTTCACGCTGAATTTGGCGGGGTGGTGCCCGAGCTGGCGTCACGTGCACATCAGCAGAATATTATCCCTGTGATTGACACTGCATTAAAGCGTGCAAAGATAAATAAAAATCAGTTATCTGCCATCGCTTTCACAAATGGCCCCGGTTTGCTTGGATCTTTGCTGGTGGGCAGCTCGTTCGCGAAGTCCATGGCGTACAGTCTGCAAATACCTTTGATACAGGTGGATCACCTGCAAGGACACGTGCTGGCCAACTTCCTGAACAAGCCTGATGAGGACAAGCCCAAGCCCTCGTTCCCGTTCCTCTGCCTGACCGTCTCCGGAGGTCATACCCTGTTGCTGCAGGTCAATGACTACTTCGACATGCAGCGTTTGGGCGGCACTATCGATGATGCCGCGGGTGAGGCGTTCGACAAGGCGGCCAAAATCCTCGGCCTGCCGTATCCCGGTGGCCCGGTGATTGACAAATACGCGCAAGAGGGCGACCCCAAGCGGTTCCAGTTTGCCGTGGCGCACATCCCCGGACTCGATTACAGCTTTAGCGGCCTCAAAACCTCTTTCCTCTATTTTGTCCGTGACCATCTGAAAGAGAACCCGAACTTCATTGAAGAGAATATCCATGATCTTTCAGCATCTATTCAGTTTGCCATTATTAAATCTCTGATGGATAAGGTGATAAAGGCACTGAAGACATCGCCTTGCAAGGACCTGGTTCTGGCGGGTGGCGTGTCGGCCAACTCCGGCTTGCGTGCTGCGGCGACCGATGTCGCGCGACGCTGTCACCGCAATCTCTTTTTGCCCACACTGGACCTGACTACCGACAACGCGGCCATGATTGCCGTAAGCGGCTATTTCAAGTACCTGAAAGGGGAGTTTGTGAATGTGGATGTCGTGCCCTATAGCAGCGAGAAGAATAGGGGACAGTGATCAGTAGTCAGTGATTGGTAATTGGTGATTAGCTAATGGCCAATGGCCAACAGCCAATAGCTAACTTCTGACGTCCATCGCGTTGCGCAATGCGCTGCCAATCAGCATGAATGACAGTACCAATAACATGATGGCGATGCCCGGTACGATGGCCAGATAGGCTTTGTCCAGCACAATATAAGCGTAATTCTCTTTCATCATCATGCCCCACGAAGGCATGGGCGGCTGCACGCCCAGACCTAAGAAACTCAACCCCGCTTCCATGAGGATGGCGGACGAGAAATTGGAGGCGGCAATTACGATGATGGTGCCAGTGATGTTGGGAAGTATATGTTTAAATATGATTCGGATACTGTTGTAACCCAATGCTTTACCTGACTCCACGAAGTCTTGCTCACGGAGGCTGATGACCTGTCCGCGCACCACGCGCGCGATATCCACCCACATGGTGAGCCCGATGGCGATGAAAATCTGCCAGAAGCCTTTCCCCAGAGCAAAGCTGATGGCGATGACCAGCAACAGGGTAGGGATGGACCATACCACATTGATGATGAACATGAGCACGTCATCGACCTTGCCGCGATAGTAGCCGGCTGCCGCACCCACAGCAATGCCGATGATAAGGGCGATGAAGATGGAAAGAAATCCCACCGAAAGGCTGACGCGGCTGCCCATCATCAGCTGGCTGAGCACATCACGTCCATAGCGGTCGGTGCCGAGCAGGAACTTGCGGGTGACGACTGGTTGGCTGGCCAGCTCGTGCTTGGCGTAGCCTGCCCAGTCGCTTTGCTCGAACAGGCGCACGTACAGGGAATCGCCGGCTTCTCTGCACTCGCTGATCGGAATGGTCTGGTACATGGCAGGTTGCCCGAAGAGCATCTTATGCAGGCCGTTGACCTTGGGGATTTCGTGTGAGGGTTTCACTTGCAGCAATTCCACTGAGAAGCCGGGTTTGCGCAGGGCGATTTCCAGCTGTTGGTGGTTGCAATATGGTGTGCTGTCGGGGGTGATGAGGTAACCCAGAATGGAGATGATGATCACCAGCAGGATGAATCCTAAGGACACCATGCCTTCCCACTGCTTGCGGAAACGCTTCCAAGTGAGCGCGGAAAGCGAAACGGAGTTGTAGTCTTTGGGCTTCTTCTTGAAAAATTTCATCATGCTGGCGGTTGAGGCTGCAAAAATACGAAAATCAATTTATCTTGTGCCACCTCTGATGAGAAACAAACTTTGAAAGAGTTGCGGTTTTGTATTGCGGGATTGTGGCAAATTTTGTATTTTTGCACCCTTAAAATTTACTGCTATGGATATGGATAAAATCAATCAGATATTCGACAAGTTCAGCAATGCTAATGTGCTGGTAATCGGTGATGTGATGATCGACTGCTACATCAGCGGCAAGGTGACGCGCATCAGTCCCGAGGCTCCGGTGCCCATCGTGAATGCGCAGAGCCGGAATTACAGGCTTGGCGGTGCGGCCAACGTGGCCCTCAATCTCAAGTCGCTGGGTGCGAAGCCTATCCTCTGCTCTGTGATTGGCAGTGACAACAAATCCAAGGTGCTATACGACCTGATGGAGGAATGCGAGCTGGATTCCCTCGGCCTTGTCCCTATTTACGGCCGCCGCACGACCGTGAAGTACCGTATCATCGGCAACAATGCCCATATCGTGCGTGTGGACGACGAGCGCGACGAGCAGCTCAAGGAACGCGAGAAACGCCAGTTCCTCACCACTGTGGAGCAAGTCATCGACCACAACCCCATCGATGCCATCATCTTTGAAGATTATGACAAAGGTTTGTTCTCCCGCGACCTTATTGAGGAAATTATCAGCTTTGCCCATAAGAAGAATATCTTCATAGCAGTTGACCCGAAGAAGCGAAACTTCAACAACTATCAGAATGTCAATCTGTTCAAGCCGAACATGAAAGAGCTGTCCGCTGGTCTGAATCTGGAGGATAATGTGGCGCTCACGCTTGAGAATATCCATGATCTGACTAAGAAATTCGCTGTTGAGAAGAATATTGATATGGTGCTGATTACCATGTCCGACAAGGGAATGGCGTTTTATGACAGACAATCCGACAAGTTCTATCATCAGGATGCCTTCACGCGCCGCGTGAGCGACCCTTCCGGTGCCGGTGACACTGTGATTTCCGTGTCCACCCTCTTCCTGCTATCCAAGGAGAGTATGGAGATGACATGTTTGGCCTCTAATTTGGCTGGCGGTCTGGTTTGCGAGTACGTGGGTGTGGTGCCTATCAATACGGCCCAGTTGAAGAATGAGATCCTTAAAAACCAAAGCAAAGACGTGCAGTAATACTAAAATAGTTTTTCAGGCGTTATTACAAGTCTTTATATCATTTGTAATGAATCTTTTAAAAAGAACTTTTCTTTTTTTGCTGTTGCTTGGCACTATCGCTGGCGTGTCAGCGCAGAAACATAAGTTTGGCGTGCCTAACCTGTCGCAGTATGACAACAAGTTATACCATTTCGGATTCTCGCTCAACTTAGGAACCTATAACTACGTGTTGTCCAGCAACCCCAACCTGTCCGGACTTGACGGTTGCGACTCTCTGCGTGTGGTGAACCCCCGTGCCGGCAAGTCTTTTGGTTTTGGCATCATATCCGATTTACGCATGGGCAAATACTTCGATCTGCGTTTCATCCCTAGCTTCTCATTCCCTGACTGTCACATCGATTATTACTGTAATTCCGATAATCCCAACCCTATTTATGCCAATGGCAGTGCCAACGGAATAGTCTTCCTTGACCTGCCTTTATTGGTCAAGTTCAAGTCAACTCGAATGATGAACAACGTCCGTGCATACGTGCTTGCTGGTGCTCAATATAGTTTCAACTTGGTCTTTAGCAAGGCGGAGCAGATTGCTAGCCGGATGCCTGAAAACATGATTTTAGTGACTGCCCATGATGTGATGGCCCAGGTCGGTGTTGGATTTGATTTTTATTGCACCTATTTCAAACTTGCCACTGAGCTGAAGTTCTCTCTCGGTTTGATGGAACAAAAGCAAACGGAATACGATTATGTGGGTAGTGTCACAGGACTGCGTTCCAAAGGATTTGTTTTTTCTATCACTTTTGAATAATTTATTATGGCTAACAACGAAGAACTTTTCAAGCAGATAATTGCCCATGCCAAGGAGTATGGCTTCATTTTCCCTTCAAGCGAGATTTATGACGGTCTCAGTGCTGTGTATGACTACGGTCAGAATGGCGTTGAGCTGAAAAACAATATCAAGCAATACTGGTGGAAAGCCATGGTACAGTACCACGACAATATTGTGGGGCTCGACAGCGCCATCTTCATGCACCCCACCATCTGGAAAGCCTCCGGTCATGTGGATGCGTTCAACGATCCGCTTATTGATAACAAGGATTCCAAGAAGCGCTACCGCGCCGATGTGCTCATTGAGGATCATATTCAAAAAATTGAGGATAAGATTAATAAGGAGGTAGAAAAGGCACGTAAGCGTTTTGAGAACTTCGACGAGAAGATGTTCCGCGAGACCAACGGCCGCGTGCTTCAATACCAGAAGCAGATTGACGACATTACGGAGCGTTTTGCTGCGCTGATGAACGCCAACGATTTGGCCGGCCTGAAGGCCTTGATTGAGGAGCTTGGCATCGTGTGCCCTATCTCCGGCACGCGCAACTGGACCGATGTGCGCCAGTTCAACCTGATGTTCGCCACCAAACTCGGTTCCGTGTCCGATGGCGCCGACACTATCTACCTGCGGCCTGAAACCGCACAGGGTATCTTCGTCAACTTCCTCAATATCTACAAGACCGGTCGTATGAAACTGCCGTTCGGCATTGCGCAGATTGGCAAGGCCTTCCGCAACGAGATTGTGGCCCGCCAGTTCATCTTCCGTATGCGCGAATTCGAGCAGATGGAGATGCAGTTCTTCGTAAAACCCGGTGAGGAGCTCAAGTGGTTCGACTACTGGAAGCAGACGCGTCTGCAGTGGCATACCGATTTGGGTATCGCACCGGATAACTACCGTTTCCACGATCACGAGAAACTGGCCCACTACGCCAACGCTGCCACCGACATCGAGTTCAAGTTCCCGTTCGGATTCAAGGAGTTGGAAGGTATCCACTCCCGTACCAATTTCGACCTCTCGCAGCATGAGAAGTTCTCTGGCAAGAAGCTGCGCTATTTCGATCCCGAACAGAACGAAAACTATGTGCCATACGTTATTGAGACCTCCATTGGTGTGGACCGTATGTTCCTGGCTGTGTTCAGCAACGCTTATACAGAGGAGACACTGGAAGACGGTTCCACGCGCGTGGTGCTGAAACTGCCTGCCAAGCTGGCCCCCAACAAGGTGGCTGTGCTGCCGTTGGTGAAGAAAGACGGTCTGCCGGAAATCGGCCAGGAGGTCTTCGACATGCTGAAGAAGGATTTCATGGTGCAGTACGAGGACAAGGATGCCATCGGCCGCCGCTACCGCCGTCAGGATGCCATTGGCACGCCGTTCTGCGTTACCATCGACAACCAGACCAAGGAGGACAACACGGTGACCGTGCGTGAGCGCGACACCATGCAGCAATATCGCCTCCCCATCGCCGATCTGACGGTGGAATTGATGAAAAGGTTGCGGTAATACCATTTATTTAAATTCAAACCATTATGAAAAAAATTACCCTTTTTGTTGCTGCGTGTTTTCTGGCCCTGACCGGTTCCGCCCAGAACATGAAGGCCTTCATCAGTCATAAGGCTTACTGCACCGACAAGATGCAGCCTTATATCGAATTCACCTTCATTGTAGGAGGAAATTCCGTAAAATATGCGCTGAACGAGCATGGAAAATATGAGGCGGATGTGGATATCCGTGTTGATGTGACCAAGGGCGACTCGGTGGTGAACACACTCCATTACATCCTCTCCAGCGAGGAGTTTGCAGACACTGCCGGCCGTAATCTTCCCGACTTCGCCGACATCAAGAACCTGCCCGTTCCCAACGGCGACTTTTTCCTGAACTTTTATCTCACCGACCGGAATCAGGATTCCATGCAGTTGAAATACATTGACCGAATCGTGCTGAATTTTCCCGAAGATAAAATTTCATCGTCCAGGATTTCTTTATTTGAAGATATGAGAGCACCGGAGGCCCCAGGGATGTATATCAAATATGGATTCTATCTGCCGCCTTCTTACTACAATTTCATTCCGGAAAGCCAGTATGTGCTGCCTTTCGCGTTAGAGGTTTACAATACCAAACGTGTGCTAGGTGCAAATGCCCCTCTCAAGGCGAAGTGTTTCATAGAGTATGCTGAGAATAAGCTTGTAGCTTTGCCCAACAATATCATCACCAAAAATCTGACCTCGGATGATGTTGTACTGGTAATCGACCAGTTCAATGTTTTCAAACTGCCTTCCGGCAATTACAACACGGTGGTGGAACTGTATGATGAGCACGACAGTCTGTTGCTTGTTAACAAGGTATTCTTCCAACGGAGTAATCCTTCAGTGCAGTTGGATATCACCCGATATAATGATGTGGTGATTGACAATTCTTTCGTATCCAATATGACCAACCGCAAGGAACTGGAAGATAACGTGCGTTGCCTCTATCCGATTGCAAGCAATGTGGAGCGAGAGTTTTTTGACAACAGGATGAAAACGGTGGAAACCGAACAGTTACAACGCTATTTTTACTCCTTCTGGCTGGCGCGTAACCCTAACAACCCCGAGGAGGCTTGGAAGAAATATGCCAAGATGGTATCCTTTGTCCAGGAACGTTTCGGCAGCAAGCTGGTGAAAGGCTACCGCACCGACAGAGGTCGCGTCTATCTCCAGTATGGACAACCTAATGAGATAAGGGAGATTCCTTCAGATCCCACG